>Ga0268257_1000368_pt1 | contig 58776 bp, 50 predicted proteins | sample AgamicAtPrz_FD_200249 | JGI IMG/M metagenome (GOLD analysis project Ga0268257, IMG submission 200249) | Agave microbial communities from Guanajuato, Mexico - At.P.rz (v2) (version 3) | ecosystem: Host-associated > Plants > Phyllosphere > Phylloplane/Leaf | place: Guanajuato, Mexico | collected... | reverse complement strand
TGCCCATGTTCAGGCCGATACCGTAGGAGGCTTTCTGCGCCGGAGTCTTCAGCTCGGGGCTGCTGGTCTGTTGATCACAGCCAGCCAGTACCAGGCCTACCAGGGCAACCGCAGCCGCCAAACGATGTTGTTTCATGTGATTTCCTTGTTCATGCGCCATAAGGGCAATCAGGGTAAAGCCGCGAGCTTATCAGGCGTCCCCGACCCATGGCTACCGGCATAAGAGCGGGCAAACACGGATTAGTTCCACAGCCATGCACGCGGCAAAAAGGCGTTGAGGAAGGCCAATAGATGCTTCGTTACGTTTTGTGTCGACCAAGATATACCATAACGCTATCATCTGCCGCGTTCAGAATGCTGGCCCGGGCGCGGCCAGGCCATCTAGCACAGGTTTCAGGGATGCACGATGAGATGGGATGGAGCCGTAACCTTCGGTGATTACTGGCTGGGCTATATCGGCAAGACCGACCAGACTGCCGCCCACGCCCACGTTGCCATTCAGCTGTGCATCGGCCTGCGCTACGACATCACGGTGGAGTTCGGCAACCACGTCCTCACCGCGCCGGGGGTATTGATCGGGCCCTCTGTCGACCATCGCTCGCTGCCCAACCCAGGCCGTGTTGCCTTTCTCTACTTCTACCCCGACGCGCCCCTTGGCCGTGCGTTGAAGGCCCTGCTCGACGACAGCGGCACGGCAGCGATCAGCCCCGATATTGTCGAGTGCGTGCGAAACGCGGCCAACTTCAATGACGTGGTCCGGGCCTTGGAGATCAAGCTGGTACCGCTGGACAGCTTCGACCCGCGTTTGTCCAACGCCCTGCACCTGCTGCGCCAGGACTGCGCCGGCATCGGTGCGGTATCGCGTGCGGCCAGTGCGGTTGGCCTGTCCAGCCCGCGCCTGCGCTTTTTCGCCACGCGGCAGATGGGCGTGCCGCTGTCGCAATGGATCATCTGGCGCAAACTCGAACGGGCCTGCCACGCCCTGGCCAACGGCGCCAGCCTCAGTGATGCCGCGATTGACGGTGATTTCGCTGACCAGGCCCACCTCACCCGCATGATGCGGCGCATGGTTGGCCTGTCGCCAAGCCGCGTTGCCGCGGTGCTGCGCAATACAAGCGATTCGTTCAAGAATCAGCAGTTGTAAGACGCCATTATCCCGCCCAGCCCACGCCAATCGGGGTCTCCACCACCAGGCGCAGGGGCGCTTGCCGGCTGCGTGACAACAGTCGGCTTTTTTAATCGTTCCGCTCCTGGCGCGCCTGGAAGGCTGCCAGGCGGACGGCTGCCATGCCACTTCATCAACCTTAGCGAGCAAGGAGTGCTAGCCAATGTCAGGACCCACGCGGCTGACCGTTTTCCTCACCGGTGGAGCCGGTGTACTGGGCGATACCCTGATCGACCAACTGGCCGAGCGCTATCACCTGATCTGCCTGACCCGCCGCAGCAGCATCAACCACCCCGGGGTCGAGACCCTGCGCGGTGACATCTGCCAGCCGCGCCTGGGCCTGTCCGGCACGGATTACCTGGCATTGACCAAGCGGGTCGACTGGGTCATCCACTGCGCAGCCATCACCCGCCTGGATGGCCACGCCGAAGCCGTGTTCTCGGTCAACTACCAAGGCACCGAGCAGGTGCTGGAATTCGTTCGCGACGCCGACGTACCGCTGTATCACATCAGCACCGCCTTCACCCACCCGTGTGACTATCACCCCGGAGTGATGCCTTCGACCCCGTACGAAGAGGTCAAGCGCCAGGCCGAAACCCTGGTACGAGAGGCAGGCGTACCGGTGTCGATCTTCCGCCCGTCGATCATCATCGGCGACAGTCACAGCGGCCACATGCCCATCCTGCAGGGTTTCCACCTGACCATGGGGCTGATGATGTCGGGCTACCTGCCGATCATCCCTTGCCCGGAAGCCGGGCGGGTCGACGTGATCGCCCGCGATGTGGCAGCGGCCGGCATCGCCAGCGCCCTGGACCAACGCCTGATCGGTGACGACTACTTCCTCAGCAACGGCCCGCAGGCGCTGGATATCCGTACCCTGCTCGACCTGATGTGCGCGGAAATGCAGGACCAGGGCAAGCCCTTCCAGCGCCCGCGCTGCATGAACCCGGACATCTACGAACGCCTGGTGCGCCCGGTATTCCTGCCCGCCCTGGAAGAGAACATCCGCGCCGCCCTCGGCCGCGCCACCCAGTTGTGCCGCTACGCCAGCCTGCTGCAGCCGCTGCCCAGCTCGTTGGAGCAACTGTTGCCGGCGCAGCGCCTGGCCCGCCGTTCGCCACGCCAGGAGCTGGCCCTGACCCTGGCGCGCCTGTCGCCCAAGCTTTCGGCCATGCAGCGCATGTTGAAGATTCCGGTAGCCGGCGAGCGCCGTGGCGAACTGGCCATGGAGGCCTGAGACGATGAACAGCTTCACTCCCTTGCCCGAAGGGCTGGACGCCGAGCGCGTGCGCGCGCAGTACCGTGACCATGTCAATGCCGGCTATGCCCGCCTGGCGTCAATGATGAACCTGCCCATCGAGGTGGCTGGCGAAGGCGTCTACCTGTTCGACATGGACGGCAACCGCTATCTGGATGCCGGTGGTTATGGTGTGTTCCTGCTTGGCCATTCGCACCCGCAGGTGGTCGAACAGGTCAGCCGCCAGCTGCACAGCCACCCGATGGCCAGCAAGCTGCTGCTCAACCCGTTCCAGGCCCAGGCCGCTGCAGCGCTGGCTGCGGTATGCCCCGACCCGCTGCAGTACGTGTACTTCTGCAACTCGGGTACCGAAGCCACCGAGGCAGCGCTCAAGCTGGCCTGGCTCAACGGTTGCCAGCAGGTGATCTCGACCCAGGGCGGCTACCACGGCAAGACCCTCGGTTCGCTGGCGGTCACCGGACGAGAGCTGTACCGCTCCCCGTTCGCCGAGCGCCTGGGCGACAGCCACTTCGTGCCCTATGGCGATGCCGAAGCGCTGCGCCGACAATTGCAAGCCCAGCCCGCCCGCGCCTGCGTGATCCTCGAACCGGTCCAGGCCGAAGCGGGGGTGATCGTGCCCGAGCCCGGCTACCTGCAGCAGGTGCGCCAGCTCTGCGACCAGTACGGCGCGGTGCTGATCGCCGACGAGATCCAGTCCGGCATGGGCCGCACCGGGCGCTGGTGGGCCTGCGACCACGAGGGCGTGGTCGCCGACATCCTGCTGGTCGGCAAAAGCCTGTCCGGTGGCTGCGTGCCGGTCAGCGCCATGGTCTGCACTGCCGAAATGCAGGCACCGCTCAACCGCAACCCGTTGATGCACACCTCCACCTTCGGCGCCAACCCGCTGGCCATGGCCGCAGTGATGGCGACCCTGGACGTGATGCAGCGCGACCAACTGGTAGGCCGCGCCGCGGCACTGGGGCAACGCCTGCGCCAAGGCCTGCAGGCGCTGCTGCGCCAGCACCGGCGTGGCGCCGAGGTGCAGCTGCGCAGCGCCGGCCTGCTGCTGGGCCTGGAGTTCGCCGACGCCGGGCTGGCAGCCAACATGGTCATGCACCTGATCGACCAACGCATCGTGGTCAACCATTCGCTCAACGATCACCGGGTAATCCGCCTGACACCGCCAGCCTTGTACAGCGACAGCGACGTCGAATGGCTGCTGGGCGGTTTCGCCCGCGCCCTTGCCTGTACCTTCGAATAGGACACCGAAATGAATGAAGTCAGCCTGAACGCCCATGTTCCCAGCCAGAGCGCCCAGCAGGTCTACGCGGCCATCAGCAATTTCAGCGTCTACCCGCAGCTGTGCGAGTCGGTGCGCAACATCGAGATCGAGACCATCGCCGAGCACGAAGTACTGAGCCACTGGGAGGTGAATTTCCATAGCGGCATTCTCAAGTGGCAGGAACGCGATGTCTTCGACCGGGACAACCTGCACATCCACTTCCGCCAGACCGCTGGCGACATCGAGCACTTCTCCGGCTCGTGGCAAGTCAGCGAAACCGACGGCGGCGCCAGCATCGCCTTCCGCTCCTGCTTCGACCTGGGCCTGCCGATGCTGGCCGACATGCTCGACCCGGTGGCCCGGCAGGCGATTCGCGACAATATCAGCGCCATCATCCATGGCCTGTTCCCGAACAGCCAGATCCAGGAGTGATGCCATGCCCTTGTCTCTCCTGAACAACGCCCGGCAAACGCTGCAGCGCTTTGCCCCGGGCTTCGCCAGCCTGCTGCTGGAACTGCCATTCGAGCAGCGCGAGGCCGCCGGCAGCCCGCTGGTGGACTGGTTCAAGCACAGCGGCCCGGTTGCCTTGCTGGTACCCGAGGCTGGCGGTGGCCTGGGCGCCAGCGCCTGCGAAGCGCTGCAGGTGCAGCTTGCCCTCGGGGCGTTGTCGCCCTCGCTGGCGGTGGCCAGCACCATGCATCAGTTTTCCGTGGCCAGCCTGGTCGCGGTTGCCGCCAATGGCGCCGGCGCCGAAGGCCTGCTGTTGTCGGCCATCGCCCAGCAGCGTCTGCTGCTGGCCTCGGGCTTCGCCGAGGGCGTGCCCGGTGGCGGCATCCTCGATGCCGGCATGGAGGCGGTGCAACTGGCTGATGGCGTGCGTCTGAGCGGCAGCAAGCAACCGTGCAGCCTGAGCACTTCGATGGACCTGCTGACCGCCAGCTTCAGCCGGGCCGGCGAGCACGGCGAGGAACTGATGATTGCGCTCATCCCCGCCAATGCCCCGGGCATCAGCCACCACCCGTTCTGGGGCAACAGCGCCCTGGCGGCGGCGCAAAGCCAGGAGTTGCGCCTGGAGGATGTCTACGTCAGCGACAAGATGATCTTCTCCGCCGGGCTGAAGTCGCAGCTGGGCGAGGTACAGACCATCGGTTTCATCTGGTTCGAGCTGCTGATCAGCGCCAGTTACCTGGGGGCGTGCATGGGCCTGGTGGAACGGGCTGTCGACGAGCGCCGCTGGAGCGACCAGCAGCGGGTGCAGCTGGCCTGCCAGCTGCAACTGTGCCTGAGCGCGCTGGAAGGCCTGGCCCACGAAGTGGAGCAGCTGCAAGACGACGCCGATGACCTGCTGGCGCGCCTGCTGCTGGTCCGCTACGGCATCGAGCAACAACTGGCCAGCGCCTCCGACCTGGCCCACCAGATGCTCGGTGGCCTGGCCTTCATCCGCTCGAACCAGGGCTGCGACTGGCTGGCCAGCACCCGTGGCCTGCAGTTCCACCCGCCTGGGCGCTTCAGCATGACCGCCAACCTCGACCGCTACCTGCAAGGCGCCACCTTCAGCATTGCCAATGGAGTCACCCCGTGAAACTGCTCAACAAGATCGTCGTCATTACCGGCGCGGCACGTGGCCTGGGCCTGGAAACCGCGCGCAAGCTCAAGCGTCAGGGCGCGACCGTGATCGGCATCGACCGGCTGGAGCCGCACACGGCATTGAATTTCGATGCCTACTACGTGCTCGACCTGTGCGACCGCGAACGCCTGGATGAAGCCGCCGCCTCGATCCTGGAGCGCTTCGGCGACATCGACATCCTGGTCAACAATGCCGGGGTGCTGACCCTCGAGCGCGGCGAGACCGGGGTAACCGAAGACGTGCGTCGCGCACTGGAGGTCAACCTGCTGGCGCCCTGGCAACTGACCTCGCGGTTCTTGCCGGCGCTGCTGCGCACCCGTGGCAAGGTGGTCAACGTGTCCTCGCTGTTCGCCTTGGTGAACGCGCCTTACGTCGCGGCCTACGCCACCAGCAAGCGCGCCATGAGCGCCTATTCGGATGTGCTGCGCATGCAGTACCCGGGGCAGCTGGACGTGGTGACGGTGTTCCCCGGGTTCATCGACACCGCCATTCACGACCCGGCGGAACGGGTCGGCCTGTCGGTCAAGCGCCTGGTCAGTTTCAAGCGCGGCGACCGCGTGCTGCTGTCGCTGGAAGAGAAGCTCGATGACGCCAGCAACGGCCTGGTGCGTGCCTGCACCCAGCGGGGCCTGCGCAATCGCGGCCTGACCTTCCTCGGCAGCGTGGCCATGTATACCGCCCGCTGGTTGCCGAGCCTGGTGGATGCCTTCATCGGCCTGCGCCTGCGCAGCCTGAGCAAGGCCGGGCAGCTGTCGCTCAAGCCTGAACTGATCGACTGAGGCCAGGCCGATGACGCAACTGGCACTGGACAAGCCCACGCTGCGCCCGGACCGCAGCCTGCTCAAGCCATCGGCACTGGAAACCAGCCTGGTGGTCGGTTATGCGCTGCTGCTGTTCGCCGTACCGCTGGCGCTGGTGGTGGCCATCCTCAGCCAGGCGCCACAGGCATGGCCGCTGGCCCTGCCGCTGCTGGTGCTGGCGGGCTACGGTCTGTTCCTGCAGGGCATCCTCGGCCACGAGGGGTTTCACTTCAACCTCAGTGACAACCGCCTGTACAGCTGCCTGCTGGCGGTGCTGCTGAGTTCGATGCTCACCGGCTTCTGCGTCACCGGCTACTTCGTCGACCACTGGCAGCATCATCGCTACAACGGCAGCCCCAGGGACCCGGACTGGCGCCTGCTGCGGCGCTATCGCCTGGCGCTCACCCGGCTGCTGCTGTCACGCCTGCATGTGACCGCCTGGTACCTGTTGCAAACCGTGCGCCTGGCCCTGCCCGGCGCCAGGGTCAGCGGCACCCTGCCGCTGCCGGACCAGCAGATCCGCCTGCTGGCCCGGGTCAACCTGGCCTGCCTGCTGTTGTGGCCGGCGCTGTGGCTGGCGCTGGCAACCCGCTGGCCGTTGCTGCTGCCCGCCGTGGCCGGGTGCCTGCTGCTGGCATTGCTGGTTTCGGCCCTCAATGCCTACCAGGAACATGCCTTCGAGGCCAGCGTTGCGCTGCCGGTGGCACGCTCGCGTACGGCCCGCCTGAGCACCCTGCTACACCTGGGCTCCAACTACCACCTGGAGCACCACCTGTACCCGCGGGTGCCGTGCTGGCGGCTACCACGCCTGCATCGCCAGTTGCTCGCCAGCGGCTGGTACGAAGGCCGCCAGGCGTTGCTCGAACCGCGTTTCTTTGGCGCCTTGCGCTACTGCAAGGCACGTTTCCCCTATGCCCGTGCCTGGCAGGCAATGCCACCACCCGGCCGCTCAGGGCAGTGATCCGCCCGCAGCCTCACCCCACACTCAAGGAGCCGAGTATGTCTTTTGACGTAGATGAACTGATTGAAAATGAACGTCGCACCCTGCTGGCACACCCGCTGTTCGCCCGCATCAGCACACTGGATGACGTGCGCCTGCTGATGGAAAACCATGTTTTCGCGGTGTGGGACTTCATGACGCTGCTCAAACGCATCCAGCGCGACCTGACCTGCGTCAGCCTGCCCTGGCTGCCACCCCGGCACATCATTGCCGCGCGGCTGATCAACGAGATCGTCACCGGCGAGGAAACCGACGAACACCCCGACGGTGGCTTCATCAGCCACCTCGACCTGTACCTCAGCGCCATGGATGAAATTGGTGCCGATACCGGCCCGTTCCGCCAGTTCCAGTCCCTGCTGCAAGCGGGTGTGCCACTGGCCCAGGCGCTGACCAACGTGGACATCCCGTTGCCGGCCAAGGTGTTCGTCAGCAAGACCCTCGACGTAGCCCTGCATGGCTCGACCGAGCAGGTACTGGCGTACTTCTTCTTCGGCCGCGAAGACATCATCCCGGACATGTTCACCGGCCTGCTGCAGCGCTGGGCCATCGATGAAACCAGCGTGCCGATGCTCACCTACTACCTCAAGCGCCACATCGAGATGGACGGCGACGATCACGGCCCGGCAGCCAAACGCATCATCACCGAGATCGTCAGCGAGCCGGCACAACAGCAGGCCCTGGCCAAAAGCGCCGCCGATGCACTGGTGGCCCGCACGGTACTGTGGGACGGCGTGCTCGAACTGCTGCAACAGCGGGCCAGCGCCAGTGGCCAGGCCGCTTGCGCGGCCGCCGCCAGCTGAGTGGCGGCCCCTGCCTGCGCCAGCTGCGGGCAGGGGCAGCGGCCCCATAACGACAAGGACGAGAGCGAGTGACATGGTGAAAGGCAAGTACGCCAAGTGGGCAGTATCGGCGCTGGTCATCACTGGCCTGGCAGTGCTGGGGCTGCAACGCTGGCAATACGCAAGGCAGTACGTCAGCACCGACAACGCCGAAGTGGAAGGGGTGATCATCCCCATTCGGGCCCGCTTGAGTGGCGTGGTGGTGCAAGTGCCGGTGCACGAGAACACCCGGGTGAACAAGGGTGACCTGCTGTTCCAGGTGCGCGACGACGAATACCTGCAGCGGGTCGAGCAAGCCCAGGCCAATTACCTCGGCGCCCTGGTGGCTACCGGCCAGGGCGGCATGCCCGGCCTGATCGACAGCCAGGTGCGCAGCGCTGCGGCGCGCAGCCAGGCGGCACAGGCCACCATCGGCCAGCTGGTGGCCAATGTCGAACAGGCGCGCAGTGACTACCAGCGCAGCCAACGCCTGGCCGAACAAGGTGTGGTCAGCACCCAGGACCTGGAAGCCGCACGGGCCCGCTTCAATGCCCTGAACCACCAGTTGCAGGCGGCCCGCGACAACTCCACCGCGGCCCGTGAAGGCGCCTTGGCCAACAAGGCCGCCCTGAAAGTCGAAGAGTACCGGATCAAGGCCGCCGAATCGGCACTGGCCTTGGCCCGCATCGAACTGCAGGACACCCGCCAGGCCTCGCCGCGGGCCGGGGTCATCGTGCACAAGGACGTACAGCCCGGGCAGTTCGTCGTGGCCGGGCAGAAGCTGCTGAGCCTGGTCAGCACCGAGCACATGTGGGTGGTGGCCAACTTCAAGGAAACCCAGATCGCCCGCATACGGATCGGCCAGCCGGCACGCATCAGCGTCGACGCCTTCCCGGGGCAGCAGTTCGAAGGGGTGGTGCACAGCCTGGTACCCGCCACCGGCGCACGCTTCTCGCTGCTGCCACAGGAAAACGCCACCGGCAACTTCACCAAGGTGGTGCAGCGTATCCAGGCGCGCATCGAGTTCCGCCAGTTGCCCACTGCCATGCAGCAGGCGCTCAGCCAAGGCATGAGCGTGTTCGTCGAGGTCGATACCCGCGACAGCGGGCAGACACTATGAAATCGCCCTGGCTGGTGGCCGTGACGGTCACCCTGATCTCGATGATGGAGCTGCTCGACGTGACCATTGTCAACGTCGCCATCCCAAGCCTGATGGGCAGCTTTGGCGCTTCGGTGGACGAGATTTCCTGGGTCTCGACCGGCTACATCGTCGCCAACGTGGTGATCCTGCCGGCCAGCGGCTGGCTGTCGGCCTGGTTTGGCCGGCGCCGCTACTACTGGGTGTCCTCGGCAATGTTCGTGCTGGCTTCGCTGGGTTGCGCAGTGTCGCAGGAGCTGTGGCAGATGGTGCTGTGGCGCGTGGTACAGGGCCTGGCCGGAGGCGGCCTGCTGGGCATCTCGCAGGCGATCATCTACGACGTGTTCCCCAAGGAAAAGGTCAGCGCCGGCCTGGCCTTGTACGGCGTCGGGGTGATGATGGGGCCGACCCTCGGCCCGTCGGTGGGCGGCTACCTGATCGACGAGTTCTCCTGGCACTGGATCTTCCTGATCAACCTGCCGATCGGTGCGCTGGCGCTGCTGCTGGCCTGGCTGTGCGTGGGCGACTCGCCCAACGAACGGCGCCCACGCAGCATCGACTACCTGGGCTTCATCCTGCTTGCCGTCGGTGTCGGCAGCTTGCAGATCCTGCTGGAGCGTGGCGAGCACTGGGACTGGCTGGAGTCCAACCTGAGCCTGCTGTGCCTGGCCCTGGCGCTGCTCGGCCTGCTGGGGTTCTGCTACTGGGAACGGCGGGTAGCCAACCCGATCGTCAACCTGGCGTTGTTCAACAACCGCGAGTTCCTGCTGGGTTCGGTCTGCGCCTTCTGCGTCGGCTTCGGCCTGTACAGCACGCTGTTCATGGTGCCCCTGCTGTTGCAGACGCTGCTTGAACAAAGCGCCTACCAGAGTGGCCTGGTGATCTTCCCCGGGGCCTTGGCCAGCGCGGTCAGCACCTTGGTGATCGGCAAGCTGTCGCAAGAGAACCGTATCGACGAGCGCTACTTCATCTGCGTGGGCATCCTGGTCTACGGCTACGCCATGTACCTGCACACCCAGTTCACCCTGCAAAGCAACCCCGACACCCTGTACTGGCCGCTGATCATCCGTGGCTTTGGCCTGGGCATGATCTTCGTGCCGCTGACCAACCTGGCCATGCGCCAACTGCCGGCGCAGCTGATTTCGGTGGGCTCCGGCGTGCTCAACCTGATGCGCCAGCTAGGCGGCAGCGTCGGCATCGCCATTGCCGCCACGCTGCTGACGCGGTTTTCCTGGGCGCGCTACCGGCAGCTTTCCGAGCACGTCGACGAAAACACCCTGCTCGCCAGTGGCTGGGACCTGGCCGACCTCGACCCACGGCGGCTCTCCACCGACTTGCTGGGTGCCGACCAGGCCAATGCCGTGCTGGCCTTTTTCCAGGCCCGGGAGCAGGCGCAGATGCTCGGTTTCAGCATGCTCTTCGGTCTGCTCGGCGCAGTGATGCTGATCGGCGTGCCAATGGTGCTGCTGATGCGCAACCCCCGCCAACCCAAGCCCTCACCTGCAAAGGAGTCCGTGACGTGTTCGGACAAAGCACACGAATCCGCCTAGGCGTGCTGGCCCTCACCCTGTTCGGCACAGGCCCCGTCCAGGCCCGCGACCTGTACCAGACCTACCAGCAGGCGCTGGGGCATGACATGGCCTATGCCGCGGCCCAGCAACGCCAGCTGGCGGCTGCGCAGAAGGCTCCGCAAGGGCTGGCCAGACTGTTGCCGCACCTGTCCCTGGAAAGCGGCGCAGCCTGGGTCGACCGCGAACACAGCGGGGCGGCCAGCCGCGACCGCGACAATTCCAATGCCTACGCGCTGGTACTGGTCCAGCCGCTGCTGCGCTGGCAGAACGTGATCGGCCATGAACAGGGCAAGGCCCTGGCAACCGCGGGCGAAATCGACTTGCTCGCTGCACGCCAGGACCTGATGCTGCGCGTGGCCGACGCCTACTTCGAGCTGCTGCTGGCCGAGGACCAGCTGGCCACCAGCCGCCAGCAGGTCCGAACCCTGGCCCAGCAACTGGACAAGGCACAGCGCTTCCGCCGCGAGGGCTCCGGGACCGAGAACGAGGTGCAGCGCATCCAGGCGCGCTACGACCTGGCGCAGGCCGAGCAGATCGCCGCCGGCAATGCCTTGCGCCTGAACCAGCAGGCGTTGGCCCGGCTGACCGGCAGCACGCCGGGCGAACTGGCCAGGCTGGACGACCAGGTGGCGTTCAGCGGCCCGCAGCCGGCCCGCCTGGATGCCTGGACCGAACAGGCACGTCAGCACAACCTGAAGGTGCAGGCCGCCGAAGTGCGCCAGCTGATCGCCGAACAGGAGGTGGACAAACAACAGGCCGGGCACCTGCCTACCCTCGACCTGGTGGCGGCGCATGGCCGTTTTGCCTCGGTCGGTGGCAGCCTGTACGACGTTACCGTGCCGGAAGAGAAGTACACCCAGACAGTGGTTGGCGTGCAACTCAGCGTGCCGCTGTATGCCGGTGGCGGTACCCGGAGCCTTACCCGCGAAGCCCGTGCCTTGCAGGGTGCCGCCGAGGATGAACTGGAGGATGCCAGGCGCGAGGCGGACTTCATGGCGCGCCAGGCCTACCTCAACCTGACGGGCGGCATCAGCCAGTACCAGGCCCTGCAGCAAGCCTTGCGCTCCAGCCAGAGTGACCTGCAGATCACCACGCATGCCTTCGAGGCCGGCGCGCGAATCAGCAACGATGTGCTGGATGCCGAGCAGCAGCTGACCCGCACCCGCCTGCAACTGGCCCGTCAGCGCTACGCCATCGTGCAGGCCCAGCTACGCCTGATGGCGGCCAGCGGCAGCCTCAGCGATGACAGCCTCAAGGCCATCAACGCCCTGCTGACCGCACCGCTTCAAGGATAGACACCGTCGCGGTACTGCCCGGCCACTTCACGCAGCACCTCGCATACCCACTGCCCGGGAAGGCTCTGTGGCAAGGCCGCGTTGCGGCAGATGCCGACCGAGCCGCCCGGCTCGCGCACGCCCAGGTCGAGTTCGGCCAGCTCGCCACGGCGCAAGTCGAGCAGCACCGCATCGCGCGGCGCCACCCACAGCGCATCGCTGCCCAGCAGGTAACGCCGGCTCAGGGCCAGGGACAGGGTTTCCAGACGCTGTGCCGGCAGCTGGATGCCGCATTGCACGAACAGGCTGTCGGCATGCTGACGGATGGTGGTACCGGTCGGCGGCAACACCAGCGGGTAACGCCCGACCTGGGCCCTTTCAACCGGCGCACTGGCCAGCAGCGGGTGGCCCGGGCGTACCACCAGGCTCATCGACTCGCTGTACAGGTGCTCGAAGGACAGCCCCTGAATCTGTGGGCTGTCGGTCATGCGCCCGACCACCAGCTCCAGCTCGCCCAGGCGCAACTGGCCGAGCAGCTGCGCGCTGGCCCCGGTGACCACACTGACCACCAGCGCTTCATGGCGCTGGTGCAGGCGGCACAACACCTCGGGCATGAGCAGCCCTTCCACCGTGGACAGCACGCCAATGCGTACCTGCGACGGCGCCCGCGCTTCGCCGCGCAGGCTGCTGACGCCATCGCGCAGGGCTTGCACGCTGGGGCCGGCATAACGCATGAAGCGCGTGCCGTCCGCGGTCAGTTCGACGCCCTGGCGGCTGCGTGCGAACAGCCGCGTTTGCAGCAGGTTTTCGAGTTCCTTGAGGGTCTTGGAGATGGCCGGCTGGCTGATCGCGAGCACGTCGGCAGCCTTGGCCAGGCTGCCCTGCCGGGCAATCTCCAGAAAGCACAGGAGGTGGCGGTACTTGATACGGGTGTCGAGGTTCATGGCTTGAAGCTTACCCCAACGCAACTGGCATTTCTGCCAGTAGCTGAGGCCTGCCGCACGTCGTTCAATGGCTTTGCTGCGTTTCGGATACCGCTCAAGGAGCCATGCCCACATGAACGTCACTCGCAAGCAAGCCCGCCCCCATCGCCTGCCCTCGCGCAAGTTGCCGGCGCCCGGACAACTGCCCATGGCGCCTGTCGACCTGGACTACGGCACTGAAGGCCTCGCCTATCTCAGCGAACTCGACCGCGGCACCCGCGGGGGCGCCGAAAGCGTCATCAAGAGCACTGCCCGGCCAGGGCATTTCTACGTAACCGGCAACCACTCCACACCCGCAGGGACATCCATTGTTTCCATCACCCGCCTGGACGCGTACGGCAAACCCGACCTCGGCTTCAACGGCAGCGGCGTGGTCAACTTCAACGACCTGGCAGCCGGCCCCTACCTTAATGCCAAAGCGGTGGCGGAGGATGCAGCAGGCAGCCTGTTCGTGGCAGTGCAGCCTTCAAGGCAATCGACCACTCATCTGTGGAAGCTGACCACCGATGGCAAACCAGACCCAACCTTCGGCGCAGGCAAAGGCTATGTCGATACCCGTGCCGTCTTCGACGTCGACCTGGTTCTGGAACGACTGGCCTGCACTGCACAAGGGTTGGTCGCGACCGCTCTGCGTCGTGGTGACACAATGTTTGAGCCGGTGCTTATCGCGTTGCATGGCGATGGCACGCGGCGGGAGGATTTCGGCGCGGACGGCCTGCTGCTTGTCAGCCGCCTGATCCCGAACGGTAACGACCATATCCTCACTGGGATCGCCCTCATCACACCTGCCATCGGCGAACAACGGATTGTCATTTCCACTTATGTGGTGCGAGACGGGGCAACGTATGGCGTGACCAATGCCCTGACCTTGACCGGCGAAATCGATCAGGCCTTCGCTGACGGGGGGCACCACTGGTCAGACCCCTGGATCATCAACAACGGGTTCACAGTCGACGACGGCAGCAAACGCATCACCTTATATGGCCAGTATTATGCCGCCGACGAAGACATCGGTCAGCCGACACTCTACCGGCTTGACTACTCAGGCAAGCCTGCCCCGGAGTTCAACGAAGGCAAGGTGGTGCACTTCCACCTCGATGGTGCCTGGGACCATATCGCCGAAAGCAACAAAGGCCTGGTCGGTTTCGGTAGCTTCTATACCCACATCATGGCCGTGCGCTACGACGCCACCGGCAAGCTCGACACGAATTTCGTACCTCCCCATGGCTACGGGCAGTTCGGCGCGCGAGTGCCGGAGGACGGCTTCTACACCAGCACGGCGAGCATGGCGATCGACCCCGATAAACTGCGCATGCTGGTAAGCGGGCGCGACGAACAGCTCCAGGCCGGCTACATAGCCCCGTGCCTGATTGCCGTTTCCCTGAAGCCTCAATAGCCCACCCGGCATGTTCGGGTTGTTCCGGCCCTTTCGCGGGCATGCTGGCCGCGAAAGAGGCCGATGTTGTGTGCAATCGCCAATCAGGCCAGCGCCAGTTCCACCGCCTCGCCATTCATGCGTACCGGCCATACCCGCAAGCGCTGCCCGGCGTCTTCCAGGCACTCACCACTGTGCAGGCTGAAGTGCTGCTTGTACAACGGCGCCGCCACCACCAGCTCGCCCTTCACCGTGCCCACCAGCCCCCGACCAATGACATTGGCCCCGGAACGCGGGTCGCGGTTGTCCACCGCGTACAGCGGTTGTGCCTGCGCCGGCAGGTAGAATAAAGCCACCTGGGCGCCATCGAGCCATACCACCACCCCGGAATCAGCTACCAGGTCGTCGGCCTGGCACACCGTTTGCCAGTTCACTTGGGCTTTCACAGCAGCATTGGACGTATTCATCACACAGCCTCCTCGACGGTCGGAATCAGGTGCAGCGCCGCCGCAGGCCGGCGTTGTTCGCGTTCGCGCACGAAGTGTACGTCCGGGTCAGCGCGGCGGTCGTTGACGAAGGTACGGAAGCGCTTGAGTTTTTCGGGGTCGTTCAGGGCGTTGGCCCACTCGCATTCATACTGGTCGACCACATGCTGCATCTGCGCTTCCAGTTCGCCGGCCAGGCCCAGGCTGTCGTCGATGACCACCTGCTTCAGGTAGTCCAACCCGCCCTCCAGGTTCTCGCGCCACACCGAGGTGCGCTGCAGCTTGTCGGCGGTGCGGATGTAGAACATCAGCACCCGGTCGATCAGCCGCACCAGGGTCTGGTCGTCGAGGTCGGTGGCAAACAGTTCGGCGTGCCGCGGGCGCATGCCGCCGTTGCCGCACACGTAAAGGTTCCAGCCCTTGTCGGTGGCGATCACGCCGATGTCCTTGCTTTGCGCCTCGGCGCATTCACGCGTGCAGCCGGACACTGCGAACTTGAGCTTGTGCGGGCTGCGCAGGCCCTTGTAGCGGTCTTCCAGGCGCAGGGCCATGCCGACGCTGTCCTGCACCCCGTAGCGGCACCAGGTGCTGCCCACGCACGACTTCACCGTGCGGGTCGACTTGCCATAGGCGTGGCCGGTCTCGAACCCGGCCTCGATCAGCTCGCCCCAGATCAACGGCAGTTCGTGCAGTTGGGCGCCAAACAGGTCGATACGCTGGCCACCGGTGATCTTGGTGTACAAGTCGTACTTCTTCGCCACCTGGCCGATCACGATGAGCTTGTCGGGGGTGATTTCACCGCCGGGGATGCGCGGCACCACCGAGTAGGTGCCGTTCTTCTGCATGTTGGCCATGAAGGTGTCGTTGGTGTCCTGCAGCGGCACCAACGCCGGGTCCATGATCGGCTGGTTCCAGCACGAGGCGAGGATGTTGCCCACTGCGGGCTTGCAGATGTCGCAGCCAAGCTGCCCTTGGCCATGGCGCTCGAGGAGCTCGCTGAACGTGCGGATCCCCTCCACCCGCACCAGCCCGTACAGCTCCTGGCGGGTGTAGGCAAAGTGCTCGCACAGGCTTTTGTCCACGGCCACGCCACGGGCGCCCAGCTCATGCTCGACTACCTGCTTGAGCAGGGCCGCACAACCACCACAGCCAGTCGCGGCCTTGGTGCAGCCCTTGACCGCGGCAAGGTCGCCACAGCCGCTGTCGATGGCAGCACAGACCGCGCCCTTGCTGACGTTGTGGCAGGAGCAGAGGGTGGCGCTATCGGGTAGCGCATCGGCGCCCAGGGCTGGTGCTGCGCCACCTTGCGGCAGGATCAGCGTCGCCGGGTCGGCCGGCAGGGCGATGCCGTTCTGGGCGTATTGCAACAGGGTATCGTAATAGCTGTTGTCGCCAACCAGCACCGCGCCGAGCACGCGCTTGCCGCTGGCGTCCACAACCAGCCGGCGGTAGGCGCTGTTGGCTTCATCGATGAAGCGGTAGCTGCGCGAGCCTGGCGTGGCGCCGTGGGCATCGCCGATCGAGCCGACATCCACGCCCAGCAGCTTGAGCTTGGTCGACATGTCGGCACCAGTGAATTCGCCAGCGGCGTCCCCCACCAGCAACGCGGCCAGGTTGCGTGCCATGGTGTAGCCCGGGGCGACCAGGCCAAAGACGCTGCCGTTCCACGAGGCGCACTCACCGATGGCAAAGATGCGTGGGTCGCTGCTGCGGCAGTGGTTATCGATCGCCACCCCGCCACGCACCGCGATTTCCAGGCCGCAGGCTCGGCCCAGGGCATCCTGCGGGCGGATACCGGCAGAAAACACGATCAGGTCGGTTTCCAGGTGCTCGCCGCCCTCGAAGTTCATGCGGTAGCGGTAATCTTCACCGGCACTGATCGACTGGGTGGCGCGCGACAGGTGCACGCCCACCCCGAGGGCTTCGATCTGGGCCTTGAGCGCGGCACCGCCCTCGCCGTCCAGTTGCACCGGCATCAACCGTGGGGCGAACTCCACCACGTGGGCTTCCAGGCCCAGCGACTTGAGGGCGTTGGCCGCTTCCAGGCCGAGCAGGCCACCGCCCACCACCACGCCACGGCGGGCACTGGCGGCGGCAGCGCGAATGGCGTCGAGGTCATCGAGGGTGCGGTAGACCAGACGAGCATCGCCGCTGGAGCCTTCGATCGGCGGCACGAAGGGGTACGAGCCGGTGGCCAGCACCAGCTGGTCATAGCCGTAGCGGCCCTCGGCGGTGACCACTTCGCTGCGCTCCCGGTCGATTTCCAGCACCGCTTCACCGAGGTGCAGGTGCACGCCGCTGGCGCTGTAGAAGTCCTGCCCGCACAGGGCGAGGGTTTCGGCGCAGCTGCCGCCGAAGTACTCGGACAAGTGCACACGGTCGTAGGCGCGTTGCCGCTCTTCGCCGAACACGTGCAGCTCGAAGCGCTGCAGGGCGCCGCGGCTGACCAGTTGTTCGACACAGTGATGGCCGACCATGCCATTGCCGACGATGATCAGTCGCTCTCGTTGCCCACTGCTCGCTGTTGCCTTCATAAGCCGATCCTCGATCAAAAAAAAGGCGCCTGGAGCCGAAGCTCCAGGCGCCTTTGCCTGTATTCATCACGGTAAGGGGCCCGGTTGATCGCCGTTGATCAGTGGGCGTTGTTGTAACGGGTGAGAAGCAGAGAATGTGCCAACCGGGCGGCCCTGTGCCGGCCTTGTCCCGAGTAAGCCCGCTGCTCAGGGCTTTCCAGCGTTTTCAGGCCTGCGCCCCACCTGTGCGAGCGGGTTTAGCCACCCAGAGGCCGGTACAGGCCATGCCCACTCACAGTGCACACCACCCCATCGCGGTGCACTTCAATACACATCGCGCCGATATCGCCTGGCCTTGCCCAGCGCCTCGACATACGCGGCAGCTGCCGTCGCCTCCATGCCTCCATGCTCGGCCACGATCACCTGCAATGCCGCATCCACATCCCTGGCCATGCGCTGCGCATCACCGCACACATAGAAGTAAGCCCCTGCCTGTAACCAGTGCCACAGCTCCGCCCCGCGCTCCAGCATGCGCTGCTGCACGTAGATTTTCTGCGCCTGGTCCCGCGAGAAGGCAGTGTCCAGACGCAAGTGGCCTGCGGCCTGCCACGCCTGCAATTGCTCCCGGTAGTAAAAATCGGTGGCCGCGTACTGCTCGCCGAAGAACAGCCAGTTGGCGCCTTTGGCCCCGCGTGCCTCACGCTCCTCGAGAAAGGCGCGGAAGGGTGCAATGCCGGTACCGGGGCCGACCATGATCACTGGCACGTTGTCGTCCTCGGGCAGCCGGAAGTGCTTCGATACCTGCGGGAAAATCGCCACCTTCAACGACTGCGCGCGGTCGGCGAGGAAGCTTGAGCACACGCCTTTGCGCGCGCCATAGCGCAGCGTGGAAACGGTCAGGTGCACTTGCCCCGGGTGTGCCAGCGGGCTGGAGCTGATCGAGTACAGGCGCGGCTGCAATGGTTTGAGCAGCGCGAGCCAGCTGGCCAATGACAGCTGCTGGGGGAAGGCGTGCAGCACATCGACCAGTTGCCGGCCCCACAGCCAGTGCTGCAACTCGGCCTTGCATTCGGACTGCAGCAGGCGCTGCAGGTCCGGGGCATTGGCGGCAAACGCCTGCAGTTGCTGCGGGGTGACCCTGGCGATTTCCAGGTGCGCTTGCAGGGCCTCAACCAGCGGCATGGGCGGCTGGTTTTTCAGCTCGACCCTGGTCTGGCCATCCAGTTGCATCAGCACCAGCAGTTCATCGACCAGCGCCGGGCAGTTGCGCGGCCACACGCCAAGGGCATCACCGGGGGCATAGGTCAAACTGCTACCGCCCAGGTCGAAGACCAGCTGCCGGGTTTCCTTGCTGGCACCCGACCCGTTCAGCAGGCGGTTCTCCAGCAGGCTGGCAGCCCAGGGTTGCTGCTTGCTGCAGACAGCAGCCTCGCGACGCGGCTGCGGCGCAGCGGCACCGCCCAGGGTTGGCAGCAGCGCATCGAGCCAGGCGGTGAAGGCATCGTCGAAATCAGGCTCGCAATCGACCCGCTGCAGCAGGCGTCGCCCACCCAGCTCGGCCAGGCGCTGGTCGAGCTTGCGGCCGAAACCGCAGAACTGGGCGTAGCTGGAATCGCCCAGCGCCAGCACGGCATAGGGCAGTGCGGCACAATGGGCGCCCTCCGCACCTTGCAAGGCACGCCAGAATGCCGCTGCACCATCCGGCGCATCGCCATCGCCGAAGGTACTGGCAATCAACACCACGCTGGCGGCGCCCTGCAGTTGATGCGGGCTGACCGCGTCCATGCAATCGAGCTGCACAGCGAGGCCAGCATCCCGCAGGCGCTCGGCACAGCGCTCGGCCAGACGCTCGCCGTTACCGGTCTGCGAGGCCCACAGCACCTGGTGCCGTGGGGCGGCGAGCGCCCTGCGGGCTGGTTGCGCAATGGCGCTGGTCAGTTCAAGGGCCTCAATGCGTCCACCGGCGACCCGCTCGATGGCCACGGCACACTGCTTGAACGCCGGTTGCAACGACAGCGGGTCGACCGCATCGCAGGTGACGGCATTGATCGCCAGTTGCGGGCCGGCCAGGTCGTTCCAGTGGAAAGGCGCAAAGCAGTTGCCCGGCAGCACCCGGTCGCTGATGCATGCGGGCAGCACGGCCTGCCCCCGGCGCGAGCGGATGGCCACCTGGTCCTTTGCCGCGATACCCAGCCGCGCGGCATCTTCGGGGTGGAGTTCGACGAAGGGGCCTGGCGCCAGCTTGTTCAGTGCCGGCACCTTGCCGGTCTTGGTCAGGGTGTGCCACTGGTGCTGCACACGGCCGGTATTCAGCAGCATGGGGTAATCAATATCCGGCAGCTCGGCCGCCGGCAGCCAGGGCCGGGCGAAGAAACGCGCCTTGCCGCTACTGGTGGCGAAGGCCAATGCCGGGCGTTCGCCGCGGGCATCGTGCAGCAGCGCCTGGCTGCTGCCATCGTTGTGGTAACGCAGCGGGCTGCGCGGGTTGTCGCGCCCTGGCGGGCAAGGCCACTGGCGCGGTTGCTGGCGCAGGTCGGCATAACCGATGCCACGCAGGTCGTAGCCGGTGGCAGGGTTGTGAAAGCGGCGAATCTCCTCGTACACCGCTTCGGCATCGGGGTAGTCGAAGGCATCGGCGTAGCCCAGGGCGCAGGCGACCCGGGCAATGATCTGCCAATCCGCCAGGCTCTGCCCGGGCGGCGCGACGGCGCGCGGCATCAGGGTCAGGTTGCGTTCACTGTTGACCATCACGCCCTCGCCTTCGGCCCACAGCGCGGCAGGCAGGAGAATGTCGGCGTAGCGATTGGTTTCAGTGTCGAGAAAGGCATCCTGGGCGATCACCAGCTCGGCCTGGCGCAGGCCATCCATCACTTGTTGGCGATTGGCGACGCTGGCCACCGGGTTGCTGCAGATGATCCAGCAGGCTTTGACGTCACCCGCTTTCATCTGCTGGAACAAGGCAATGGTGCCCTCGCCTTCTTCCGCCCGCAGGCTGCCAGGCGACAGGCCCCACTGCCGTTCGACGAAGGCGCGGTCCGCCGCCACCAGCGCCGAGCGCTGGCCCGGCAGACCGGCACCCATGTAGCCCATCTCACGGCCGCCCATGGCATTGGGCTGGCCGGTCAGCGAGAACGGCCCGCTGCCGGGGCGGCAGATGGCACCGGTGGCCAGGTGCAGGTTGCACAGCGCATTACTGTGCCAGGTGCCGTGGATACTCTGGTTCAGGCCCATGGTCCAGCAACTCATCCAGTTGCTGGCGGTGCCGATCCATTCGGCGGCCTTGATCAGGTCGGCCTCGGCCAGGCCGGTGATGGCGGCCACACGTTCGGGCGTGTAATCGTCAAGAAAGGCCGGTAGTTCGTCCCAGCCCTCGGTATGACGGGTGATGAAGTCGGCGTTGGTATGGCCGTTGCGTTGCACCAAATGCAGCAGCCCGTTGAGCAAGGCCATGTCGGTACCAGGGCGCACCTGCAGGAACAGGTCGGCCTTGTCGGCGGTGGCACTGCGCCGCGGGTCGACGACGATCAGCTTGGCCCCCGCCTTGAGCCGGTCGAGCAGGCGCAGGAACAGGATCGGGTGGCAGTCGGCCATGTTGGCGCCGATCAGCAGGAACACATCAGCGTGGTCGAAGTCCTGATAGCTGCCGGGCGGGCCATCGGCACCGAGCGAGAGCTTGTAGCCACTGCTGGCGCTGGCCATGCACAGGCGCGAGTTGGACTCGATGTGACGGGTGCGAATGAAACCCTTGGCCAGCTTGTTGGCCAGGTACTGGGCTTCCAGCGACATCTGCCCGGACACGTACAGCGCCACGGCGTCGGCGCCGTGCTGGTCGATGATGCGGCGCAGGCGTGCGGCGGCATCGGCAATGGCCTGGTCGATACCGGTGCGCGCCGGCTGCTGGTTGCGCTGCTGGCGTACGTAGGCGTCTGCCATGCGTCCGGGGGCACCCAGCGGCAGGTGCGCGGTAAGGCCTTTGGTGCACAGGCGGCCGAAGTTGCTGGGGTGCTGCTTGTCGCCGCTGATCTTGCTGACCTTGCCATCGACGACACTCATGACGATGCCGCAACCGACGCCGCAATAGGGGCAGACGCTGCGCACTTCGCTGTTGGCCATGGGGCGGGCTCCTGTGGGAACGCAAAAAGGCGCCGGCTGCCCGGCTTGCTTGGCAAGCGGGGCAACACGGCGCCTTTGTCGTGAAAGGATGCGGGCTGTCGACGTTGATAGCCCTGGATGGCGGTGAGAGAGAGCAATTTGTGGGCCAGCTGTACCGGCCCTGCGCGGGCAAGCCGGCTCCCACAACGATTTCACAAGATCTCAAGGCGGCACTGCACTGCGCGCGCGGGCTCGACCGCGAACAAGCCGGCCCAGGTAGCGCACCATGCGATGGCACACGCGGGCATCCTGGCGCCATGCTGGGGCACATTCGCGACTCATGACGGCTGGAGCACTAGCGTTCCCGCTAGTGGAAGAGGTTTACTCAGCGCTCCCCGACGAGCCACTGCCTTGATCCGAGAGCTTGATGACCACCGAACCTACCGCTCAGGCATCACGCGCTGAATACACACGGCGCATGAATCGCGTACTCAACTACATTGATGCTCACCTGGAGCAACCTCTGGATGGCGCAGCATTGGCCGACATCGCCAATTTTTCGCGCTTTCATTTTCATCGGATCTTCGCTGCCTGGATGGGCGAGACCCTGGGCAACTACATCCGGCGCCGCCGCCTGGAAAAAGCAGCACTGCGTCTTTCCGTCAGCCGCTACGAGACAGTGCTGGAGACCGCCCTGGCGACCGGCTTCAATTCGGCCGAGGCATTCGCACGGGCCTTCAAGCTCAGGTTTGGCTGTACGCCATCGGACTGGCGGGCCGCTGCTCCGCAGCGAGCGGCAGCACTGGTTGAAGCCATCCGCCAGCGCCCCGCTGATGGAGAAAGCAATCCTGATCAGGTCTTGAGCAATGTGGATCAGGCACCCGAACGCGCATTCGCTGATGCTGGCGTCTCCTGTCCATCGGCAAAGGATCCCGCCATGAATGTACGTATCACCGACTTGCCCGCAACGCGCGTTGCCTACCAGCGTCTGATCGGCCCCTATGGCCCCGCCATTGGCGAATTCTGGCGCAACAAGATGACGCCATGGATGTACTCGCACGGCTTCAGCGACGGCATTTGCTACGGTATCGGTCATGACGACCCGTCCATCACGCCCGCCGCCAAGTGCCGTTATGACGCTTGTGTCGAGGTGCCTGCCGATTTTGTCACCAGCGCTCAGGCAGACATCCAGACCCTGCCAGGAGGGCGCTATGCGCTGTTTGGCTTCAAAGGCAGGGTGGAGAACATTGCTGAGGCCTGGACGCGGCTGCTTCGCGAGTGGATGCCGTCCAACGGCCTGCAATGTGACGAGCGGCCGTGTTTTGAAAGGTTTCACGCCGCAACGGCCTTCAACCCGCAAACGGGGGAGTTCAGCTGCGACATCTGTATTCCGGTAAAGGCACTGTAGTCGTCGCAGAAACAAAAAAAGCGACCCTAGGGTCGCTTTCTCTGTGACTTCCGGGTGTTCAGTAGGCCCTGGAAGTGAAATATGGCGCAGCGGACGGGACTCGAACCCGCGACCCCCGGCGTGACAGGCCGGTATTCTAACCGACTGAACTACCGCTGCGCTAAACATCGAGTGGTGGGTGATGACGGGATCGAACCGCCGACCCTCTGCTTGTAAGGCAGATGCTCTCCCGGCTGAGCTAATCACCCATGTGTCTCGGTGTGGCGCGCATTCTACGGGCGACTTCGCGCTGTGGCAAGCACTTATCGTTTTTTTTGCAAATTTCGATAAACACCAAAAAACAGACACAAAAAAAGCGACCCTAAGGTCGCTTTCTCTGTTGCTTCCGGGTGTTCAGTAGGCCCTGGAAGCGGAATATGGCGCAGCGGACGGGACTCGAACCCGCGACCCCCGGCGTGACAGGCCGGTATTCTAACCGACTGAACTACCGCTGCGCTAAACATCGAGTGGTGGGTGATGACGGGATCGAACCGCCGACCCTCTGCTTGTAAGGCAGATGCTCTCCCGGCTGAGCTAATCACCCTTCGTCTCGGTGTGGCGCGCATTCTACGGACGGCCCCGTACCCTGGCAAGCACTTTTTTAACTTTTTTCAAAAAAAACCTCAGCCCTTTCAAAGACCTAGCGTTGCCACCTGCATCTTTACCTCCAGCCAGGGCTACTGGCACTCCGACAGGGTTGGCCTGGGAGCACCGCTCGGAGAATAATGCCCGCCTCATGCATTAAGGAGAGATTGCCCCTCATGTGGTTCAAGAACCTGCTGACCTACCGCCTGACCCAGGAAGTCCCATTCGAGCCTGAAGCGCTGGAAGCGGCACTGGCCAGCAAGCCGGCCCGCCCCTGCGCCAGCCAGGAGCTGACCACCTATGGTTTCGTCGCGCCATTCGGCAAGGGCGAAGACGCTCCTCTGGTGCATGTCAGCGGCGAGTACCTGCTGATTGCCGCGCGCAAGGAAGAACGCATCCTGCCCAGCAGCGTGGTCAACGACGCGGTGAAGGAAAAGGTCGAAGAGATCGAGACCGAGCAGATGCGCAAGGTCTATAAAAAGGAACGCGACCAGATCAAGGACGAGATCATCCAGGCCTTCCTGCCGCGCGCGTTCATCCGCCGCTCGATGATCTTCGCTGCCATCGCCCCGCGCCTTGGGGTGATCCTGGTCAACTCGGCCAGCGCCAAGCGTGCCGAAGACCTGCTTTCCACCTTGCGCGAAGTGATGGGCTCGCTGCCGGTGCGCCCGGCGACGGTGAAGATCGCGCCAACCGCCACCATGACCGACTGGGTCAAGTCGCAGCAGGCCGCCGAAGGCTTCTACGTGCTGGACGAATGCGAACTGCGCGACACCGCCGAAGACGGTGGCATCGTGCGCTGCAAGCGCCAGGACCTGACCAGCGAGGAAATCCAGCTGCACCTGAGCACCGGCAAGGTGGTCACCCAGCTGGCCCTGGCCTGGCAGGACAAGCTGTCGTTCGTGCTGGACGACAAGATGGTGATCAAGCGCGTGAAATTCGAGGAGCTGCTGCAAGAGCAGGCCGAACAGGATGGCGGCGATGAAGCTGCGCAACAGTTCGACGCCAGCTTCCAGCTGATGATGATGACCTTTGCCGAGTTCCTGCCGGCGCTGTTCGAGGCGCTGGGTGGCGAGGAGATTCCGCAAGGGGTCTGACTGCCATGGAATGCCGGTGCTGGCATGCGGAATATTCTCGGACAGCGCCGGCGATCGGGCCCTTGATAATGACCCCGCCACAAGAAAAAGGACTTGCCCCATGCCTGCCCTCGCCGCCCTCAGCCGCTTTGTCGGCAACACCTTCGCCCTGTGGGTGCTGCTGTTCGCCGTGTTGGCCTTCCTGCAACCGCAATGGTTCATCGCCCTGAAGGTAGCCATCGTGCCGCTGCTGGGCCTGGTGATGTTCGGCATGGGCCTTACCCTCAAGCTCGACGACTTCGCCGCCCTCGCCCGCCAGCCGTGGCGGGTGATGCTGGGCGTGGTTGCGCACTTCGTGATCATGCCGGGCATGGCCTGGCTGCTGTGCCAGTTGTTCCAGCTGCCAGCGGAAATCGCCGTGGGCGTGATCCTGGTCGGTTGTTGCCCGAGCGGCACGGCATCGAACGTGATGGTCTGGCTGTCGCGCGGCGACCTGGCGCTGGCGGTGGCGATCGCCGCCGTGACCACCTTGCTCGCCCCGCTGCTGACCCCGGCGCTGATCTGGTTCCTCGCCTCGGCCTGGCTGCCGGTGTCCTTCATGGACATGTTCTGGTCGATCCTGCAGCTGGTGATGCTGCCGATCGTGCTTGGCGTATTGGCCCAGCGCCTGCTCGGCAGCAAGGTGCAGGCGGCGGTACAGGTGCTGCCGCTGGTGTCGGTGGTCAGCATCGTGATGATCGTCTGCGCAGTGGTGGCGGCCAGCCAGGCGAAAATCGCCGAGTCAGGGCTGCTGATCATGGCCGTGGTCATGCTGCACAACAGCTTCGGCTATCTGCTCGGCTACCTGACCGGCAAGCTGTGCAAGCTGCCGCTGGCCCAACGCAAGGCGCTGGCGCTGGAGGTGGGCATGCAGAATTCAGGGTTGGGCGCAGCGCTGGCAGCGGCGCATTTCTCGCCGCTGGCGGCGGTACCCAGTGCGTTGTTCAGTGTCTGGCACAATATTTCCGGGGCGCTGCTGTCGACCTGGTTCCGGCGCTTGGGGGAACCGGTGGCAGAAGCTGAAGGCGGGGAGCCGGCCAGGCATTGATGTTGCCTGTACGGGCCCTTTCGCGGGTAAACCCGCTCCCACAGGTACTGCACAGGTCTGAAAATTGTGGAGATCCCTGTGGGAGCGGGTTTACCCGAAGGCCGCACAGGCTTGCCCAGTGGGCCGCATATGTGCACCATGGTGCCCACGGTGAGGACGACCTCACGACGCAGCGCGTGACCATTCCGGGGACGGCCCCATCATTTGCCACGATGGAGACGCACCATGTCCTGGATCATCCTGTTCTTCGCCGGCCTGTTCGAGGTCGGTTGGGCCGTCGGCCTGAAATACACCGACGGCTTCAGCAAGCCGCTGCCCACCGCACTGACCGTCGCCGCCATGGCCATCAGCCTGGGCCTGCTGGGCCTGGCCATGAAAGAGCTGCCGCTGGGCACCGCCTATGCCATCTGGACCGGGGTCGGCGCCGTTGGCACGGTGATCGCCGGCATCATTCTGTTCGGCGAATCCATGGCCCTGGTGCGCCTGGTCAGCGTGGCGCTGATCGTTACCGGCCTGGTCGGCCTGAAGGTCAGCGCCAGCTGACGTTTGCCCCTAGCGCAGGTCGCCGCGCAGGCGGCTGACCTGCTCACGCAGTGCTTCTGGCTGCGCCGCCTCCACCGGGATGGCGGCGCCTGCCACGATGGTTACCCGTGACCACAGGCGCTTGAAAAAGCCCTTGGCCGGGTCACGGCTGAAGAAACTGCCCCACAGCCCCTGCAAGGCCAGCGGAATCACCGGCACCGGGGTTTCCGCGAGGATGCGGTTGACGCCGCCCTTGAACACATCGATTTCACCATCCCCGGTCAGCTTGCCTTCCGGAAAGATGCACACCAGCTCGCCATCGGCCAGGTATTCGGCAATCCGGGTGAAAGCGTGCTCGTAGGTGGCCAGGTCTTCATTGCGCCCGGCAATCGGAATCGCACCCGCCGTGCGGAACACGAAATTGAGCACCGGCAGGTTGTAGATCTTGTAATACATGACAAAGCGGATCGGCCGGCGGATCGCCCCACCGAGCAGCAGCGCGTCGACGAACGATACGTGGTTGCACACCAGCAATGCCGCACCCTGATCGGGAATGCGCTCGAGGTCGCGGTGCTGCACGCGGTACATCGAATGGCTGAGCAGCCAGATCAGGAAGCGCATGGTGAACTCGGGCACGATCCTGAAGATATACACGTTCACCGCGATATTGAGCAGCGACACCACCAGGAACAGCTGCGGGATGGTCAGCTTGGCCAGGCCCAGCAGGACAATGGTGAGCAGCGCCGATACCACCATGAACAAGGCATTGAGAATATTGTTGGCGGCGATCACCCGGGCGCGCTGGTCTTCGGCCGTGCGTGCCTGGATCAGCGCATACAGTGGCACGATATAGAAGCCACCGAACACGCCGAGGCCGACGATCGACAGCAGGATCCACCAGGCCTGGCCCATGCCCAGCAGTGCCAGCCAGTCGTGCGGGGCGGCGGCAGCCGGCACATCGCCGGAGTGCCACCACCACAGCAGGCCGAACAGGCTCAGGCCGAACGAGCCGAACGGCACCAGGCCGATTTCCACCTTGCGCCCGCTCAGCCGTTCGCACAGCAGCGAGCCCAGGGCGATACCGACCGAGAACAGGGTCAATACCAGGGTCACCACCGTACCGTCACCGTGCAGCCAGTCCTTGGCATAGGCCGGGATCTGCGTGAGGTAGATGGCCCCGACGAACCAGAACCACGAGTTGCCGACGATCGAACGCGACACCGCCGGCGGCTGGCCCAGGCCCATGCGCAGGATCGCCCAGGACTGCCTGAAGATGTTCCAGTCCAGTGGCATGTGCGGCGACGCGGCGGCGGCGCGCGGGATCCAGCGGCTGGCCAGGTAGCCCAGCAGCGCCGTGCCGACCACGCCGCCGGCGACCACCGTGGCATAGCTGTCGGCCGACATCATCACCCCGGCACCGATGGTGCCGGCGAGGATGGCCAGGAAGGTGCCGGTTTCCACCAGCCCGTTGCCGCCGACCAGTTCTTCTTCGCGTAGCGCCTGCGGCAGGATCGAGTACTTCACCGGGCCGAACAGCGCCGAATGCGTGCCCATGCCGAACAGTGCCACCAGCATCAGCGCCAGGTGGTGGGTGACGAAGCCGAGCGCGCCGACTGCCATGATCGCGATCTCGGCCAGCTTGATCGCCCGGATCAACGCATCCTTGGCGAACTTCTCGCCAAACTGCCCGCCCAACGCCGAGAACAGGAAGAACGGCAGGATGAACAGCAAGGCGCACAGGTTGACCCAGATCGAACGGTCACCGTCGCCCAGGCTGAGCTTGAACAGGATCGCCAGGATCAGCGACTGCTTGAACAGGTTGTCGTTGAACGCACCCAGCGACTGGGTGATGAAAAACGGCAGGAAACGCCGCTTGCCGAGCAAGGTGAATTGCGAGGAATGACTCATCGTCCTTGGTCCTGGGGGCTTTTAGCATTGGAGGCGCGCCGGGCGCGACAAGCCACAAATCTGCATGGTAAATGCGCGACCTGGCAAGCGCTGGCTTATGCTGGTGCCTGGCAACTCAAGACAACAAGGACGTGGCAATGCTCGCCGCCATCAAACGCTACCCGCATACCGTTCGCCTGCTGCTGCTCACTACCTTCACGCTGACCGTCGCTCGCGCCCTTACCCTGCCCTATCTGGTGGTGTATCTGGCCGACAACTTCCAGCTGCCGATCAGCCAGATCGGCCTGCTGATCGGCGGTGCGCTGATTGTCGCCTCGCTGTTGAGCCTGTATGGCGGCCACCTGGTCGATACCTGGCGCAACCACACGCTGGTCAGCGCTTGCACGCTGCTGTTCGCGCTGGCATTCGTAGGTGCCGTTGCCAGCCGCGCAGCGATGCCGTTCTTCATCTGCCTGGTGCTGATCAACCTGGCCCTGGCAGTGGTCGACATCGCCGCCAAGGCGGGCTTCTGCGCGTTGCTGCCGGTGGAAGAACGGGCCGAGGTGTTCGCCATCAAGTACACCCTCAGCAACGTCGGCTATGCCGCCGGGCCGTTGCTGGGCGTGGCCATGCTGGAGCTGGACGGCCACCTGCCGTTCATCGCCTCTGCCTTGCTTGGGCTGGCCATGAGCCTGGCCTACTGGCGCCTTGGCGACCGCGGCCTGCGCGCCAGCGCGCCGAGCAAGCCCGCTGCCGGCTTTGGCCAGGTGGCGCTGGGGTTGGCCGCTGACCGTCGGCTGGTGTGCTTCACCCTCGGCGGGGTACTGAGCGCGGTGGTGTTCGGCCAGTTCACCGCCTACCTGTCGCAGTACCTGGTGGTGACCAGCAGCCCGAGCGAGGCAGCGCGCCTGGTCGGCTACCTGGTGACCACCAACGCGGTGACGGTAATTGCCTTGCAGTACCTGATCGGCCGACGTATCAGCCGCCAGCGCCTGATGCCCTGGCTGCTGGCCGGAATGGGCCTGTTCATCGCCGGGCTGCTGGGCTTTGCCCTGGCCGGGTCGACGCTGCTGTGGTGCCTGGCAATGCTGGTATTCACCCTGGGCGAAATCATCGTCATCCCCGCCGAGTACATGTTCATCGACCTGATTGCACCGGAACACTTGCGCGGGGTGTATTACGGTGCGCAGAACCTGTCCAACCTGGGTGCGGCGCTGGGGCCGGTGATGGTGGGGTTTGCCCTGGCGCATCTGTGGCCGGAGGCGATCTTCTACCTGCTGGTGTTGTCGGTGATACTGGCAGGGGTGTTCTATCGGCTGGGTACCCACACAGGTTGAAATGCACCCTGCGACCACCTGCCACTGCGACCATGGTCTGCGCTGACGAAGCGACACCTGCGTGCCAGACTGATTGATCGGGACCGCGTTATCTTTTTTGCTTCGGAGTCTTCATGTCGTTGTCCAGCGGGCTGATCGCCGTGGTCGCCCTGGCCTATATGGCCATCATGTTCGCCATCGCCTTCTACGGCGACCGCCGCAGCACGCCGTTGCCGCCGAAGCTGCGCGCCTGGGTCTACAGCCTGTCGCTGGCGGTGTACTGCACCAGCTGGACCTTCTTCGGCGCGGTCGGCCAGGCCGCCGAACAGCTCTGGGCGTTCCTGCCGATCTACCTGGGCCCGGTGCTGCTGCTGATCTTCGCGCCATGGGTGCTGCAGAAGATGGTGCTGATCAGCAAGCAGCAGAACATCACCTCGATCGCCGACTTCATCGCCGCACGCTACGGCAAGTCGCAGACCCTGGCAGTCGTGGTGGCATTGATCTGTCTGGTCGGGGTGCTGCCCTACATCGCCTTGCAACTGAAGGGCATCGTGCTCGGTGTCAACCTGCTGATCGGCGCCAGTGCCGACGCCACCGGCACACGGGTGCAGGACACCGCGCTGGTGGTGTCGCTGGTGCTGGCACTGTTCGCCATCGTTTTCGGCACCCGCAGCCTGGACGTGACCGAACACCACCGTGGCATGGTCCTGGCAATCGCCTTCGAATCGCTGATCAAGCTGCTGGCCTTCCTGGCCGTGGGCATCTTCGTCGTCTTCAACCTGTATGACGGCTTCGACGACCTGTTCAGCCAGGCGCGCCAGTCGGTCCACTTGCAGGACTACTGGCAAGAGACCATCAACTGGCCGTCGATGGTGGTGCAGACCGCCGTGGCGATGATGGCAATCATCTGCCTGCCACGGCAGTTCCACGTCACCGTGGTGGAGAACATCGAACCCCAGGACATGCGCCTGGCGCGCTGGGTGTTCCCGATGTACCTGGCGCTGGCCGCGCTGTTCGTGGTGCCCATCGCCCTGGCCGGGCAGATGCTGCTGCCGGGCACGGTGATTTCCGACTCGTTCGTCATCAGCCTGCCACTGGCCGAGGCCCACCCGAGCCTGGCCCTGCTGGCGTTCATCGGCGGCGCCTCGGCGGCTACCGGCATGGTCATCGTCGAGGCCGTGGCGCTGTCGACCATGGTTTCCAACGACATGCTGCTGCCCTGGCTGCTGCGCCGGACCAACGCCGAGCGACCGTTCGAGGCGTTCCGCCACTGGATGCTGTCGGTACGCCGGGTGACCATCGTGGTGATCCTGCTGCTGGCCTACGTCAGCTACCGCCTGCTCGGCTCCACCGCCAGCCTGGCGACCATCGGCCAGATCGCCTTCGCCGCCGTGACCCAGCTGACCCCGGCCATGCTCGGCGCACTGTACTGGAAGCAGGCCAACCGCCGCGGCGTGTTCGCCGGCCTGGCGGCGGGCATCTTCCTCTGGTTCTACACCCTGGTGCTGCCGATTGCCGCGCACAGTGTAGGCTGGTCGCTGCAATTGTTTCCGGGGCTGGCGTGGCTGCACGGCAACCCGTTGCACCTGCCGATCAGCCCGCTGACCCAAGGCGTGGTGCTGTCGCTGGCGGGCAACTTCACCCTGTTCGCCTGGGTCTCGGTGCTGTCGCGCACGCGGGTTTCCGAGCATTGGCAGGCCGGCCGCTTCATCGGCCAGCAGACCAGTGCCCGCCCCAGCAGCAAACCGCTGCTGGCGGTGCAGATCGATGACCTGCTGACCCTGGCCTCGCGCTTTGTCGGCGAAGAGCGCGCGCGGCAAAGCTTCATCCGCTTCGCCTACCGCCAGGGCAAGGGCTTCAACCCCAACCAGAACGCCGACGGTGACTGGATCGAACACACCGAACGCTTGCTGGCCGGGGTGCTCGGCACCTCATCGACCCGCGCCGTGGTCAAGGCCGCCATCGAAGGCCGCGACATGCAGCTGGAAGACGTGGTGCGCATCGCCGACGAAGCCAGCGAGGTGCTGCAGTTCAACCGCGCCCTGCTGCAAGGCGCCATCGAGAACATCAACCAGGGCATCAGCGTGGTAGACCAGAACCTGCACCTGGTGGCCTGGAACCGTCGCTACCTGGAGCTGTTCAACTACCCCGACGGCTTGATCAGCGTCGGCCGGCCGATTGCCGATATCATCCGCTACAACGCCGAACGCGGCCTGTGCGGCCCGGGCGAAGCGCAAGTGCACGTGGCGCGCCGGCTGCACTGGATGCGCCAGGGCCGTGCGCATTCCTCGGAGCGTTTGTTCCCCAACGGCCGGGTGATCGAGCTGATCGGCAACCCGATGCCTGGCGGCGGCTTCGTCATGAGCTTCACCGACATCACACCGTTCCGCGAGGCCGAGCAGGCCCTGCGTGACGCCAACGAAAGCCTGGAACAACGGGTTGCCGAACGCACCCACGAACTGTCGCAACTGAACCAGGCATTGTCCGAAGCCAAGAGCCATGCCGAAGCCGTGAGCCAGTCGAAGACCCGCTTCCTGGCCGCGGTCAGCCATGACCTGATGCAACCGCTGAACGCGGCGCGGCTGTTCTCCGCGGCCCTGTCGCAGCAGGCCGAAGGCATGAATGAAGAGGCCCGGCAACTGGTGCAGCACATGGACAGCTCGCTGCGCTCGGCGGAAGAGCTGATCAGCGACCTGCTGGACATCTCGCGCCTGGAAAACGGCAAGATCACCCCGGACCCCAAGCCCTTCGCCCTCAACGAACTGTTCGACACCCTGGGCGCCGAGTTCAAGCTGCTGGCCGCCGAAAAAGGCCTGGAATTCCGCCTGCGCGGCAGTCGCCTGCGGGTGGAGAGCGACATGAAGCTGCTGCGCCGGGTGCTGCAGAATTTCCTGACCAACGCCCTGCGCTATGGCAAGAGCCCGATCCTGCTAGGGGTACGACGCCAGGGCGAGCGGCTGTGGCTGGAAGTGTGGGACCGTGGCCCAGGTATCGCTGACGACAAGCTGCAGGTGATCTTCCAGGAGTTCAAGCGCCTGGACAGCCACCAGACCCGAGCCGAGAAAGGCCTGGGCCTTGGCTTGGCGATCGCCGACGGGCTGTGCCGGGTGCTGGGCCACACACTGGAAGTACGCTCGTGGCCGGGCCAGGGTACGGTGTTCCGCGTCAGCGTACCGATTGCCCGTCAGGCCGCGCCGGCGGCCAGCGCCCCGGTGGAACAGGCCGGTCAGCCATTGGCAGGGCTGCAGGTGCTGTGCGTGGATAACGAAGACAGCATCCTCATCGGCATGAACAGCCTGCTCAGCCGCTGGGGCTGCCAGGTGTGGACCGCGCGCAACCAGGCCGAATGCGAAGCCCTGCTGGCCAAGGGCATGCGCCCGCACCTGGCGCTGGTGGACTACCACCTGGACGACGGCGAGACCGGCATCGGGCTGATGGGCTGGCTACGCGCGCGCCTGGGCGAGCCAGTGCCGGGCGTGGTGATCAGCGCCGACGGCAGCAAGGAAACCCTCGCCATGGTGCATGCTTCGGGCCTGGACTACCTGGCCAAGCCGGTCAAGCCGGCGGCCTTGCGCGCCCTGCTCAATCGCCATCTGAGCCTGGTTCAGTAAGCACTTCCTCGGGCATCGCTTCGTCGGACAATGCCCGCTCCAGCAAGTCGGCCGGCAGGCTCTTGCTGGCGCGGGCACCTAGCAGTTTCAGCTGTTCGCTGCGGCTGACCAGATTGCCGCGCCCTTCGCACAGTTTGTTGCGCGCGGCGGCATAGGCCTTGTCCACCTGCTGCAGGCGGCTGCCCAGCTCGTCCAGGTCCTGAATGAACAACACGAACTTGTCGTACAGCCAGCCGGCACGTTCGGCAATTTCGCGGGCGTTCTGGCCTTGGCGCTCCTGCTTCCACAGGCTGTCGATCACCCGCAGGGTGGCGAGCAAGGTAGTCGGGCTGACGATCACGATATGCCGGTCGAAGGCTTCCTGGAACAGGTTCGGCTCGGCCTGCAGGGCCGCCGAGAAGGCCGCCTCGATCGGCACGAACAGCAGCACGAAATCCAGACTGTGCAAGCCTTCGAGGCGCTTGTAATCCTTGCTCGACAAGCCTTTGACGTGGCTGCGCAGCGACTGCACATGCTGCTTGAGCGCAGCGTCGTCATTGCCGGCCACGTACTGCTGGTAGGCCGTGAGGCTGACCTTGGCATCCACCACCACCTGCTTGTCGCCGGGCAGCATGATCAGCACATCGGGCTGGAAGCGCTCGCCATCGGCGCTCTTCAGGCTGACCTGGGTCTGGTATTCGCGGCCCTTTTCCAGGCCGGCATGCTCCAGCACCCGCTCGAGAATGAGCTCACCCCAGTTGCCCTGGGTCTTCTGGCCCTTCAGCGCCTGGGTCAGGTTGGTGGCTTCATCGGACAGGCGCATATTCAGCTGCTGCAGGCGCTCCAGCTCCTTGCCCAGCGAGAAGCGTTCGCGGGCTTCCTGCTGGTAGCTTTCCTCCACGCGTTTTTCGAAGGCCTGGATACGCTCCTTGAGTGGGTCAAGCAACTGGCCCAGGTGCTGCTGGCTGGTCTGGGCGAAGCGCTGCTCGCGCTCGTCGAAGATCTTGGTGGCCATGTCGGCGAACTGGGCACGCAAGGTGTCGCGTGCTTCCTGCAAGTCTTCCAGGCGCTGCTGGTGGCTTTCCTGCTGTTCGCGCAATTCGGCGTCCAGGCGCGCCGTCTGGGCCTCCAGACGGCGCAGTTCGGCTTCGCGGCTGGCGCGCTCGAGGCTCCACGCGTGGGCAGCATCGCGGGCGTTGTCGCGGTCGATCTGGAGCAATTCCAGCTCGCGACTCTGAGCGGCCAGTTGGGCCTGCTTGACCGAGTTGGCTTCACTCAGGTCGCTGATCTCGTCGCGGCTGGCTTCCAGCTGCGCCTGCAGGCCAGCCTGGGCCAACCGGGCGGCGCCGAGGCGTTCCTCGAGCAAGGCCTGCTCGGCCTGCCGCGCCGCCTGGCGGCGCTGTAGCTGCATGATCCACCCCAGACAGGGCAAGGCCCCCGCCACCAAGCCCAGCAGAATGCTGGCCAGATCCACTGCCATGCTTACCCCGAATGATCCTGGATGATTGCCGCGCAGCTTATCAGCAAACGCTGAAGGCGCGGACTGTGGAACAGCGGAGGGTCGCAGTGCCCTTTGCTGCGTCCCGGTGGGGCATTTTTTGCCAGACTGCAAAAAGTTTTCAGCGATCTTTTCTTGACGTTTTCAAGTGAATGGATCGAGGGCCCATTGGAGCCTGTCGATTGTCGAACAGTTCATTACGTTGCTGGCACGCCCGTCCTAGAGCAAGCGCTTCGGACAATCCACAGTTCCTGTGGATAACTCGGTGGACAACCCCCTCCCACACCCCGCAAACCCCCGTGAATCGTGGCTTTCGGTCAAACTGACGATTTTTTCACCAGCTGAAAATAGTGTTTTTTTTCATTGACTTAACCGCCCAGTCAAGGCATTGGCGAGTGCGTCGCAGCCTGTTGCCAAGTTGTTACAAGCGCGGCCTCGAGTGTGAACAAGTTCACCCTGGCACCCTCATTTGAGTGCTGTGTTACGGGTCATCATGTCGGTTTCGGCTTACCTGTCCCCCTTCCCAGCATGGAAATTAAGCGCCATACTGCGCGGCTACCCTGCAAAAACCTGTGGTGCTTGCCAAACGCATGCATTTCCGGTAAGGTGCGCCTCGTTAGTACCAAGCTGAAAGTCAATTCTGGCCGCAAGCGTCCTTGCAGACCCACACCGCCCAAGTGTGACCTGCTGAAACCTGGACCGGCCCATTCGATGATTCACTCGCCAGCCCTGCGCTGCCCAAGCACGAATCACGTGACAGATTGATCAGGATCCCACCCCGACGGCCTAGAACCTTGGCCCCGGTGTGCTGCCTGCCCTCTGAAGTACCTACCAGTCAGCCCAAGCGCCCACCTTTTGATTGCGCCCCCTCTGGCTGCCCTGTTCCAGTCAGGTTCGTTCGTCCCTTAATAAAGGCGTCACTGGAACGTTTCTATCATGCACGGATCATAATCCCCGTGTTTAAAGCAGGAACCTCCAACAATATGCAAACTCATCATCAGATTCAGGCTGCCATTGGCACCCTTTCCCAGGCCTTCTCGCCGCTGAAGTGCCTGATCGTTGCCCCACGCAAGGGCAGCTTCAGCTTTACCCTGGTGGACGAACACGGCGTCGCCTGCCACACCGAGCGTCTGTACCCCGAGCAGTACAGCCGCAGTGAACCGCTGCAAGCGGTTATCGACCGCACGCGTCAGTCGCTCACCGCGTGAACGATGAATACGGCGGTATTCAAGCGCTGAATCATCCCATCGCAAGCCTGCCTGAACGATGCCTGCGTAATTGCCGTAAGGCATATAGCCCGGTACGTCAGGCAGCAATCGATTTAAAAACAGCCTTTTACACGACCATTATCACACTACACTTCAACTCGAGCGGTGCTTGCCGCTTCCGGCGGGCCTGATCATTCACCAGCTGCCAAGCTCCAGCGCCCGTCCGGCCCTTAACTGCTCGAGGGCATCATGGGTATCGCGGCGAATGAATTGTGTCAGTATGTGATCAGACCCACCCTGGTCTACCTGAATCGTCACAGCGCCAGCGCCGAAGCCTTGTTGCTGGGCATCGCCGCCAGTCAGTCGGCCTTGGGCTCGGCCTTGCATGACCGGCGCGGGCATGGCCTGTATCGCATCGGCGAACATCGTCATCAAGCGCTCTGGGACCAATACCTGGCCCGCGATCCCGACCTGGCCAGCCTGGTCCGCGGCCTCGCCAGCCAGCACGCCTTCCTCGGCGGCCCGCACCTGGAACTTGCGGTCAACCTGCGTTACTCCACCGCCATTGCCTGGATGCTGGTCGAAGAGCAAGCCGCCCCTTTGCCCGCAGCCGATGACCTGCTTGCGCAGGCACGCATCTGGCGCCAGGTTTTCAACCCACAAGGCCGCCTGCGCGACTTCACCCACGCTTGGCATACCTGCATAAATCAGAAATTGCCGCAGGCATCTTAGGACTCCTCCTACAAGATACCCGAAAAAATTGGATTTTGGTCAGATTGTCCTACAAAATTGCTCTATCTCCTTCGATCGCGGCTATGGCGCGACGCGTGATTTGTTGGTAGCGTTTCGCCCCGGAGATCCCAAGGAGTTTTCTAATAATGAAAAAAGTAATGCTCAAAACCTCCCTCGGCATTGCCGTTGCTCTTGCTTCCAGCCAGTTGCTCGCCGCCGGGTTCGCGCTGAACGAACAAAGCATCAGCGGCATGGGAACCGGTTTCGCAGGGCGTTCCTCTTCTGCCGAAGATGCCAGCACGGTGTACGGCAACCCTGCCGGCATGTCGCGCCTGAAGCGCGAACAGATCACCGTGGGTGGCGCAGCCGTCATTGCCAAGACGGATATTTCGGGCCGTGGGAGCAATTTCGGGGGGGAAACCGATGGCGACATGGTCCCGGTCGTGGGCGTACCCATGGGCTTCTACGTCAAGCCGCTTGATGATCACTGGAGCGTTGGCTTCGGCGTTTATGTGCCATATGGCTTGATCACCGATTACGGCAGCGATGACGCAGCACGTTACTGGGGCAAGAAGAGCAAGGTCGAGGTCGTCACTTTCCAGCCAACCATCAGCTACGCCTTCAACGACAAAGTGTCGATCGGTTTTGGCCCGACCATCAACCGCATCAAGGGTGAGCTCGGCTCGAACCTGAGCAGCAAAGCGCTCCTGGGGCCCGGTGGCCCGGATGGCGAGATCAAGATCAAGGGCGACGACACCGCCATCGGTTACAACGTTGGTGTTCTGGTACAAGCTACAGACCGTACTCGCCTGGGTCTGACCTATCACTCGATGGTCGACTACAAGCTTGAAGGCGATACCCGTGTTTCCTATCCGATTCCTCAGCTTGGCCTGAACGGCAAGTTCGACGCCAGCCTGAAGATCAAGACGCCGGAGTCGGTGGACTTCTCGATCACTCATGAGCTGGATGACTACTGGACACTGTACGCAGGCAGCACCTGGACGCGCTGGAGCCGTCTGGAAAGCATCGTTGTGAAAAACGAAGCACCGGCGGGTTACCCGCTGCAGACCATCACCGAAGAGCAGAACTGGCATGACACCTGGGCCCACGCCATTGGCGCGGCGTACAAGGTCAACAAGGAGTGGACCCTGCGTGCAGGCTTCTCGGTCGACCAGTCGCCCACCAACAACCACGATCGCTCGCCACGCATTCCGACTGGCGATCGTAAAGCGGTCAGCTTTGGTGCCGGTTGGAGCCCGAACGATGACATGACCATCGATGTGGCCTACTCGTACCTGTGGGAAGAGGATACCAAGGTCAACAACGTGTCGGGCTCGCCGTCCCAGCAGCTGTTGAAAGGTACCTACCAGGCCAAGTACGAGAACAGCGCTCACGGTATTGGTGCTTCCCTCACTTACCGCTTCTGATTCATCCGCACTGCATGAAAAACCGCCCGCGTGGCGGTTTTTTCATGCCTGCGATTGCCAGCTGTCACCCAGGCATTCGCGCAGGTAGTCCATGAACATGCGGACTTTCGCGGTCACGGCAAACCGGTCGGCCAGGCACAGGTAGATATCCATCGGCTCGGTCTGGGCATAGGCCTGGCCGCCGTCGCGGTATTCGAACAACGGTACCAGCGCGCCAGAGGCCAGGTGCGGCCGTACGATGAACTCGGCCAAGCGGGTGATGCCACCATCGTGCAGTGCCATCTGGGTCAGGGCATCGATGTCATCGCTGATCAATACGCTACCGAACTCAGCCTCGAAACGCAGCCCGTCACGCATGAACCCCCAGCGCAGGAATCGCCCGTCCACGGGGTAGCGGAACACCAGGCAACGGTGATCACGCAAGGCTTCGGGTGTGGCCGGCACGCCGGCGCTACGCAGGTAACCGGGCGAGGCACAACAAATGAACGGTATACGGGCGATGTGCCGGGCCAGCAGTTGGTCTTCCAGCTGTGGAGCAATGCGCAAGCTGACATCCACGTCTTCCCGCGCATGGTTGACCCGGCGATCAGTCGTTACCAGTTCTATCGACAGCAACGGATAACGGGCACTGAACGCGGGTATCAGCGGCGCCAGCACGTGGCGGCCGAAAGCAGAAGTCGAGGCAATGCACAAACGCCCCTGGGGCTCACTGTCGGGGGTAGTAATGGCTTGCTCGGCCAGGGCCAGGTCGCGTTCGACGTGCCGGACACGCTCGTAATATTGAGCTCCGGCGGGGGTAAGCGCCATGCTACGGGTAGTGCGGCTGAGCAGGCGCACCTGAAGGTGGCTTTCCAGGCGTGCCAGGGTTTGGCTGACCGCGGCCGGGCTCAGGCCCAGGTTGCGGGCGCCGGCGGCGATGCTGCCGGCTTCGACCACCTTGATGAAGCTGCGGATGGCGTTGAGCAGGTCCATGCTTGGCCCTTGGATTCGTAAGAATCTCTTTATAAAGAACTCACCATGGCGGGTCTACAGTCGCTGCCAGGTGCGTTGCTAACCTGCGTCTTTCCCCAACCTTTCAGGAGTTCGCATGAGCAACCTGTCACAGGCACGCAGCCGACGCAAATTGCACCCGGGCGCCACGCCCTACGTTTTCGCCTTCTACATGTCGTCGATCATGGCGCTGTTGATGTGCTTCGTGATCACTGCGGCGAATGCCGGAATAACCCCGGATTACCTGGGTAACGTATTGAAGGCCTATCAATTGGCAATGCCGGTGGCGTTCGTTTGCGTATTGATGGTCAGGCCGTTGGTGGTGCGGTTGGTGGCGATTACGGTGCATGCAAAGTGAAGTACCCCGAAACCCACCACGGACTTTGCTCTTGCTCTTGCTCTTGCTCTTGCTCTTGCTCTTGCTCTTGCTCTTGCTCTTGCTCTTGATCTTGATCTTGATCTTGATCTTGATCTTCGCGACTTCAGGAGGCCGAACGCAGGCCTTGCGTAGGGAGGTGACGGGCATGGATGCCCGTCAAGCGCTGAGGCCCCATGGATGGGGCCTGCAGCGCGTCCTCCCGGGAGCAAGGCCGGGAGTGAGGGAACCCCGGAGCGCAGCGTAGGGGCCGGATGATGGGAGCGCATGTACGGGTCACCCACATGGGTTACATAAAAGTTCACTCACATAGGTGACACCTTGAGCGTCACATAGCCAATGGACTATGCACGCCATAAAAACCAGCGCTTTTCGCTTTTCGCTTTTCGCTTCCAATCAGCGGCAAGCAAAAGCCCAAGTAAGCGCTTACTGCTGCGAGGCGATCGCCTTCTCAATGGCCGCCCGGAATTCCGGATCATCCGGCTTGGTCAAGCTGGAGAAATTACCGATCACCTTGCTCTTGCGGTCGACAACATACTTGTAGAAATTCCACTTCGGCGCACTGCTCTGGCTGGCCAGTTCGGCGAACAGCGGAATCGCATCCTTGCCCCGCACCGGCTGCGCCTTGGTCATGGTGAAGGTCACACCATAGTTGGCATAACAGACCTTGGCCGTCTTCTCGCTATCGGCATCTTCCTGCTTGAAGTCGTTGGAGGGCACGCCAAGCATTTCCAGGCCTTGCTGGTGATACGCCTTGTACGTCGCCTCCAGGCCTTCGAACTGCGGCGCGAAGCCGCAATAGCTGGCCGTATTGACCACTACCAGCGGCTTGCCGGCAAAACGCTGGCACAGGTCGACCTGCCCCTTGCCCCGCAGCTCTGGCAGGCTGCCCTGCAGCAACGCCGGGCAATCGGCAGCCCAACTCGAAGCGCTGCCAAGCAGGGCCAGTAAAGGTACCGTCAAGCAACGTGCACGCATGGTTCGTTTCTCCTGCAAAACAATCCTTGAGCTTGCAGGGTAGCGCTTAACAAACACTCATGCCCAGTTGCATCAACGCCATCCCGCCCTCGTGCCAGCCCCACCAGATCAACGCCAGCAGCAGCAACGCGGCAACGGCCAACAGCCCACGGGCCAAATAGCGGTTCATGCGGCCCGGGCCTGCAGGCGGGCGACCGGGCGCTCGCGCACGGGCCAACTGAGGGCGGCGGCGAGCAGGCTGAGCAGGATGGAAATCTGCCAGACCAGGTCGTAGCTGCCGGTGCGGTCATACACCACCCCGCCCAGCCAGCCCCCGAGAAACGCACCCAGCTGGTGGAACAGGAAGACGATACCGCCAAGCATGGACAGGTTGCGTACACCGAAAAGCGTGGCCACGGTGCCGTTGGTAAGCGGCACCGTGGAAAGCCACAACAGGCCCATGGCGATGCCGAACAGATAGGCGCTGAATGCGCTTACCGGCGCCCACAGGAACAGCACGATGACCACCGCACGCAGCAGGTACAGCCCGGTCAGCAGGCGCGGTTTGGACATGCGCCCGCCGAGCCAGCCGGCGGTGAAAGTACCGACGATGTTGAACAGGCCGACCAGCGCCAGTACGGTGGTCCCGGTGCTTGCGGGCAGATGCTGGTCTACCAGGTAGGCCGGCAGGTGCACACCGATGAACACCACCTGGAAACCACAGACGAAGAAGCCCAGGGCCAGCAGCCAGAAGCCGGTATGCGAACACGCTTCGTGCAAGGCCTGGCCCAGGGTCTGTTCGGTGCCATGGCTGGGCAACGGGCGGTCGCGCAGCAAGCCGACGAAGGGCACGATCAGCGCAACCAGCAGGCCCAGCACCAGCAGTGCCGCCGACCAGCCCAGCCACTGGATCAGGCCAAGGGTACCCGGCAGCATGGCGAACTGGCCGAACGAGCCGGCGGCACTGGCAATACCCATGGCCATGCTGCGCTTGTCTGCCGGCACGGCGCGTCCGACGACACCGAGGATGACCGAGAACGAGGTGCCGGACAGGCCGATGCCGATCAGCAGGCCGGCACTCAGCGACAGCGACCAGGCCGAGTCGGCCAGGCCCATCAGGATCAGGCCGGCGGCGTAGAGAATGCCACCGATGATCACCACCCGCGCCGCGCCGAGGCGGTCGGCCAGCGCACCGGCAAAGGGCTGTGCCAAGCCCCAGATCAGGTTCTGCAGAGCAATGGCAAAGGCGAACACCCCACGCCCCCAGCCGAAGTCGGCGCTCATCGGCCCCAGGAACAGGCCGAAGCCATGCCGCACACCCAGGGACAGCGCCAGGATCAACGCCGCCCCCAACAACACCCACCCGCTGGTTCGCCACACCGAAGTCATCGTCGTAATCTCCAGCACATCGCAAGGTTTTTGCGGGTATATACCCGCTTATAGTCGCATCAATTCAAGCCAGCAGGCTCAGCAGCCGCACCAGTTCATCCCGCTGCCCTGCCCCCAAGCGCTCCACCAGTTCGGCCTGGGCCCGTTCCCAGGCCGGATGGGCCGCGTGTAGCAGTTGCTTGGCGGCATCGGTCAACAACACAACGCGGTTGCGCTGGTCATCGCCATCAGCCAGGGCTACCAGCCCTTCGGCCTCCAGCACCCGCAGGTTGCGGCCCAGGGTACTGCGCTCCAGGCCCATGGCCTCGGCCAAGGTGGTGATACTGGGACGGTCGAGCCGTTGCAGATGGCGCAACAGGGAAAACTGCGCAACATTGACGCCGAAGCCGGCGAGGGCTTCGTCGTAATGTCGGCTTACCCCACGGGCGGCGCGACGCAGATGGGTACAGATACATTCACTGGTCAGCATGGATACGTGTATATACCCGCATAATGAGCGTTGCAAGATATTTCGTGGAGTACCGATGCACTCAATCCGGGTTCAAGCGCTTGCGGATCGGTTCGAATTCTGCGGTGGCCTTGCGCGGCAGCGGGTCCGCTGCCCCTTGTTCGATCGCCTGCCAGTAGCGCCATGGCACCTTGGCTGAACCCAGTTCGTAGTCCATGCCATCCCAGTTGTCTTCCCGAAAACTGTAGAACGCCCAGTGCAAGCGGTTGCGCTCCAGCACGCCGAGCACGTCTTCCAGGTACTGCCGGCACCCCGGCAACCTGCGCATGCAGCCAAACTCAGCAACCACCAGGCGCTCGCGCGGCACCTTCATGGCTTCGGCCCAATCGAGCGGTTGGCGCAGGTAGCGTGCCACCCGCTGGCCATCCCACTGCTGGGTTCGCCCTGCGAACGGAGCCGGGCCGGGGTAAGCCAAGGGGTGCTTGCGCGTCATGTTCGGCGCACTGGTGACTGCGTAGGGCTCGTACATGTGCACGCTGTACAGCACCCGCTGGTCGTCCAACGGGGCTGGCCAGTAGGCAAAGGCGTCGGCGGCAGCAAACCAACCGGCATCGAGCATGACTGGCGTCTCGGCGTCTTCCTCACGAATGGCCGCGATCAATTGTCGATACAGCGCCGGTAAATCTCGCGCGGTACCCTGCGCCCGCACGTACCACTGCTGCATTTGCCCGGCGTCGGCATGCTCGGCCAGGCCTCCGTGCTTCTCCGGCGCGGGTTCATTGATCAGGTTGTAGGCTGCGATGGCGGGATGGCCCTTCAGCTCGCGGGCCAGGTCCCGCCAGAAGGCGGCAGCCTGCAACCAGTAGCGCTTGTCCTGCCAGAGGCGGTCGTCGAACCGGCCCTGGTTGTTTTGCGACCAGCGCATGCCGGGTAGCGAGAGCGGGGCGATGACCACCTTGAGCCCGGCCTGGTGGGCGCGGTCGAGCGTGGCGCGCAGGGTGGCCAGGTCAGCCGCCGGCAGGCCTTGATAGGCATCGGCATCGCCAAGCAGGAAGTCTCGTCTTGCCGGTTGCCACTTGTCGTAGGACAGCCGCACCCAGGTCGCCCCATAGCCGCGCAAGGCATCGAAGTAAGCTTGGTCAGGGGGCAGCCGGTTGAAGCTGTTGCCACCGTGGCGCGGGGTGTTCCAGAACGCTATGAGATCCGCTGCGGGGGCAACAGACCCGGCGAGCAACAGCACAATCCCAAGAATGACGTGACGCATGCGACCACTCCTTGCATGGTTGGCGGAGGGTCGAGCATACGCCAGCGAACGATAGCGGCGTCTGCCAAGCTTTTTCAGGAGGTTACCGCCACATTCGGCGCAGAAATGGCCTACGGAACGGTCTTACAGGCTAACTAAAGGCCCAACGCCAATCCCAGCACTACGGCCAGTTCGAGTAGCTCCAGCAGCGCCCCTGCGGTATCGCCGGTGGTTCCACCGAGGCGCCGACACATCAGTCGCCGCAACCAGCCGAACACGGCCAGCGTCAGCACCACGACCCACCCACCCAGGGCCAGGCAGAACAGCGCACAAGCCAGCAGCACCCAGCCGGCCGCAGCCCGGGGCAGATGCTCGGCCAGCGCCTGTCCCAGACCGCCCGGGCGCACGTAGGGTGTACTCAGGAACAGTCCGAGCATCGCCGCCCGCCCGATCAGTGGTGCCAGCAGCAACTGCGCCCCGGCACCCTGCCCGACCAGCACCCACAAGGCACAGAACTTCAGCAACAGCACCAGGATCAGGGTGACCACGGCAATCGGCCCGCTGCGCGGATCTTTCATGATCTGCAGGGTGCGCTCGCGGTCGCCGAAACCGCCCAGCCAGGCGTCGGCACTGTCCGCCAGCCCATCCAGGTGCAAGGCACCGCTGAGCAGCACCCACAACGTTAGCAGCAACGCTGCATGGAGTGGCGCCGGGGTCCCCTGCAGGCAATGGCTGGCCAGCCACAGCAACAGGCCGAACAGCAACCCCACCAGCGGGTAGCACAGCAACGAGCGCCCCATCTCGCGTGCTGCCGGCATGCCCGGCAGGCGCACCGGCAAGCTGCTGAGAAACTGCAAGGCAATCCAGAACGGCAACATTTCAGCGCCCTTCGATCCAGTGGCCGTCATCACCCGGCAGCAGCCGCATCAATGCAGCGTGGCCAACCTCTACCTGCAGCAGCTGGGCCCTTGGCAAGCCACGGGCACGGGCCAGCAACAGCCGCATCACGCCGCCATGGGTGATGAGCAACACACGCTTGCTGGCATGCTGGTGGCTCAGCCGCTCGACAGCCGCCAAGACACGCTCGGCAAATGCCGCGACCGGCTCGCCATTGGGCGGGGTAAACCCGTACGGGTCTGCCCAGAAGCGCCCCAGTGCATCCGCCTGGTGTTCCATGATCTGCGCCGCGCTGCGGCCTTCCCAGTCACCGAAATGCAGCTCCTGCAGGGCCGGTTCAAGCTGCACCGGCAGGTTCAAGCGTGCACCCAGCTCATCGGCAAAACGCGCACAACGCTGCAGCGGCGAACTGACCAGCACCTGCCACGGGCCGGCTTCGGCCACGGCACTGCGCATCTGCGCCCAGCCCTTGTCGGTCAGGGCATCGTCGAGGCTGCCACGCAAGCCGCCGTGTTCTGTTTCACCATGGCGCAGCAAATCGAGGATCATGCCGGGCGGTCTGCCACGGCGGCTTCGGCAAAGGTCGCCATCTGCCCGTGCAGGGCACAGGCCAGGCGCAACAACGGCACCGCCAGGGCCGCACCACTGCCTTCGCCCAGGCGCAGGCCCAGAGCCAGCAACGGTTCGGCCTGCAAGGCCGCCAGCACCGCCTTGTGCCCAGGCTCCGCGCCCTGGTGGGCGAACAGCAGCCAGGCCCGGCACTGCGGGTTCAGGCGCACCGCCAACAGCGCGGCGACGCTGCAGATGAAACCGTCCACCAGCACCGCGATACCCTCCTGCGCACAGCCCAGGTAGGCCCCCGCCAACGCGGCGATCTCGAAGCCGCCTACACAACCCAGCGCCTGCAATGGCGTTTCGGCGCGCAGGCCGTGCAGGCGCAGCGCCCGCTCGATGACCTCGGCCTTGTGCCGCACCCCGGCGTCATCCAGGCCGGTACCCGGGCCGCTCAGCTCGATCGCCGGGCAGCCCAGCAGCACGCTGGCCAGGGCTGCGGCGGCGGTGGTGTTGCCAATGCCCATCTCGCCACCAATGAACAGTCGTGCGCCCTGTTCGGCAGCGCGCAGGGCGCTGTCGCGGCCGGCCTGCAGTGCCGCCTGCAACTGCTCATCGGTCATCGCCGGCTGGCGGGCGAAGTTGGCCGTGCCGGCGCCCAGGCGCAGATGGCGCACGCCAGGCAGCTGCAGATGCGGGTCGATGGTACCCAGGTCGACCACTTCCAGGCTGGCCTGAAGCTGGCGCGCCAGCACGCTGATTGCCGCGCCGCCGTTGACGAAGTTGCGCAGCATCTGCCCGGTCACCGCTTGCGGGTAGGCCGAGATGCCCTCTTCGACTACGCCGTGGTCGCCGGCAAACAGGCTGATGGCAAGCTGGTCCAGGCTTGGTTTTTCACGCCCCTGCAGGCCAGCCAGCTGGATGGCCAGACCTTCCAGCTGGCCGAGTGAACCGGCGGGTTTGGTCAACTGCTGCTGACGGGCGCGGGCCTGCTCCATGGCGGCGTTGTCGAGGGGTTGGCAGGCGTCACGCCACCAGGCTTGAGTCATAGTGCAGGTCCTTTGAGCATTAGGGGCAGGCCGGCCACGGTCAGCACCACGCGCTGGCAGCGTTCGGCGACGGCCTGGTGCAACCCGCCGGCCAGGTCGACATAGCGCCGGGTCAGCTCGCCCATGGGCACGACGCCCAGGCCGGTCTCGTTACTGACCAGGATCACCGTACCCGGCAATTGCTCCAGGCAGGCCAGTAGCGCATCACGCTCCTCGGCCAGGCGCTGGTCGTCTTCGAGCAGCAGCAGGTTGGTCAGCCACAGCGTCAGGCAATCCACCAGCAGGCAGCGCCCTTCGGCCGCTTCAGCGCGCAGCACGGCGGCCAAAGCCAGGGGCTCTTCGATCAGACCCCAGTCGGCCGGGCGACGCTGACGGTGCAACTGCACGCGGGCATTCATTTCACCGTCCAGCGGCTGGCTGGTGGCGATGTAGGTCACCGGCAGGCCACTGGCGCTGGCCAGCTGTTCGGCCAGGCGGCTCTTGCCGGAACGGGCACCGCCGAGGATCAGGTTGTGCATGTCAGGCGACCCCACAAAGCTGGCGCAGGCGCGCGGTGTCCAGGTGCTTGTCCACCAGGTCGGCGAGGCGCTCGATGTCGCGTTCGCGCAGGGCCTGGTAATCGATGCTCTGCACGTCCTCCAGGCCAGCCCAGCGCAGCAGCGCAGCGCACGACTGAATGCCTTCGAACAGGCCGTGCAGGTAGGTGGCAAGCACTTGGCCATCGGCACTGAGTGCACCATCGCAACGGCCATCGGCAAGCGCCACGGCTGGCCGCTCCAGTGCCGGCCCGCTAGTGACGCCGGCGTGAATTTCATAACCGGCAACCGGGACGGCTTCAAGCGTCAGCGTGCCGGTAACGTTGCGCAGCTGCTTGTCGGCTTCGAGCACCGTGGCGTAGTCGAACAGGCCAAGCCCGGGGCTCGAGCCAGCAGCGCCTTCGAGACCGAGCGGGTCATGCACTTCGCGGCCAAGCATCTGCAGGCCGCCGCAGATTCCGATCAGCTTGCCTCCATAGCGCAGGTGCCGCGCGATGGCCTTGTCCCAGCCGCGTTCACGCAGCTGCGCCAGGTCGCCGCGCACGCTTTTCGAGCCCGGCAGGATGATCAGGTCGGCAGCCGGGATCGGCTGGCCCGGGCCGATGAACTGCAAGTCGACCTGCGGGTGCAGGCGCAGCGGGTCGAAGTCGGTGTGGTTGCTGATGCGTGGCAGTACCGGGACGATTACCTTGAGCACGCGCCCGGCCTTGGCTCCCTGGCGTGCATCGATGCCGTCCTCGGCTTCCAGGTGCAGGTCGCTGACATAAGGCAGTACACCCAACACCGGTTTGCCGGTGCGCTGTTCCAGCCAGTCCAGCCCGGGCTGCAGCAAGGCGATGTCGCCGCGGAAGCGGTTGATGACGAAGCCCTTGACCCGCGCCTGCTCGCTGGGCGACAGCAACTCCAGCGTGCCCACCAGGTGGGCAAACACGCCGCCGCGGTTGATGTCGGCGACCAGGATCACCGGGCAGTCCACCGCTTCGGCAAAGCCCATGTTGGCAATGTCGCCGGCACGCAGGTTGATTTCCGCCGGCGAACCCGCGCCCTCGACCATCACCACCGGCCAGGCAGCGCTCAGGCGTTGGTGTGACGCCAGCACCGCCTGCATGGCGATGGCCTTGTAGTCGTGATAGGCCACCGCGTTCATGCTGGTGACCGCGCGACCGTGAATGATCACCTGGGCGCCGGTATCGCTGTTGGGCTTGAGCAGCACCGGGTTCATGTCGGTGTGCGGTTCCAGCCGGCAGGCCTGGGCCTGTACCGCCTGGGCCCGGCCGATTTCGCCGCCATCGGCGGTCACCGCGCTGTTCAGCGCCATGTTCTGCGGCTTGAATGGCACCACGCCGACACCCTGGCGCAACAGCCAGCGGCACAGCGCAGTCACCAGCGTGCTCTTGCCCGCGTCGGAGGTGGTGCCTTGCACCATGAGGGTGGTCATGCCGTTTCCTTCTGATAGGCGGCCAGGGCCTGGGCCAGGCGCAGTTCATCTGCTTCACAGGCAGGCAGCCCCAGGCGTAGCGCCGGCGGCTGTTCGAACAGGCGTACCAGGATGCCACGGCGGGCGAGAAAATCATGCAGTTGCGCAGCATGCTCGCAGCGCACGTACTGGAACAGCTCGCAACCGCCGCTGGGTGTCAGGCCGGCGCGGTCCAGCAGCACGGCCAGGCGCTGGCTGGCAGCGGCGCAGCGCTCAGCCTGCATGCGTTGGCGGGTAGGGTCGGCCAGGCTGGCCTGGGCCAGTACCCGGGTCGGGCCGTTGACGGTCCACGGGCCGAGCAACTCGGCCAGGCGCAGCAGCAGGCTGCGCTCGGCGGCGACGAAGCCCAGGCGCACGCCGGCCAGACCGAAGAACTTGCCGAACGAGCGCAGCACGACAAGGCCCGGGCGCTCGGCATGGCCGATCACGCTGTCGGCCGGGGTGTTGTCCATGAACGCTTCGTCGACCAGCAGCCAGCCACCGCGGGCGGCCAGGCGCGCGTGCCACGCCAGCAGGCGTTCAGGCGACACCCGGTGGCCGGTTGGGTTGTTCGGGTTGACCAGCAGCAGCACGTCGAGGCTGTCCAGCGTCGCCTCGACCATGGTTTCGTCCAGCTCGAGCAGCTGGTGCCCAGCCCGCTGCCAGGCGTACGGGTGCTCGGCATAGCACGGTGCGAGCACGCCCACACGGCACGCTGTGCGGAGCAACGGCAGGGCCTGGATCGCGGCCTGCGAACCGGCTACCGGCAGCAATTGGCGGGCACCGTAGTAGGTGCGTGCAGCCTGCTCCAGGCCGTCCTCGGTTTCCGGCAGGCGAGTCCAGGCCTCCAGCGGAATCGGCGGGATCGGAAAAGACCACGGCGCAATGCCGCTGGACAGGTCCAGCCACTGTTCCCGGGCGATACCATATTGCTGCACCGCACGCAGCAGGCGGCCCCCATGTTCAAGCATCGATATAAGCCCCCAGGCAGATCACCAGCAGCCACAGCCACACACCGCGCTGCACCAGCCCCCAGCCACGCTCGATGGCCTCGGCATCGGCCATCGGCCCTTGCCCCAGGCGCGGTCGCTCATGCAGCTCACCGTGGTACACCGCCGCGCCCCCCAGTTCCACCCCCAGCGCGCCCGCACCGGCGGCCATCACCGGGCCGGCGTTGGGGCTGTCCCACAGCGGGCCTTGCTGGCGCCAGCAGGCCAGGGCCAGGCGGGTCTTGCCCAGCAGTGCATAGGTCAGCGCCACCAGTCTGGCGGGGATATAGTTGAGCACGTCGTCGACACGCGCCGCGCACCAGCCGAAGCGTTCGAAACGTTCGTTGCGATAGCCCCACATGGCGTCGAGCGTGTTGCTCAGGCGATACAGCACCACGCCCGGCGCGCCGGCCACGACGAACCAGAACAGTGCGGCGAACACTGCATCACTGCCGTTTTCCAGCACCGATTCGGTGGCCGCGCGGGCCACGGCGGGCTCGTCCAGCTCGCGGGTCTCGCGGCTGACCAGGAAACCCACGCGGCGTCGCGCTTCCTCCAGATCGCCCTGGCGCAAGGCATTGGCGACCGGCAGCACGTGCTCGCCCAGGCTGCGCAGGCCGACGGCGCAGTACAGCGCCAGCACGTCGACCAGCCAGCCGATGTACGGCAACCAGGACAGGACAAGGGCCACCAGGGTCAACGGGACCACCGCCAGGAACCACGCGCTCACACCGTGGCTGCGCCAGCCGCGCCCGCCGGCATTCAGGCGGCGCTCCAGGTTGCTGGCCATGTTGCCAAACGCCACCAGCGGGTGACGCCGCTGCGGTTCGCCCAGCAAGGCATCCAGGGCCACCCCGGCCACGGTCAGCAAGGCCACGCTCATTGGCGCTCTCCCCATTGGTTCTCGAACAGCATTTCGCTCAAGGGCCGTTCCTCAGCCCAGTTTTCCAGCACCAGCATCGGTGCCGGGTAGAACTCGGTCACCGGGCCCAGGCACAGTACCGCCACCGGCTTGGCTCCGGCCGGCATGCCCAGCAGCGTAGCCAAGGCCTGCGGGTCGAACAGCGACACCCAGCCCATGCCCAGCCCTTCGCCACGGGCCGCCAGCCACAGGTTCTGGATAGCGCAGGCCAGCGAGGCCAGGTCCATTTCCGGCAGGGTGCGGCGGCCGAAGATATGGGCTTCGCGGTTGTCCATCAGCGCGGCCACCAGCAATTCGGCGCAGTCGTTGATACCTTCCACCTTCAGTTTCATGAAGGCATCGGAGCGTTCGCCCAGGGCCTCGGCGGTTCGCACCCGTTCGCTTTCCACCAACGCCTGGATTTGCGCGCGCAGGTCACGCCGGCTGATACGGATGAATCGCCAAGGTTGCATCAGGCCTACGCTGGGGGCCTGGTGCGCAGCGGCCAGCAGGCGGCCGAGCAGCTCCGGCGCCACCTCGCCAGCGGCGAAATGGCGCATGTCCCGGCGCTCGCCGATGGCGCGGTAGATCGCGGCGCGCTCGGCGTCGCTGTATGCATGTTCGCTCATGGTCGCAACAACGCCGCCACCGCATCCGGGTTGGAAGGAAAGTAGAAGTGCACGTAAGAAGCCGTCAGCCGCCCCAGGCGGTACACCGCTTCGTTGCCACGCCCGCCGTTGGGGCTCAGGCCCCGGGCGATCGGCTCCAGCGCGGTGGTGGTCAGCGAATGGTGATAGGTGTGCCCGCGCAAGGTGCCTTCCGGCAACTCCACGGCCTGCAACGCCAGGGCTGCCAGGCGCTTTTGCATGGTCGCCTCGCCTGGCAGCAGGCCGAGCAGCTCGGCCCGCGCGCCCGCCACGTCGGTCAAGGCATCGAGCAGGTACAGCATGCCGCCGCACTCGGCCAGCAACGGCTTGCCCTGGGCGTAATGAGCCCGGATCGCTTCGTTCATCGGCGCATTGGCGGCGAGCGCGTGGTGGTGCAGCTCAGGATAGCCACCCGGCAGGTACAGGCTATCCACCGCTGGCAATGCGCGGTCGTGCAATGGCGAGAAGAACTCCAGGTGCGCACCAAGCGTGCGCAACAGGTCAAGGTTGGCGCCATAGATGAAGGCGAACGCCTCGTCCCGCGCCACGCCGATACGCACACCGGCCAGCGGCGTGGCGCAGGTTTCCGGTACAGGCTCGGCAAACGCCACCGGCGGTGGCAAGGCAGCGTCGCAGCTCGCACCGAGTGCCTCGGCGGCGGCGTCCAGGCGTGCATCCAGGTCGTTCAGTTCGCTGGCCTGCACCAGCCCCAGGTGGCGGCTGGGCAGCTCGATGCCGCGCTCGCGGGACAAACCGCCATACCAGCGCAGGCCTTCGGTCAGGCTACCTTCCAGCAGTTGCGCATGGCGCAGGCTGCCCACCCGGTTGGCCAGCACGCCGGCGAACGGCAGGTCGGGCTGGTAGCGCGCCAGGCCCAGGGCCAGGGCACCGAAGGTCTGCGCCATGGCCGTGCCATCGATCACGGCCAGCACCGGTACGCCGAAATGGCGGGCCAGGTCGGCGCTGGACGGGGTACCGTCGAACAGCCCCATCACCCCTTCGATCAGGATCAGGTCGGCCTCGCCGGCAGCGTCCCAGAGCAACCGGCGGCTTTCCTCGGCGCCGATCATCCACAAGTCGAGCTGGTACACCGGCGCACCACTGGCCCGTTCGAGGATCATCGGGTCTAGAAAGTCAGGCCCGCACTTGAACACCCGCACTTTGCGCCCGAGGTTGCGGTGCAGGCGGGCCAGGGCGGCGGTAACGGTGGTCTTGCCCTGGCCGGAGGCCGGTGCCGCAATCAATACGGCAGGGCAATGACGCGGCTGGCTCACAGTTCGACGCCCTTCTGTGCACGGATACCGGCCTGGAACGCATGCTTGAGCATGCCCATCTCGGTCACGGTGTCGGCCAGCTCGATCATTTCAGGCTTGGCGGCGCGGCCAGTGACGATCACATGCTGCATCGGCGGGCGCGCCTGGATATCGGCCAGCACCTGGTCAAGGTCGAGGTAGCCATGCTTGAGGGCGATGTTCAGCTCATCCAGGACCACGAACTGTACGCCAGGGTCCTGCAGCAACTGGCGCGACACGGCCCAGGCCGCTTCGGCGGCGGCAATGTCGCGCTGGCGGTCCTGGGTTTCCCAGGTAAAGCCCTCGCCCATCACGTGGTAGCGCACCTGCTCCGGGAAGCGACGGAAGAACAGCTCTTCGCCGGTACTGTTGCGGCCCTTGATGAACTGCACCACACCGCACTGCATGCCATGCCCCAGGGCGCGCGCGAGCATGCCAAAGGCCGAGCTGCTCTTGCCCTTGCCATTGCCGGTCAGCACCAGCAGCAGGCCGCATTCGTTGGGGGAATTGGCGATACGTTCGTCGATGATCGCTTTCTTGCGCTGCATGCGCGCCAGGTGGCGTTCGTCGCGTTCGGTGGACTCGCTCATCAGGGTTCTCCGCTGGCTGGCGCCGCGGCAACGCGCGACGCCAGGTAATAGGCGGGCAAACGGAGAACGCGCAGAGGCCATGGCCGCGAGCCACGGTGCACCGCGCATCACCCTCCGTGATGCCGTTGGCAGTATCAGGCCGGTCTCCGGGCTTGTGAGCGGGCCTTTGCCCGAGCCTGCGCGCCTTCCCGGGTGCCGGCACCCAGTGGCCCTGCGCGGCCGCGTCTCACCTACCGTTGCGGGGGCAGCGCCGGAATCGCACCTTGCTGGCGCCCACCGGCTTCCCAGTTTCACCCTGCCCAGACAGCGCTGGCAGGACACCTGAAACACGCGCGAAGGTTAGAGGGTTGCACCGGGAGCGTCAATCGAAGTGGGTAGCCATGTATCTGTATTGCAGTGACTGAACCTCTGCTGGCACGGCGGGCTCTGAATTCCAAAGACCCTCGTCGGAGGACTGCGCTCATGAACCGCACCGGCTTCATGCTGACCTGCGCGCTAGGCGCGTGCCTGGCCGGCTGTGGCGAAACCGCTCATCTGGGTATCGACCAGGGCACAGGCCCGGCGCCTCACCTGCCGCCACCCGAAAGCACGTGGATCCCCACGGTGAATATTGCCCCGGCTGTTGGCTGGCCACAGGACGCCCAACCCCGGTCGGCTCCCGGCACCCGGGTGGTCGCCTACGCCAGAGGCCTCGATCACCCACGCTGGCTTTACCTGCTGCCCAACGGCGATGTTCTGGTGGCCGAAACCAACGCGCCGGCCAAACCGGAAGACGACAGAGGCATTCGCGGCTGGGTCATGAAAAAAGTGATGCAACGCGCTGGTGCAGCTGTACCCAGCGCCAATCGCATCACCCTGCTGCGTGATGCCGACCATGATGGTGTAGCTGAAATACGCAGCGCCTTCATCGAAGGGCTTGAGTCCCCTTTCGGCATGGCCCTGGTCGGCAAGGACCTGTATATCGCCGACACGGACAAACTGCTGCGCTATCACTATGAGCCAGGAGCGATGCAATTGCGCGGCGACGGGCAGCGGGTAGTCGAACTGCCCGCCGGCCCGCTGAACCATCACTGGACCAAGAATGTGATCGCCAGCCCCGACGGCAAGAAGCTCTATGTGACGGTGGGCTCCAACAGCAACGTAGGTGAGAACGGCCTGGACAAGGAGCAGGACCGTGCCGCGATCTGGGAAGTGGACCCTGCCAGTGGCCAGCACCGGCTGTTCGCCACCGGCTTGCGCAACCCCAACGGGTTGGCCTGGGAGCCACACAGCGGCGCCTTGTGGGCAGCGGTCAACGAGCGTGACGAGATCGGCAGCGACCTGGTACCGGACTACATCACTTCGGTGAAGGACGGCGGCTTCTACGGCTGGCCCTACAGCTACTACGGCCAACACGTGGACGAGCGTGTACAACCCCCTGCCCCCGACAAGGTGGCCCGGGCGTTGCCTCCCGACTATGCCGTGGGCCCGCACACAGCATCGCTGGGGCTGGCATTCGCCGAGCCAGGTGGGCTGCCAGCGCCCTTCGAACGGGGCGCATTGGTCGGTCAACACGGCTCGTGGAACCGCAAGCCGCACAGCGGCTACAAGGTGATCTTCGTGCCGTTCGACGCCGCGGGAAAACCCTCGGGCCAACCCGTGGACCTGCTCACCGGGTTTCTCAATGCCCGGGGCGAAGCCATGGGGCGTCCGGTAGGGGTGATCAACGATGGGCGCGGCGGAGTGCTGGTAGCCGATGACGTCGGCAATGTGATCTGGCGGGTGAGCAAGGCCAGATGAGCCTTGCCGGGCGTGTTCTACTGGCTGGCGCCCGGCGCGCCCCCACAGGGTTCGCGCCAGGCTGGCATTCACGGATTCTGCGCCAGGTGCCCTGAGGGGATGACCCGCTTGGCCTGCAGGTAGGCCTTGGCCCAGTAGCTGTTCGACAGGTAGTCCAGGCGCACCGTGCCGCCTGTGGAAGGTGCATGCACGAAGCGCCCTTCCCCGACATAGATGCCGGCATGGCTGACCTGCGAACCACCGCCGGTGGCAAAGAACACCAGGTCACCGGACTGCAGCGACCCGGCATCGACGGTCGGCGCCCGCATGACAATCATCTCCCGCGTCGAACGCGGCAAGCTGATGCCAGCCGCATCCCGGTAGACATACTTGATCAAGCCACTGCAGTCGAAGCCGGAATCCGGGGTATTGCCGCCCCAGCGATAAGGCGTGCCCACCAGGCCGATGGCACGCATCAACACGTCGTCGGCGATTGGCGACGGGCTGGGCTGGCTGTAGGTGACCTGTGGCTGTACCACAGGGGCCGGCGCAGGCGCGCGGCTGGAGCAGGCAGCCAGCAAGGCTGCCAGGGAGATCAATGCGAAGCGCGCCATTCTTACCATGGCCAGAACATCCTGTCTGAGGTCGCGGGGCCGCAGCCGAAAAGAGTTGAGAATTTAGATTAGACGCTTTCTATAAATGCGCACGGCGGCGAGCTTTTTTCAAAGCATCGCCGCCGCGGCAGGGTACATCATTTTGCCATCAGTTGCGCGCGATATTGGTCGGCGCCATGGCCAAGGCACGCTTGGCTTCAATGAAGGTCTTGCTCCAGTAGCTGTCACCGAGGCTGTCGATGCGCACACCACCGCTGCGGCGGCTGCTGGAGTGGATGAACTGGTTGTCACCTAGGTAGATGCCGGCGTGGCTGACGCGGCCACGGCCGTTGGTGCTGAAGAACAGCAGGTCGCCCGGCTTGAGCTTGTTGCGGGCCACTTTCGGGGCATCGACGTTGATCATTTCACGCGTCGAACGCGGCAGGGTCACGCCCGCCTCTTCGCGGAACAGGTAGCCGATGAAACCACTGCAGTCGAAGCCGGACTTCTCCGAGGTGCCGCCGAAGCGGTAGCGGGTGCCGATCAGCGACATGCCACGCTCGAGAATGCTGTCAGCCAAGGCTGGCAACTGGTAAGGCTTGCTGCTGGAGAAAGCCGCCAGGTCATCTTCTGTGGCCAGTTCTTCCGGCTCGCCGAATACCGACGAGGATGAGGCTTTGGCCTTGAACGCCGATTCTGCGGCGATCGGGCTGTGATCCTGGGGCTGCTGCTCGGAATGGGAAGCCGGGCCTTGGGCCGCGCAGCCAATCAGCAGGGTCACGAGTGCGAGTGGCACGAGGGGTGCGAAGCGCTTCAGCATGGGCACGACCGTGTCTGTAATCCTTTAGAAGGGTGAAACTATGCCCTCTATCATGGCCATTTGCAAATTTTATCGAAAAAGATGTGACTTTTTTGTTTTGCCGCTCTGGCCCAGCGTTTTCGGCACTTACCAGCCAAGGGTTTCCTTGAGGAACGGGATGGTCAGCTTGCGCTGTGCCTGCAACGAGGCCTGGTCGAGGCGTTCGAGCAAGTCGAACAGGGCACTCATGCTGCGTGCACCGCGGGTAAGGATGAAATGACCGACTTCGTCAGTCAGATGCAGGCCACGGCGCGAAGCACGCAATTGCAGGGCGCGCAGCTTGTCTTCGTCGGACAGGCCACGCATCTGGAACACCAGGGCCAGGGTCAGCCGCGATTTCAGGTCCGGCAGCTTGATCGGCAGCTCGCGCGGCGACGCCGAGGCCGCCAGCAACAGCCGCCGGCCGCTGTCACGCAGGCGGTTGAACAGGTGGAACATGGCCTCTTCCCAGTCGGCCTTGCCTGCAATCACGTGCAGGTCGTCGATGCACACCAGCTCGTACTGGGCCAGGTAATCAAGCAGTTCGACGCCACGGTCGAGCAATTGCGCCAGCGGCAGGTACACGGCAGGCTCGCCGCGTTGCTGGAAACGGTGGGTGGCAGCCTGCAACAAGTGGCTACGGCCAACACCCTGCTTGCCCCACAGGTAGATAAGGCTTTCGGTCCAGCCGGCGTCGGCTTCGCATAGCCGCTCGACGTAGCCCAATGCCGCAGCATTGGCGCCCGGATAGTAGTTGATGAAGGTGGCGTCATCGCGCAGGCGCACACCCAGGGGCAACTGGATCGGTGGTTTCATGCTCGCGGGCGGTCGCAGGACCGCAGGGGGGCCTTTGGTGAACAATCTGCAAAGTCTATACCCGCAGCGCGGGGCGCACAATCACGGCTGCGGATAGCACAAGCAAAATCAAGGAGTTGCGTGCAAGCAAGGCTTGCACGCCGTGCAGCAGCGGCCTGGCATCAGAGCTCCGGGTCGACGCCCCCGGCATACATGTCCGATTCCTTGTACAGGTCGTGCACATGCCGCAGCAGCACCATGATCACCGCCGCCACCGGCAGCGCCAGCAATACGCCGGTAAAGCCGAACAGCTCGCCGCCGGCCAGGATGGCGAAGATCACCGCCACCGGGTGCAGGCCGATGCGGTCCCCCACCAGCAACGGCGTCAGCACCATGCCTTCCAGCGCCTGGCCGACCATGAACACCGCCACGATGCCCAGCATCGGGTACAAGTCGCCACCGAACTGGAACAGGCCAGCCACCAGGGCCGCACCGATACCGATGACAAACCCCATGTACGGCACGATGGCCGCCAGCCCGGCGAGCATGCCGATCAGCAGCCCCAGCTCCAGCCCCACCAGCATCAGCCCGGCCGAATAGATGACGCCCAGGGCGACCATCACCATCAACTGCCCGCGGACGAAAGCACCCAGCACTTCGTGACATTCCCCGGCCAGGCCCATCACTTGCGGCTCGCGCTGGCGCGGCAGCAGGCTACGCAGCTTGGCCATCATCAGGTCCCAGTCACGCAACAGATAGAAGCCCACCACCGGGATCAGCACCATGTTGGCCAACCAGGCCATCAGCGCCAGGCCCGAGGCGGTGGCATGCGACAGCAGCATGCCAACCATGTCGGTGGTCTGGCCCATGTGGCTGCCGATGGCGGTCTTGATCCGGTCGAATTTCCAGAAGCCGTCAGCCAGACCCAGGCGGCTCTGCACCCAGGGCAACGCCACATGCTCAAGCCAGTCGAGCATCTGTGGCGCCAGCTCGTAGAGGCGCAACAGCTGCTTGGCCAGCAGCGGCACCAGCACCAGCAGCAGGGCCAGCAGCAGCAGGGTGAACAAGCCGAACACCACGACCACGCCCCAGGTGCGCGACAGCCCCAGGCGCTCGAGGCGATCGACCAGCGGGTCGGCCAGGTAAGCCAGCAGAATGCCGACCAGAAACGGGGTGAGAATGTTGTGCAGGCTATAAAGCAGCACGGCGACCAGCAAGGCAGCGCCCAGCCAGATCCAACGGCGTACGTCGGTCATGCGGTGTGCCTCCCCTTACCAGCGAAAACGCAGGCCGTCGAACGGCGTGCCCGCAGGCTGGGCCGGCGTGGCCGCTGCCCCGGCTGCAACTGGCGGGGCCGGCAACGCCGGCGCCTGCTCGGCCGCTACTTCCTGCAGCCTGGCCAGGCCAAGCTGGGCCCGCAGCTGTTCACGGCTGGCAGTCACCGCGTAGGTCAGGGTGCTGCCCTCGACCATCTGCAGGCGCGGGCCGTAAGGTTCGAGCACACGGGCCAGTTCGGCGTAGCGCTGCAGGTTCATGCCCTGCACTTGCACCTGCAACTGGCTGCTGGCGCCGGGGCGGGTGACGTAGCGCGGCGCCAGGCGGACGCTGACCGCCTGCATCACGGCGTCAGCCAAGGCCGCCGGGTCGCCCCCCTCGGCAGTGCCTTGCTCACGCTGGTCACCCAGCCACAGCTGCCACTTGCCTTGCCACTTGCCGTCGGCTTCGCGGGCGTGCACGGCCAGCAGCGCATCGGCACCGTAGCGTTCGGAGGCTTCACGCAACGGCGCCGGGTCGCTGCCTTCGATCTGCCCGGCGTTGGCCACCAGTTGCTCCTGCAGGTCGGCCAGCGGCAGGCGCAGCGGCAGCCCACGGTGCTGGGCGGCGCGGCGCAGCGGTTGGGCGCTGGCCTGGCCGTCACCGACCAGGCTGCTGCCTTCGGCGCTGTCGTTCAGCCACCAGCCGAGGATCGACGGGCGGTTGCTGCCCCACAAGGCCAGGCCGGCCTTGCGCAGGGCCCGCTCGGTGCTGCCGGGGTCGAATTCGACCAGCACCGACTCGGGTGGCCCGGCTTCGCTGCCCACCTGGTTGATGATTTGCTGCGGGTCCTTGCGCAGCTCGGCCAGTGCCGGGTTCTGCGCCGCCTTGGGGTCGCCGGTCAGGCGCAACACCAGGGTATCGAGGGCCTTGGCGGTAGCCGCTGCGCGGGCTTCGGCGCCCGGCCCGGTCACCGCTTCGCGTACCTGGTAAAGGCCGGAGACATTTTCAGCCTGGACGGTGGCCGAGATCAGGGCCAGACAACCGGCCGCCAGAATATTCAACAAACGCATGGAGGATTCCTGTCCAGTCGAGCTTCAAGCCGTAAGCTTCAAGCGGCAAGAAAAAGCAGGCCGAGCGCCAGGCTGCCTTGCGAAGCAGCTTGCAACTCGTTGCTTGCAGCTTATACACATGCAACCGCATCAACCACCCTCAGGCTTTTTTCAACAATTACCGCCCTGCCCGTCGGCCTGAGGATGGCCGCTGCACGGCAACCCTGATAAAATCGCGCGCCTTCACAGACCACTGACGTTTCAGGCAGCCGCCGCTTACCCGCCGGCCTTGGCCGTCATGGTCGTTTTTTTAGAATCCCTCCCTCCTAAAGGCCTGGATCAATGAGCAAGCAACCCTCCCTGAGCTACAAGGACGCCGGTGTAGACATCGACGCCGGCGAAGCACTGGTCGAACGCATCAAGGGCGTGGCAAAACGCA
>Ga0268257_1000364_pt1 | contig 59297 bp, 50 predicted proteins | sample AgamicAtPrz_FD_200249 | JGI IMG/M metagenome (GOLD analysis project Ga0268257, IMG submission 200249) | Agave microbial communities from Guanajuato, Mexico - At.P.rz (v2) (version 3) | ecosystem: Host-associated > Plants > Phyllosphere > Phylloplane/Leaf | place: Guanajuato, Mexico | collected... | reverse complement strand
TGCTCCTGAGTGTTTGCCTTAGATGATTTCGTCCAGCCATCTCGTCGAGCGGTTATTAGAAAGCCTCGAGCTAGACGCCAGCCTGTTTCATGTCGGCCGTTACTGCGGGGGTTGGCACGCCAGCACCCACGGCATGGGTCACGCCAGTTTTCACCTGGTCGTGCAAGGCGGCTGCTGGCTGCACGCCGATACCCTCGAACAGCCAGTGCGCCTTGAGCGCGGCGACGCCGTGTTCCTGCTGCGTGACGTAAGTTATCGGCTTGCCAGCGAAGCCGATGCAGCGCAGGCCTGCGCCCAACCACGCCAAACCATGCAGCCCCTGGATACCCAAGCCAGCGATGGGGTGGGCCTGGTCTGTGGATTCTTCCATTTCAGCAGCGGCCTCTCGGCACTGATCATCGACGCAATGGCCGACCTGATCATCCTGCGCGCCGAGGATCCCGCTGGCAGCGCTGCCCGGGCGTTGTTCGATCTGATCCTGGAAGAATGCCGGCGCGCCAACGGGCCGTCTCAAGTCTTGCTGGAGCGGCTGACGCACCTGCTGTTCCTTTATGCCTTGCGCCAACAGGTGCATGGCGCTCAGCCGCTGGGAGGGCTGATCGCCCTTGCCCGCCAGCCGGCGTTTGCCGACTTGCTCGAACAGTTGATCAAGGCCCCTGGGGCCATCTGGACGCTGGAGCGCATGGCGGCGTGCACGGGCTTGTCGCGCTCGGCGTTCTTCAAGCGTTTCAGCGAGCTGGCCGGGCAGTCACCTGGCCAAGTGCTTTTGGCACTGCGCATGCGCCATGCCAGCCAGCTGCTGCGCGCTGGCCATACGGTCGAGCAGGTTGGCGTCCAGGCGGGGTATCAATCTGTGGCGGCGTTCACGCGTGCCTTCGCCAAGACAGTGGGTGTTCAGCCGGGGGCGTATCGGCGTCAGCAAGGGCGAAGGTGAAGCCGCTTCCAGCGCCTGCGTGCAGGGCATTGGCGCTAGCATCTCGTTACATTGCATGACTGTCCTACAATAATGGCTTTATGTCATCATCCGCGCGTTCAGTTCATCGCACTCCCCCTCCCGCCCCATAGCCTCTCCAGAGCCTGGCGCCGTCCCGAACGGTTTGCGCCAACGCGCCTCGCCCCTGCACGCCTTTCCTAGGAGCCTTCAATGCATTTCAGGAACATGAAGATCGGCATTCGCGCAGCCTGCGTGTTTGCCTTGTTGGGCATGCTGATCCTGACTATGGGGCTGGTCGCCCTGTATGAAACACAGCAGATGGATGAGTCCACGGATGAGATTCGCCTGACCTGGATGCCCACCGTCATGTCGCTCAGTGCAATCAACAGCAACCTGGGCCGTACGCGCGCCCTCACCCTGCGCGGTGCATTGGAAGAAGACGCCAGCGAGCGCACCCGCTACCTGAATACGATCCAGAACATCGAACGCGAATTGGATGAAGGCTTCGAGGCCTACGTGGCAACCATCGTGTCCAGTGAAGACCGCGCGCTTTTCGAAACGGCCCGCAGCGCCTACCAGCACTACCACGAGCTTCAGGAGACGGTCTTGGCCGAGCTTGCGGCCGGGCGCATGGACACTGCTCGCCAGCTGATCAACGGCCCGCTGACAGCGCGTGCCGAAACGATGATGCAAGCCATGTCCACGCTCATCGCCTTCAACGCCAAAGGCGCAGAAGCTGCCTCCCAGCTGAGCAGTGACGTGGCCGATGAGGCATTCGTGGCCATTATCACGGCATTGGTGGTGATTCTGCTGGCACTGGTGATGATCGCCTACCTGCTCACACGCAGCATCATCGTGCCGCTGGCCGAAGCCGTCACCGCCGCAGAGCGTGTGGCCGCCAGTGACCTGACCCAACCGATCAAAGCCGAGGGCCGCGATGAGCCCGCCTTGCTGCTGCAAGCCTTGGCCCGCATGCAAGCCAACCTGCGCCAGACCATTGCCCGCATCGCGGCCTCCTCGGACCAACTGGCGTCGGCGTCCGAAGAGCTGCACACCGTGACGGAAGACACCAGCCGCGGCCTGCACCAGCAAAGCGCAGAAATCGACCAGGCGGCCACGGCTGTCAACCAGATGACCGTCGCCGTGGAAGAGGTCGCCAGCAATGCCGTGAGCACGGCCGACGCGTCCAAAGGCGCAGACCGCACGACCCGCGACGGCCGCGACCAGGTCAACCAGGCATTGCAATCTATCGAGCAGTTGGTCGCCGACGTCACCGGCACGTCGGCGCAGGTGCAGCAGCTGGCCAGCAGCGCCAATGAAATCACCCGGGTGCTGGACGTGATTGGCGCTATCGCCGGGCAGACCAACCTATTGGCACTCAACGCCGCCATTGAGGCGGCGCGAGCAGGTGAAGCAGGCCGAGGGTTTGCTGTAGTGGCCGACGAGGTGCGCGCCCTCGCCCACCGTACTCAACAATCGACTGCGGAAATCGAACACATGATCGCGGGCATCCAGAACGGCACCGAACGCGCCGTGACGGCGATGTCCAGCAGTCAGGGTCGAGCGGCCGGTACGTTGGAGGTAGCGCAAGGTGCAGGGCGGGCGCTTGAGGTCATCGCCCAAGCCATCGCCTCGATCAACCAGCGTAACCTGGTGATCGCAAGCGCCTCGGAGGAGCAGGCTCAGGTAGCCAGAGAAGTGGATCGCAACCTGGTCAACATCCGTGATCTGTCCATGCAGACTTCGGCCGGGGCCAACCAGACCAGCGCAGCAGCGCAGGATCTGTCACGCCTGGCGGTAGACCTCAATGCCATGGTTGCGCAATTCAAGGTGTAATCCTCAGAAAGGGGCCGTCCAGCGGCCCCTCCACGTGGAGCCCTAGGCTCACTTGCTGACGCTGACCACGCGCCCCACGTTCTGCGCTGCCTTGCCACGGGTCGCCAGGCAGTAGTACAGCGGCACCGTCACGAGCAAACCGAACAGCCACGACAGGTCGGCCCCTTCGACGATGTTCGAGTAGGGGCCGACATACAGTGCAGTGTTGGCGAATGGCAACTGCACCAGAATGCCGCAGGCGTAGGCAATGATCGCGTGGTGGTTGAAGCGGCCATAGATGCCACCGTCGGCGCTGAAGATCGAGGCGATGTCGTACTGGCCTTTCTTGATCAGGTAGAAGTCGACCAGGTTGATCGATGCCCAGGGCACCAGCACCAGCAGAAGCGCCAGGATCAGACCGATGAACTGGCCGATGAAGTCGGCCGATGCATTGAGCGCGACCAGTGCGCAGGCCACCAGGATGACGCTGGCCAGGGCCACACGCACCTTGATGCTCGGCGTCCACTGGGCGAAGAACGTCTGAATTGCCGTCACGATCGAAAGCACGGCGCCGTACAGGTTCAGGGCGTTATGGCTGATGATGTTGAGCAGAAACAGCACCATCAGGATCGGCCCGAGCCAGCCGGTCGCCTGCTTGACGGCATCCATTGCATCGGTGCCTTCGGGCACGCATAGCACGGCGACTGCACCGAAGCTGAAGCACAGGATGGTGCCCAGGGTGGCGCCGAAGTAGGTCGCCCAGAATGGACGCGCGATGCCCACTTCACGCGGCAGATAGCGCGAATAGTCGGAGGTGTACGGCGAGAAGCTGATCTGCCAGATCGTGCCCAGTGACACGGTGGCGATGAACCCGGACAGGTTGAAGGCGCCACGGCTGAAGAAGTCGCCCGGCAGTACCTGCGTGAACATCATGATGAAACCAGCCAGCAACGCCGAGCCCATGACCCAGGTGCCGATACGGTTCAGGATGTGGATGAAGCGATAGCCAACGATGCCAATGGCGGTGGCACTCAAGGCGCCGATCACGATCGCGCCGGGCATAGGGACCATGGGTGCGATGCCGTGGATCGTCTTGCCTGCCAGTACGATGTTGGAGATGAAGAAGCCCACGTAGATCAGCGCGGTGAAGAAAACGATCAGCAGCGCGCCGTAGCGTCCGAACTGCCCCCGGCTCTGCACCATCTGCGGGATGCCCAACTGCGGCCCTTGTGCAGAGGCCAGGGCAATCACCACGCCTCCGAGCAAGTGCCCCAGGACGATAGCGATCAGTCCCCATAGCAGGTTCAGGTTGAACACCTGGATCACCATGGCGCCGGTGACGATGGGCAGTGGTGCAATGTTGGTGCTGAACCAGAGGGTAAACAGGTCGCGCGCCTTCCCATGGCGCTCGGCAGGTGGAACGTAATCGACCGTGTGATTCTCGACAAACTGATGTTGCGACGACGGTTGGGACATGATTTTTAGCTCGAAAGGTCGTTTTTATCGTTGTAAGGAAACCGCATCTAGGCGGCCTCTCAGCTGAAGACCATATTATGGTATTCCAAGGTTTTGACAATACTGATCCGTATTTCAAATTGTCAGCTGATACGATTTAGCGAGTACCGCAATTCGTTCGTTTACGCGTGTACCCCTTTAACTGCGCGGCTTTGAACCATTCATCGCAGTGTTAGCCAAGCCGAAAAATGTGCTTGCAAAAAAGGTATTACGGTATACCATCAGACACATCAACGATAAAAACCGCGGCCCACCGCAGCTTTAAGAGGTACATCAGATGATCGACGCAACCGTCTACAAGAACGTCCTGGGTTCCTTCCCTTCTGGCGTTACCGTCATCACCACCCTGGACGACGACGGCTCGGTTGTTGGCTTGACCGCCAGCGCCTTCTCATCCCTGTCGATGGACCCTCCCCTGGTGCTGTTCTGCCCCAATTACACGTCCGACTCCTACCCGGTGCTGATCAAGCACAAGCGCTTTGCCATTCATTTGTTGTCCGGTAACCAGCAGGCCGAAGCCTATGCTTTCGCCAAGAAGGGCAAGGACAAGGCGGCCGGTATCGAGTGGTCGTTGAGCGCGCTGGGCAACCCCATCCTCGCCGGCGCTACCGCCGTGATCGAATGCGAGCTTTGGCGCGAGTACGAAGGGGGTGACCACGCGATCATGGTCGGCAAGGTCCACAACCTGATCGTGCCGGAGCAAGCGCCGCTGCCGATGGTGTACTGCCGCGGAAAAATGGCCAGCTTGCCCGCGCTCGCCTGATCTCTGCACCGCTGAACGCACTTGGCGGGAAGCAATGTTCTGCTCGCCGCGATACCCGGCTTTACGCCGGGTGACACAACCAGTCCGAGGAATGCCCCATGAAATTTTCGTTGTTCGTGCACATGGAACGTTGGGATGAACAGGTCAGCCACCGCCAGTTGTTCGAAGACCTCACCGAACTGACCTTGATGGCCGAAGACGGCGGTTTCAGCACCGTGTGGATCGGCGAACACCACGCCATGGAATACACCATTTCGCCAAGCCCCATGCCATTGCTGGCTTATCTGGCGGCGCGTACCGAGAAGATCCGCCTGGGCGCCGGCACCATCATCGCCCCGTTCTGGAACCCGATCCGCGTCGCCGGCGAATGCGCTTTGCTCGATGTGATCAGCAACGGGCGCATGGAAGTGGGCCTGGCCCGGGGTGCCTATCAATTCGAATTCGATCGCATGGCCAATGGCATGCCAGCCACCGATGGCGGCAAGGCACTGCGCGAGATGGTCCCGGTGGTACGCAAACTGTGGGAGGGTGACTACGCCCATGAAGGCGAGGTGTACAAGTTCCCGACCTCCACCAGCGTACCCAAGCCGTTCAATGCTACGCCGCCCATGTGGATCGCGGCCCGCGACCCTGACTCGCATAACTTCGCCGTGGCCAATGGCTGCAACGTGATGGTCACGCCGCTGATGAAGGGCGACGAGGAAGTGCTGGACCTTCGCAACAAGTTCCAGGCCGCCCTGGACAATAACCCCGACGTGCCTCGCCCACAATTGATGGTGCTGCGCCACACCCACGTGCACAGCCCGGCAGAGCCGGACGGCTGGAAGGTAGGGGCCAGCGCGATCTCTCGTTTCTACCGCACCTTCGACGCCTGGTTCGGCAACAAGACCACGCCGGTCAATGGGTTCCTGGAGCCCAGCCCGGAAGCGAAGTTCGCCGAAGTCCCTGCCTTCGAGCTTGAGAACATCCGCAAGAACACCATGATCGGCACACCGGAAGAAATCATCGCGCGCATCAAGTACTACCAGGAGCTGGGCGTCGACGAATTCAGCTTCTGGTGTGACAACAGCCTGCCCCACGCTGAGAAGAAAAAATCGCTGGAGCTGTTCATCAAGGAAGTGATCCCGGCGTTCACCTGAATCCCATTACCTGATTTCTTGCGGGACATGCCCGCTCGCGTGGGCCAATTGGCACCGCGCGAGCGGGTTTTTTTCAGCCCAACGTTAAGTGCTGCGCCGCTTGCTTGATACAGATGCGATGCAGACCTGCACATCAGCTCACCTTTCGTCCCGGCTGGATGAGAAAACACCACGCAGTGCTTGCAGAACAAATATTATGGTATACCATCAGACAACAAGATCTGATCACACCGTACAGGAGCCCCCCATGAGTTTTGAAATTCGCAAGATCGTCACCTACTCCGAAGAGACGCGTATCGAAGGTGGCAAGGCCACTGACAAGCCGGTCACCATGGTGGGCCTGGCGGTGGTCATCAAAAACCCTTGGGCTGGCCGTGGCTTCGTCGACGACCTTAAGCCCGAAATCCGCGCGCATTGCTCGGAATTGGGCGCGCTGATGGTCGAGCGTCTGACCGCCGCCATCGGTGGTGCCGACAAGATCGAGGCCTACGGCAAGGCTGCAGTGGTGGGCGCCGACGGTGAAATCGAACACGCTTCGGCCGTCATCCATACCCTGCGCTTCGGCAATCACTATCGCGAAGCCGTGCAGGCCAAAAGCTACCTGAGCTTCACCAACAAGCGTGGTGGCCCTGGCACGTCGATCCAGATTCCGATGATGCAAAAAGACGACGAAGGCCTGCGCTCGCACTACATCACCCTGGAAATGCAGATCGAGGACGCACCTCGCGCCGATGAAATCGTGGTAGTTCTTGGCGCTGCCGATGGCGGCCGCCTGCACCCGCGCATTGGCAACCGCTACATCGACCTGGAAGAACTGGCGGCCGAAAAGGCCAACGCTCAATAACAACAATCAAGCCGGGCCTGGGCGTGGCGATTCTTCCACCACGCCCGACCTCAAAGGAGCGCCCTCCATGATTCAGCCCGTCGCTGAACATACCCCCGCCGGCACCAGTTACCTGTCCGTCGGTCAGGGTCAACCCGTGGTACTCATTCACGGCGTGGGCCTGAACAAGGAAATGTGGGGCGGTCAGATCGTTGGCCTGGCCAACGACTACCGCGTCATCGCCTATGACATGCTCGGCCACGGCCAGAGCGCCTTGCCCCCGGCCGACGTCGGCCTCGAAGGTTATGCCGCCCAGTTGGCCGAAGTGCTCGATCACCTGCAACTGAGCCAAGCCATCGTCATCGGTTTCTCCATGGGCGGCCTGGTCGCACGTGCCTTCGCCCTGCACTACCCCCAGCGCATCGCTGCCCTGGTGGTGCTCAACAGCGTCTTCAACCGCAGCCCCGAACAGAGCGCCGGGGTCATCGCCCGTGCCGCTCAGGCAGCAGAGCTGGGCCCGGACGCCAATGTCGAGGCGGCACTGGACCGCTGGTTCAGCCGCGAGTACAAGGCGGCCAACCCGGCCCAGGTCGCTGCCATCCGTCAGGTGCTGGCCAGCAACGACCCACAGGGTTATCACACCACCTATTCGCTGTTTGCCACCCAGGACATGTACCGCGCAGGTGATCTGGGCAGCATTCAGGTGCCGACGCTGATCGCCACAGGTGAGCTCGATACCGGCTCTACGCCGGCCATGGCCCGCCAGCTTGCCGCCCGTATCCCGGGTGCGCACAGTGTGGTGCTGACCGAGCAGCGGCATATGATGCCGGTGGAGGCGCCGCGCGAAGTGAACAAGATGCTGCTGGACTTTCTCGCCAAAGCCCGCAGCCTGACCGAATCAGCCAAGGGGATTGTGGCATGACCCTCGTTCGTTTTCAGATGTGCATCGACGGCCAGTGGTGCGATGCACAAAGCGCCAAGACTTTCGACAGCCTGAACCCGGCCACCGCACAGCCCTGGGCACAGCTGCCGGACGCAGGCGAAGCCGATGTGGAGCTGGCGGTACAAGCCGCCCAGCGGGCATTTGAAAGCCAGGCCTGGCGGGGCATCACTGCCACGGCCCGTGGCAAGCTACTGCGCCGTCTCGGTGACCTGATCGCCGAGAACAAGGAACACCTGGCCCAGCTGGAAAGCCGTGACAACGGCAAGCTGATCCGCGAGACCCGTGGGCAGGTAGGTTACTTGCCAGAGTTCTTCCATTACACCGCAGGCCTGGCCGACAAGCTCGAAGGCGGCACGCTGCCGTTGGACAAGCCGGACCTGTTCGCCTACACCGTGCATGAGCCTATCGGTGTGGTCGCCGGGATCATCCCGTGGAACAGCCCGCTGTACCTGACGGCGATCAAACTGGCGCCGGCACTGGCCGCGGGCAATACCATCGTACTCAAGCCCTCCGAGCATGCCTCGGCGACGATTCTGGAGCTGGCGCGCCTGGCGTTGGAAGCCGGGTTTCCGGCTGGCGTTGTCAACGTGGTCACCGGCTACGGCCCGAGCACCGGCGCGGCGCTTACCCGTCACCCGCTGGTGCGCAAGATCGCCTTCACAGGCGGTGCGGCCACCGCTCGCCACGTGGTGCGCAGCAGCGCCGAGAACTTCGCCAAGCTGTCGCTGGAGCTGGGCGGCAAGTCGCCGAACATCATTTTTGCAGACGCCGACTTGGACAGCGCCATCAATGGTGCCGTGGCGGGGATCTATGCCGCGTCTGGACAGAGCTGCGTGGCCGGCTCGCGCCTGCTGGTGCAGGACGAAATCTTCGATGAATTCGTCAAGCGTCTGATCGAGCGTGCCCAGCGCATTCGCATTGGCAATCCCCAGGACGATGCCAGCGAGATGGGCCCTATGGCCACCGCTCAGCAATTGGCCGTGGTCGAGCAGCTGGTCGCCGCGGCCAAGGCCGAAGGCGCCAAGCTGCACCTGGGCGGTAAACGGGCCGAGGTCGATGGCGGTGGCTGGTTCTACGAGCCGACGCTGTTCGAATGCGACAGCAATTCGATGAGCATCATGCAGGAAGAGGTGTTTGGCCCGGTGGCGGCTGTCATCCGTTTCAAGACCGAGCAAGAGGCGCTGGCGATTGCCAACGATTCACAGTTCGGCCTGGCCGCTGGTATCTGGACCCGCGACCTGGGACGTGCCCACCGCCTGGCGCGCGACGTGCGCTCGGGGATCATCTGGGTCAATACCTACCGCGCCGTGTCTGCCATGGCGCCCATCGGTGGGTTCAAGAACAGCGGCTACGGACGCGAAAGTGGCATCGACTCCGTGCTGGCCTACACCGAACTGAAAACCGTGTGGATCAACCTGTCCACCGCCCCCATGCCCGACCCCTTCGTGATGCGCTAGGAGGTAATACCGATGATCGAACCCGGCATCTACAAAGACGTGATGGGCTCCTTCCCCTCCGGAGTGACGGTCGTCACCACCCTGGACGCCGAGGGTGGCATTGTCGGCATCACCGCCAGTGCCTTCAGCGCACTGTCGATCGACCCGGCGCTGGTGCTGTTCTGCCCTAACTACGCCTCCGACACCTACCCGATCCTGCGCGACAGCAAGCAGTTCGCCATTCACCTGCTGTCGGCAGGCCAGACGGCTGAAGCTTATGCCTTCGCGGGTAAAGGCAAGGACAAGGCCAAGGGCGTACAGTGGCACCTGAGCGCCTTGGGCAACCCGCTGCTGGACAATGCCACGGCGATCATTGAGTGCGAGCTGTGGCGAGAGTACGACGGCGGCGACCATGCCATCATTGTCGGTGCCGTGAAAAACCTGGTACTGCCCGCCGAGCCGATGACGCCCATGGTGTACCACAAAGGCAAGCTGGGCGCCCTGCCCCCATTGGGCTAAGGCCCGCCTCTTCCAGGGGCCGCGCTGGCGTCTCACCCTCGTTTGCGCCCCCTGTTCTATTTCGGAGTAGCGTGCATGAACAATGAAAAGTACGAAAAAGGCCTGCAGATACGCACCCAGGTCCTAGGCGAAGACTATGTGAACCGGTCAATCCAGAATGCCGACGCATTCACCCAGCCGTTGCAGGAACTGGTGACCGAGTACTGCTGGGGCCATGTCTGGGGCCGCGAAGGCTTGTCGCTCAAGGAGCGCAGCATGATAAACTTGGCCATGATTTCGGCACTCAACCGGCCACACGAGCTCAAGCTGCACATCCGCGGCGCCTTGCGCAACGGCCTGAGCCGCGAGCAAATACGCGAGATTCTGCTCCAGGTCGGCATTTATTGCGGCGTCCCGGCGGCGGTGGACAGTTTCCGCCTGGCCCGGGAAGCGTTCGCCGAGGCCGACGCGGAGTCCACCCGTTAACACCGGGCTGTTCGTACCCACGCAAGGAGCACCCAGGGCCGTGGTGCCCCGTTTCGGTCGTGGCCGGGCAGCCTTATTCAGAGCGCACTCGATGAAACGCCAGCCACTGGACGACAGCTTCAAGGTCAATCGCAACCCCGTTACCCTGCGCGAAATCGTGCTCGACAAACTGCGCGGCGCGATCATGAACTTCCACCTGCTCCCAGGCGATCGCCTGGTCGAGCGCGACCTGTGCGACCGCCTCGGCGTCAGCCGCACGTCCGTGCGTGAAGCCCTGCGCCACCTGGAATCCGAGGGCCTGGTGGAGTTCGCCGATGCCAAGGGCCCGCGTGTTGCGATCATCACCCTTGAAGATGCGCGCGACATCTATGAGTTGCGGTGCGTACTCGAGGGCCTGATCGTGCAGCTGTTCACGCTCAATGCCAAGGCCAAGGACATCCGCGCGCTGGAACGAGCCCTGGCCGTCAACCGTGAGGCGTTGGAGGAAGGTGAGCTGCAGCAGGTGCTCGAGTCGGTGCAAGGATTCTATGACGTGCTGCTGGAAGGTTCAGGCAACCAGGTTGCGGCGCAGCAGCTTCGTCAGTTGCAGGCGCGCATCAGCTACCTGCGTGCCACATCGGTATCCCAGGCCAACCGCCGCGGAGCCAGCAACCTGGAAATGGAAAAGATGGTCGAGGCCATCAAGAGCGGCGACCCGCTGGTAGCCCACCAGGCCTCGGTGGATCACGTGCGTGCCGCGGCCAAGGTTGCCCTGGATTACCTGCGCCAGAAACAAGACGACAATGCCAAGGTTCGCGATATCGTCGCCCCCCTGGCCCTCAAGGAACCTCGCATAGGCCGCTGATCATGCCCAGTGCTCCCCGCTACTGCCCTCATTGCACCACGACGCTGGCCCAGGGCACGCCTGCGGGAGACACCCATGAGCGGCTGCACTGCGCCAGCTGCGGCTACATCCATTACATCAACCCCAAGATCATTGCCGGTTGTATCATCGAGCGCGACGGTAAATACCTGCTGTGCCAGCGCGCCATCCCCCCTCGCCCCGGCACCTGGACGCTGCCGGCAGGCTTCATGGAAGCGGGCGAAACCACCGAGCAGGCGGCGCTGCGCGAGGTGTGGGAAGAAAGCGGCGTACGGGCAGAAATCGTCTGCCCCTACTCCATTTTCAGCGTGCCGAAGATCAGCGAGGTCTACATCATCTTCCGCGCCTTCGTCACCGAGGAAACGGGCCAGTTTGGCCCGGAAACCCTGGCCTATCGGTTTTTCGAGCCAGAGCAGATCCCGTGGGATGACATCTATTACCCCGCTATCCGGCAGATTCTCGAGCGATACATTCTCGAGCGTCAGGCCGGTGTCTACGGGATCTACACGGGCAACGATGACGTCGGCAAGGTGCATTTCATTCGCTGACTGGCCAAGCGCCATAAAACGCTCGCCAATCTTGCCTCAAGGGTGCACCCTAGAGCCCCCTGTTTCAATGATCGGCAGAGCAGATGGCGAAGTGGCTAGCAGGCGGCGGCGCGATGGCCGACCGTATTCTTGGGCATGACTGGGCGTGCACCTCGTTAGGTCCGCTGGAAAACTGGCCCGATACCCTCAAGACCACCTTGGCGCTGTGCCTGGGCTCGCACTTTCCACAGGCTGTGCTGTGGGGGCCCGATCTGCTGACCTTTCACAACGATGCCTTTCTTCCGATTCTAGGGCGCAAGCCGGTGGCGCTGGGAGTGCCGTTTGCAGAGGTCTGGCAGGAGGCATGGGACGATATTCGCTGCATGGCCGACAGGGCCTTCAAGGGCGAAGCGGTCTACATCCAAGACTTCCCCCTGGTCATCGACCGTAATAGCGGACCGGAGCGTGCCTACTTCACGTTCTGCTACAGCCCTATCCGTGACTTGCAGGGCAATGTGCTTGGAATGCTCGATACCGTTACCGAAACCACGGCGACCGTGCTCGCCAACCAACGGTTGGCATTTCTGGACGAGCTCGGTCGGGCAGTGGCCCAAGCGGTTGATCCTCAGGAGATCATGGCGACGACCACACGCCTGCTCGCCAATCACCTGGGGCTATCAGGTTGTACTTACGCGGTCATGCAATCCGACGATGATACCTTTACGGTCTGTGGCGAAGCGCTGACCGACGCAAGCCCCTCATTGATCGGAGAGCATCGCCTGCGAGATTTCGGCAAGCAGGCGAATGAACGACTGCGCAGCGGTCTGGCATTGACGCTCGATGATTGCAGGCAGGAACTTCCCGATTCTGAGGCGGCTGTGTTTGCAGCCCTCGGGATCGCCGCCACGTGCTGTGTGCCGCTGATAAAAGGCGGGCGGCTTACCGCCTTGATGGCGCTCAACAGCACGTCGGCGCACGCGTGGACCGAATATGAGCGGGCGTTGCTCGGTGATGTGACCGAACGCAGTTGGGCACATATCCAGCATGCCCAATCCACGGGCGAAACGCAGGCCGCCCTGCTGGCGCTCGAGGCGCTCAATACGAGCCTGGAGCAACACGTACGGACCCGCACTACGCAACTGCTGCACACCGAAGCGGAGCTGCGCCAGGCCCAGAAGCTTGAGGCCATCGGCCAGCTTACAGGTGGTGTGGCGCACGATTTCAACAACATATTGACCATCATTCATGCCTCGCTGCACTTCTTGCAGCGTCCAGGTTTGGACGACGACCGACGCATGCGCTATCTACGCACCATGGTCGAGACGGTCGAGCGCGGCTCCAAACTGACCGGCCAGCTGCTGGCATTTGCACGGCGCCAGGCCTTGAACCCGCAGGTGTTCGACGCAGCGGCGCGGCTGGCAGCCATGGCCGACCTGTTCGACACCGCAGCAGGCGCCAGCATTGACGTCGAGCTGGACTTGCCCGCTTCGCCGTGCCATGTGCGCGCCGACGTTAGCCAATTGGAAACGGCGGTCATCAACCTGATGCTCAACGCCCGCGATGCCATGGCTGCGGTGGGCGTCGTGCGCATACGTCTCGAAGCCCACCAGCACTTACCGGTAGGCCGCGATGAGGTCCCCGATCCGTGCGCGTATGCTGCCATTTCTGTAACCGACACGGGCGTTGGCATCAGTACGGAGCTCTTCGAGCGTATATTCGACCCCTTTTTCACCACCAAGCCTGCCGGGCAAGGCACTGGTCTGGGCTTGTCCCAGGTATTCGGTTTCGCTAAACAGTCCGGCGGGGATATCAAGGTCAGCAGTGTTCAGGGCCAGGGGACTACCTTCACCCTCTACCTGCCGCAACAGTCGCCCGCCGCCTTGCTGGAGCAAGAGCAGATGTGCAGCCTGCAAAAAGGCTGATGCTGGCGTGTCAGCGTCGACTGAGGGAAGCCCCCGCCAGCAGGCGCGCCACACTCTGAGCGAGTTCGGCGCGTCGATAAGGCTTGCGCAGTACTTCGAAACCGCTTAGCTGGCGCGGCGTCAGGTTCGCATAGCCCGTAATGATCAGCACCGGCAGCTCGCTGTGATGCTGGCGCATTTGCTGGGCAAAGCGTACGCCAGTCATCTCGGGCATGACATGGTCGGTCACCAATACATCAGGCAGCCACCCCTTTTCCACCAGGCGCAGGGCGGCCACTGCACTTGGCGCCTCGGTCACCTCGTAGCCCAGGTCGCGCAATTGCAAGGCCGTTGCGTGACGCACGATTTCTTCGTCGTCCACCAGCAGTATCCGGCTCGGACGCTCGGCCACAGGCCCGTCGCAGGGCTCGATGTCACGGTGGGTGGGCAATGCGTCGCTGGCCGGCAACCACAGCGTCGCCTGAGTCCCTTGGCCTGGTATGGAATGAATCTCGAACCCACCGCCGGATTGAACCGCCAATCCTTGGACCATTGGTAAGCCCAAGCCAGTCCCCTTGCCCACCTCCTTGGTAGAAAAGAAAGGTTCGATGCACCGCCTGAGTTGTTCATCGTCCATGCCGCAGCCGTTGTCCCTGACCTGAATCCATACCAAACGTTTGCCCGCAAGGTCCTCGGGCGGCGCCAGGCAGTGGGTGTCATCACCGGCGATGATTTGCAGCTGGCCGGCGCCGCCGATGGCGTCGCGGGCATTGACCGCCAGATTCAACAGGGCCAACTCCAGTTGGTGCGGGTCGACCACGACGCAGGGTAATGACGGATCGATATTCACGTGCACGGCAATGGTGGGCCCGAGCGAGCGCGCCATCAACTCGTGCATGTCCTCGACCAGGGCTGCCAAGGACACAGGTTGCGGTTTGAGTGTCTGGCGGCGTGCGAAGCTGAGCAGGCGAGCGACCAGGTTGCGCGCACGTTCAGCTGCCTGCAGGCCACCGTCGATCAGCCGGGGCGCGCGATCGGCCTGCGGATGGCGGCGCAACAGCTCGAACGACCCAATGATCGGCGTGAGCATGTTGTTGAGGTCGTGGGCAATACCACCGGTCAATTGCCCGATCATTTCCATCTTGTGGGCTTCGTGCAGTTGCATCATCACCGACTCGCGCTGGGCCAGCGCCGTGGCAACTCGCTCCTCAAGGCTCTGGTTGAGCAGATGCAACGCCTGTTCGGCGCGGGCGTGCAGGATTGCAGCCCACACTTGCTTGGCGGTCTCTTCCACAAGCTGGCAGTCCTCCTCGAAGCACCCTCGCGCATCACTGAAATGAACGGCCAACACGGCCTCGAGTCGCCCCCCGCGCAGCACAGGGGCATGCAAGGTGGTGCTTATGCCCGCCTGACAAGGCTCGGGCTGTTCGTAGCTATGTTGAACGGTCCTGCCGTCGCTCAATTGCTCATACAAGTCGGTACCGAACGTCAGGTACGAATGCGTGCCCACCAACGACGTCACGCCCTCGGTCCAATCGTGACTGACCTTGAAGCCGACACCGTCGCCTTTGTCTTCACCGAAGCAGACCCTGGCCGCCCCCAACTCCTGCGCTAGGCGTTGAACCGCATAGGACTCGATGCGCGCAGCATCACCCAGCCCAGGCAATGTGCGGCTCAATTCCAGAAGAAACGCCTGGCGCTGGTGGAAGCGCACGCGGTCAGTGGTCTCTGTGACCAGGCACAAGACACCGCCAACGCTTGCATCAGCCTCGCGCACGGCAGAATACGACACATCGAAATACACCGTCTCACCGTGCCCACGGCGCTCGATGTAAAAAGCGCGGTCCTTGGCCGAAAACGTCTGCCCGGTGTCACGCACACCGCGCAGCAACGGTTCGAGGTCATCCCACAGCTCGGCCCAATTCTCACGCGCCGGGCGCCCGAGGGCTTGCGGGTGCTTGTTGCCGATGGTGGGCGCATAGGCATCGTTGTACAGCGCGACATAGTCCGGGCCCCAGAACAGCACGACCTGGGTCTGCGCTGGCAGGAGCGTGGCCATCGCGGCCTGAAGGTGCGGGGACCAGCCATGTGGCGTCCCAAGTGGAGAATCCTGCCAGTTCATCGTTTGAAGCAGACGGCCGATCTCACCGCCATTGAGCAGGAAGCTCAGCGGTGTGGAGGTGTCATCGATCAGAGAGGTTTGGAGCGATCTCATGTCAGGGGAATCCGCGGCACAGGCCATCCATCTCTGGATAAGAGGCATTGACTCGCGGTTCGTTCCACTGAGATTGATCAGTCGTTCAATGTCGGCACTGGCCCTACCTCGCGCGGCCAGTCTGCCGGGTCGATGCTCAACTGCCCTCCGGCAGCAAGCTACGGTCGAACATGAACGGCCCCTGCCCTTGCGCGGTGTACTGGTACAGTTGCTGCGGGCGCCCCATGGGTGGTTGATTCTTTTCGCCTGTGTCCTTGACCCAGCCCAGCACGCGCAAGCGCTCCAGGCGCTTGCGCAGCGATGTCGCGTTCACAGGCTGGCCCAGGCAGGCTTGCATGGCCCCCAGCGCATCGAGGACGGTGAACCGGGTGTCGAGCAGGTACAACGGCAAACTGCTGTAGACGGACTTGGCCGCGAGCCGCTCATGGGCTCGGCGCGCCAGCAGGTTGTGATCGAATGGCAGCAGCACCCTGCGTTCCACCACGTCGGCGAGGTCGAAAAAGGCCAGCTGCTCATTCTCGACTTCCTGGCAGGCGGGCAACAGCGCCAGGTAACAGGTGCTCAACGACCAGCCCCGTGGATCGCGAAAGGCATTGCCTTCGGTAACCACTTGCTCCAGATAGTGCGGCTGGACGCGCGCTTTCTCGCTCAAGGCGCGGTGGGCAGCGCTCTCAAGGCTGGTATCAGGGGTGCGCCCATTGATGATCACACCGGGCAGTGCCCATTGACCATGGTGCGGTTCTCGCTCACGGCGATGCAGAAGCACCTGCAGGTGCTCACTGCCAGGCGGCAGGCGCAGCGCGACGATGTCGACGCTTGCCAGGACTTCAGCTGTACTCACTCGTAACTCCTTGACTGAAGCCTTTTATAGTTCACTAGAGCGAATAAGTAAATCTGCATCATGCAGCCTATTTAAGGACACTTGACATATATAGTTCACCAGGTGGATTATGTAGCCATTCCAGCGAGGAGAGCCAACATGAAAATCGCCAGCTTCGATGTCGACGCACAACTAGGCTTCACGTGCCATGCGCCTCAGGAACTCCCAGTCCCCGACGGTCACGAAATCGCACCAGACCTCAACGCCATGGCACAGCGGGCCGACCTGCGGCTGGGCAGCAAGGACGCGCATCCCGCCAATGCCGCGTGGGTGGTGGCCGACGCCACGCAGATGCTGCAGCCGCTGACCCTTGCCAATGCGGACCTCACCTGGGTCAGCCACTGCATCCCTGGTACCCCCGGTTTCGAGCTGCTGCCGGGCCTCCCTGCCCCCATCGAGTACGACTACTTTGTGTGGAAAGGCGTGGAGCCCGACCTGCATCCCTATGGCGCCTGCTATCACGACCTGGCCGAACGCCGCTCCACGGGTGTTATCGAATACCTCAAGGTGCATCAGGTGGGTGCCGTGATCGTAGGCGGCCTGGCGCTCGACTACTGCGTGCGCACCACTGCCCGGCAACTGCGTCAGGCCGGGTTCGAGGTGCTGCTGTACCTACCGGCTTGCCGTGCCCTGACCCAGGCCGGCGCGATAGAGGCCTGCGGCGCCCTGGCTGGCGAAGGTGTGAAGCTGTGCGGCGACGAGTCGGCCCTCGACCATCAACTGGCCCTGATCAAGGAGCAAGCAGCATGAGTGACAGCGTATTTGGCCCACGGATCGTTCAGAACCTGCTGGACACCGACTTCTACAAGATCACCATGATGCAGGCGGTGCTGCACAACTATCCCAATGCGGAGGTGGAGTGGGAGTTTCGCTGCCGCAACGGTGAGAACCTGGCCCCGTATCTTGCAGAAATCCGCTACCAGGTCGAGCAACTCGCCGAAGTCACGGTCACCCAGGACCAGCTTGCTTACCTTGAGAAGATCGCCTTCATCAAGCCTGACTTCATCCGCTTCCTGAGCCTGTTCCGCTTCAACCTGCGCTACGTGCATGTTGGCCTCGACGACGCCGGCCAGTTGGCGATACGCGTGCGCGGCCCCTGGCTGCACGTCATTCTGTACGAAATCCCGTTGCTGGCGATCATCAGCGAGGTTCGCAACCGCTACCGCTACCGTGAAGTGGTGATCGAACAGGTACGCGAACAGTTGTACCGCAACCTCGACTGGCTCAGGGCCGAGGCCAGCAGTGACGAATTGGCAGGCTTTCAGCTAGCGGATTTCGGCACTCGCCGACGCTTCTCCTACCGGGTGCAGGAAGAGGTGGTGCACATCCTCAAGCGCGACTTCCCAGGCCGCTTCGTCGGCACCAGCAACGTGCACCTGGCGCGGGAGTACGAGCTGCGGCCGATTGGTACCATGGCGCACGAGTGGTTCATGGCCCACCAGCAGCTGGGCCCTCGCCTCGTGGACAGCCAGGCGGCAGCCCTGGAGTGCTGGGTGCGCGAGTACCGCGGCCTGCTGGGTATCGCCCTTACCGACTGCATCACCATGGATGCCTTCCTTGGCGACTTCGACCTCTATTTCGCCAAGCTCTTCGATGGCCTGCGCCATGACTCGGGCGACCCGCTTGCCTGGGCGGAGAAAGCCATCGCGCACTACCACCGGCTGGGCATCGACCCGAAGACCAAGACCCTGATCTTCTCCGACGGCCTGGACATGCCGAAAGCGCTTGAGCTTTACCGCGCATTGCATGAGCGCATCAACGTGAGCTTTGGCATCGGGACGCGCCTGACCTGCGACATCCCAGGAGTCGAGCCGATGAACATGGTGATCAAGATGACAGCCTGCAACGGTGCGCCGGTAGCCAAGATTTCGGACAGCCCTGGGAAAACACAGTGCCGGGATGAAAATTTCGTGGCCTATTTGAAGCATGTGTTCAACGTAGGCGGGTGACTTTCTGCAGGTGGCAATGCAAGGCCTGGGTCCGTATCATGCCTTCCGGTTCAACACTCAACTCCACTTTCAGCGCACCAGGAGAACGATCGCGATATGGACATCAAATTGGCAAAGCTGGTCACGGCAATGGGCTTGGCAGCCTTGCTCGCAGGCTGCAGCGAGGAAACGGTGCCCGAGCCTACCGCTGACAACTGTACCCCGCAGATGCAGGAGAAAATTCTGGCGGATTTGTCCAAAGAGGCCAATCGCAATACCTTTACCGCCAACTGCAACAGCTTCCTCCAAGCGCGCAAGCACACCGACTGGACCTTCAAGAAGAGCCCGAAAGACGATTTCTGATGAAGTACTGGCGGCCCTGGCAGCACACGTGCGACGTAGCCGCCGGGCCGCTGGCCCTGATCACCGGCGAGGTATTGCCTGGCTTCGCTCTACCCCAGCGAGCACGGTCAGCCTCAGTTCTTCAACCGCCAGTGCCTGCGTGATCTCGCCGGCGAGTGCCGCCTCGGCCAAGGCATCGGCCGCACCAAGGATCGCCCACAGCGTAGCGTTCGACACAACGCCAGACCCAGCAAAGGGCGAGAAAATGTCTACGCATTTGCCGATCAGTACTTTCTGGTACGCACGCTTGACAGCGGCGAGCTCAGGGGACCCGCTCAGCGCAGCCAGCACGCCTTGAATCTCGCGTCCCTGGCTCATGACGCAGCGCACGTAAGCCTCTGCAAACGCCTGGGCCTTGGCCTGCGCATTCGGCGCAGCGTGCGAAATGGCAAGGTCGAACAACTCGGTCTGTCGTACATCGTAATCTTGATACAGCGCCGCAAGCAGACCGTTTCTGCTGCCGAAGTGATCGTAAACCACAGGCTTGGTAACACCCGCCTCCTCGGCCAGACGGCCTAGCGTCAACGCGTCGGTGCCCTCTTCGGCGATCAGCGACCTTGCGGCTTCGAGCAACTGGCGTGCGCGTGCTTCGCGGGTCAGGCGGCGGCGCGTTGAAGTTTGGTCACTGGAGGTCATGGGCCAGATTGTCACATCGCCTTTGCCGCGTGGGAAGCGAAAATGCGCATGCCGATTTCGTGTGCGGTGCGCAAGTGCGTGTGTCCGTTGCCGCCGTCCGAAGGCAGCAGCAAGGTTGAACTGCCTACCGGTGCGCCGCAGTAGTCGAAGATGCCATGGTCGATCTGGGTATTCATGGCCGAGGCATAGCCATGGCGAGCATACGTGCCGTTATCTGCGCCACCCACCCCCACCAGATGCACGGGCAGGTGTTGCAGTCGCTTGACGACCTTGCCCTCAGGCGTGTCCGTGTAAGCCCAGCCCTGGGCGAATACGCGGTCAATCCAGCCTTTGAGCAAGGCTGGGAATGACCACCAATAGACCGGGTAGACCAGAACCAGCGCCTGGGCGCGGTCCAGACGGGCCTGCTCAGCGGCGATGTCTACTGGGACAGGTGCTTGCTTGAGAAAATGCCGCTGGTCAGCGAGCGTGAAACGCGGGTCGAAGCCTTCGGCGTCCAAGTCTGCGAACTCGACACTGTGATGGGCATGGGTATCGGTGATGCCCTGGCCTATGGCCTTGGCCACAGCGTGAGTCAGGGACCGAGCGTCGGGATGGGATACCACGATAAGGCCGTGCATGAATTTAACCTCGCGTGCAATTGTGAGGGCGGATCAAGAGCGCCCGCTAATTTACGAAAGGTAACTTACCACTGGTAACTTGTCGAGCTGCCAGTCAGTCTGCTTCTGCGCGATTCATGCTCCGGTGGGCGGCAATGCCACTCCACTGCACGTGCAACTCGCCGCGTCGCTAGGCCGAAGCACCAGGGAAAGCCACACAAAGATCATGAAAGCGGGCAGCCGCTCGAGAGGGTGAGCCTGCGTGGGGCAGCACTATCGAGAACCGACGAGTCAGTGAACGCGGCCCCACCCGGACCTTGCGCAAGACCGTATTTTCATGACGAATCGACAGGGCGGACACGAAGCCTACGCCCATACCTGCGCGCACTGCTTCCTTCACCCCCTCTACGCCGGCAATCTCCAGGCCGATCTTCATCGGCAGTTGATTGATGGCAAATGCTTGCTCGACGACTTGACGCACGCCCGAACCCTGCTCACGCAGCACTAATGGAAAGCCAGCCACGTCCTTCAAGAAGCGAGGTTCGGCGCCAGCCAAGGGGTGTGCAGCCGGAACGATGGCGACGATTTCGTCCTCAAGCCACTCGGTCACGCCAGTGCCCACGGGCAGGTCTCGCCCCGGTGGCCCTTCGATCAGCGCCAAATCCACGCTACCCAGAGCACCGACGATTTCGGCGGTGTTGCCCTGTACGGTGGTAATCGCTACCTGCGGGTAGAGTGTCTTGAATTGGGCGATCAGGTGGGGGAGCAGGTAGCTTGCAGGCGTAGTGCTGGCACCGATCCGCAATGTGCCAAGCTGAAGGCCGCGCATCGCTTCGCGAAGTGACCGGGCCTGATCGAATGTATCGCGCAGCCGAGTCGCATGCGCCAACAGCTGTTCGCCCGCTGCCGTCAGGCGCACACCGCGCCCGGCCCGATGATAAAGAGGCTCACCCAACGCTTCCTGCAGGAGTTTGAGCTGGCCAGACACCGCCGGCTGCGACAGATGCAGGGCCACTGCTGCATGGCTGATGTTGCCATGTTCGGCGACGACGGCGAAGGTTATAAGCTGTTCAGGGGTCATCCTGGAAAACTATCAGCCAACTGGATAGATTGCATCCCAGATTACGATTTTTCATAAGCTTATAACCAAATTATCGTGGTGCTCATTCGATTCCGTTTGCTGGAGAATCCCATGACACCCCCTCCCTACGCGCCACCTGACGCACCGGTCGCGCACCGCTACGCAACGCTCAAGGGCGTGATCTTCGTTACCGTTATCGCCCTTGGCGTCAGCCAGGTAGCTGCCCTGCCCCTCTTTGTCCAGCTTGGCCTTAGCCCGTTGATCCTTGGCATTATTGCCGGGGCGTTCTGCGGCAATGTGCTGGAAGATCGCCTGCTGGCCGGCTATGGCCCGGGCATACACCTCTGCGCCCGGGCCCTGCTCCGTGTAGCCGTGGCCTTTTTCGGCCTGCGGATCAGCCTGCAGGAAATTGCACACGTTGGCTGGCCTGGCTTGGTGATCTCGCTGCTGGTGATCAGCAGCACATTGGCGATAGGCGTGTGGTGCGGCATGAAACTGCTCGGGCTTGACCGGGAGACGGCCCTGCTTACGGCTGCAGGCAGCGCCATCTGCGGGGCTGCGGCCGTTTTGGCTTTTGAATCGACGCTGCGCAGCGCGCCGCATAAAAGTGCGGTGGCCGTGGGCAGCGTGGTGCTGTTCGGCACGGCGTCGATGTTTTTCTATCCCTTTTTGATTCAGGCCGGCTGGCTGCACCTGGATGCCCAGACCGCTGGGCTTTGGCTGGGTGGCACGCTCCATGAAGTGGCTCAAGTAGTAGGCGCCGCCAGTACCCTTGGCCCTGACGCCAGCCATGTAGCAACCATCGTGAAAATGACGCGCGTGATGCTGCTGGTGCCCGTCCTGTTACTAGTTGGCTTGTGGATCAGCCGTACCCCACGGGCTGGCGTGGTGCCCGGCAAGGGTCGGCTCTCGGTGCCTTGGTTTGCTTTTGGGTTTCTGGCACTGGTGGCGATCAATTCCCTTCAGATTCTACCTTCCAACCTGCGCGAGGCCGTCAACGGCCTGGACACCTTCGCATTGACCATGGCCATGACGGCACTGGGCATGGAAACTCGGTTCGAGCAGATACGCCATGCTGGGCCTCGCGTGCTGGCGACTGGGGCGATTCTGAACATGTGGTTATTTGGGGGTGGCTTGGCCATTACCCTCGCCGTGCAACGGCTGGTGGGCTGATTGTTTGCCAATGCGCGCAGCTGGAGCGGCCATGAAGTACCGGGCTTTTTTTGCAGGCCTCTCGTTGCCGCTTCCATTTCTCGGTATGGTGTGGTGAAAGAAGGATGTTTTACCCGCACAGGAAAGACTTAGATGCCCCAACGCCATGTCATCAATGCATCCGTCAGCCCCAAGGGCAGCCTAGAAACGCTGTCCCAACGTGAAGTACAGCAACTGAGCGAAGCCGGCTCCGGCAGTCTCTACACCCTATTCCGCCAGTGCGCCCTGGCCATCCTCAACACCGGCGCCCATGTCGACAATGCCAAGACCATCCTCGAGGCCTATCAGGATTTCGAAGTACGCATCCATCAGCAGGACCGAGGCGTTCGCCTTGAACTGCTCAACGCCCCAGCGGACGCCTTCGTCGATGGCGAAATGATCGCCAGCACCCGGGAGATGCTGTTCAGCGCCTTGCGCGATATCGTGTATACCGAAAGCGAGCTGGCCAGCCAGCGCATCGACCTGGAAAGCTCTCAAGGCATCACCGACTACGTGTTCCACTTGCTGCGCAACGCCCGCACCTTGCGCCCTGGCGTCGAGCCGAAGATGGTGGTGTGCTGGGGCGGTCACTCGATCAGCACCGAGGAATACCAGTACACCAAGAAGGTGGGCCATGAACTGGGCCTGCGTAAACTGGACGTGTGCACCGGTTGCGGCCCGGGCGTCATGAAAGGCCCGATGAAAGGTGCCACCATTGCCCATGCCAAACAGCGCATGCAAGGCAGCCGCTACCTGGGCCTGACGGAGCCAGGCATCATCGCTGCCGAGGCGCCCAACCCGATCGTCAACGAACTGGTGATCCTCCCAGACATCGAGAAGCGCCTGGAGGCGTTCGTGCGGGTCGGCCACGGCATCATCATCTTCCCGGGTGGTGCAGGCACGGCAGAAGAGTTTCTGTACCTGCTGGGGATCCTGATGCATCCGGATAACCAGGATGTGCCCTTCCCGGTCGTGCTGACGGGCCCGCGCAGTGCAGAGCCCTACTTGCAGCAGTTGCATGCATTCGTCGGCGCGACGCTCGGCGAGGCAGCGCATCGGTTGTACGAGATCATCATTGACGACCCGGCTGAAGTGGCGCGCCACATGGTCGAGGGGCTCAAACAGGTCAAGCAGTTCCGTCGCGAGCGCAACGATGCTTTTCATTTCAACTGGTTGCTGCGGATCGAAGAGAGCTTCCAGCGCCCCTTCGACCCCACCCACCAGGCCATGGCTGACCTGGATTTGCGTCGCGAGTTGCCACCCCATGAGCTGGCAGCCAATTTGCGCCGGGCGTTTTCCGGCATTGTGGCGGGTAACGTGAAGGACAAGGGCATCCGCCTGATCGAAGAGCACGGGCCCTATCAGATTCGCGGTGACAGTGCTGTGTTGGATCCGCTGGGGCGTTTGTTGCAAGCCTTCGTTGACCAGCATCGGATGAAGTTGCCGGGCGGGGCGGCTTATGTGCCTTGCTATCAGGTGGTGACGTGACCCACGGTTCGCAGCGAGGCACCTAGCGACCTCCGTTGAGCGGCCTTGCCGGGGCCGCTCTGCGGCCCATCACGCGGGCAGCGAGACCTACAGGGCTGTACCGGTACGCCCACGGCGCAATAAGTTCAGGCCGGCAACGCTAATACGTCACTCAAGAAAACCCACCACTGGCGACCTGCCGTTCTACGAATCGAATGCTATTCCGCCCTGCGCGCTTGGACGCGTACAGCGCCGCATCCCCTTGCTCGATCAACGCCGCCAGACTCGCTGGCGCCTGGTCAAACACATTCACCCCAATGCTCAACGTCACCGCTGCAGGTGTCGGTACCGCCCCGCCGGCGTAGGCCTGAAACTGCTCCCGCAAACCCTTGGCCAACCCCAGGACGCCTTCACGGCTCGCCCCACTGAGCAAAATCACGAACTCATCCCCGCCTAACCGCGCGGCCAAAGAGCGCTCTGGTAACACCGTACGAATCATTTCACTCAACGCCACCAGCAACCTGTCTCCTGCCGCATGCCCATGCAGGTCATTGACCAGCTTGAAGTTGTCGATATCGATCATCAACAACGCCGCAGGCCGTACATTGCTGACCTCCTTGAAGAAAGGCCCCGCACGCACTTCCAGAGCACGCCGGTTGTACAGCGCAGTCAGCGGATCCCGTGCTGCCAGCCGAGCGATACGTTCTTCGCGACGGTAACGAACCGTGCCTGTCATCGACAAGGCGATCATCATGATCGCCATGGCGCCTTCCACCAGGGAGACCTGGATGATCAACCCTCCGAAACTGGCCAGGTCAATCAACGTGCCCGGCGCAATCGCAATGATCGCCTTGATCACGTAGAACAACCCATGCACCAGAAGCACATACCGCAACTGGACTGCACCTACGCTCAGCGATTGCCCATGGGGCTGGAGCAGGCTACTGGCCTTGAGGGTCAGGGCGGCAACCAGCAGCGAGTTGGCCATCAGCATGACTTTCGACCACTCCGGGCCTGCAGGCAGCAATAACAGGGCGAACCAGATCAGCACGATCACCAGCCAGGCGCGCGAAATTCGGTCTTGGGTGAAGCGCAGCACGCCTAGCAGGAAAAGCCCATGGGCCACGACCAGCAGGCCATTCGCAAACCAGATGCCGATGAATAAAAGGCCAACGCCTCGCAGCAGCGCCAGCGTGCAACCGACGGTGATGGTCGCAAAACCGGCGCTCCAGTAAAGCAGCGACGACTCGCGGACACTGCGCCACTCTATCGCCAGGTAAAGCGCAGCCGCTGCCGCCAGGGCTATGGAAATGGTGAGCATGGTAGGTGGGTCTAGCGCCATGGCGGGTGTAGCCTATCGAAGTGGTTCGTAAAGGCGGCGATTGTATGCGCTCGCGCAGGATTTTCAGAGCAGTTGACGACCGCGTGCGCCAGACTTTCCTGCTGCTGTGACCGGGTGTGCATGAAACCTGAATCTTGCCGGTCCGGCGCCCCGGCAAGGCCCCTCCAGACCTGTTCAATCCGAGGTATATGACGGAGTGGCCGCCGAGGTCATCAACTTGATCAGCGCCTGATTGTTCACCGGCCGGCTCAAAAAGTATCCCTGGACCTCATGGCACTGGTCATCACTGAGCAAGGCGAGCTGCTCTGCTGTTTCCACCCCCTCGGCCGTGACCGTCATGCCCATTGCGTTCCCCAGGCTGATGATCGCCTGCACCACGCTGCGGTCACTGCTGCTCTTGCCCAGCGACTGAACGAACCGACGATCGATCTTGATGCTGTCGAACGGGTAGGTACGCAGGTAGCCCAGTGATGAATAGCCTGTCCCGAAGTCGTCCATGTTCAAGCGCACGCCAAGTTCCTTCAACGCGTTCATCGTCTGCAGCGCGCCTTCGACATCGTTGAGCATCACGTTCTCGGTGATCTCCAACTCCAGCCGGTGTGCAGGTAGCCCGGTGGTGCGCAGAGCCTCGGCCACATCGCGCACCACGTCGCTACGGCTGAACTGGGCAGGCGACATGTTCACGGACACGATCACTTCGAGCGGCCAAGCGCCCGCCTCACTGCACGCTTGCTGCAGCACCCAATTGCCCAGCAACACGATCACATCGCTTTGTTCGGCCAAGCCGACAAAATCATCCGGCATCAACAACCCAAGGCGGGGGTGCTCCCAGCGCACCAGCGCTTCGGCGGAGGCGATCGTTACGCCATCCACCTTGAACCGCGGTTGGAAATGCAAACGTAATTCCCCACGGGGGATGCCCTCGCGCAGCTCCTGTTCGAGTACACGCTTCTCAAGCAGCGCAGCGCTCATCTGCGTGGAGAAATACCGCCATGTGTTCTTGCCCGATTGCTTGGCCCCGTACAGCGCCACGTCGGCATAACGGATCAGGTCGCTGGGGCCACCCGGGTAATCGTCGGACATGACCACACCCAGGCTGGCGCCTACCTGGACCTTATGGTGCTCCACCGCCATTGGCTGCTTGAGGGTGTCGATGAGCCGGGCGCAGAACCGGTCGAGTTCATCACGCGCGCCCGTTGCGATCAGGACAATCACGAACTCATCGCCACCCAGGCGCGCGACCAGATCGCTGGAACGGGTCATTTGACCGAGCCGCATCGCCACCTCCATCAACACCGCATCACCGGCCGGGTGGCCGAGGCTGTCATTGATCGGCTTGAAGTTGTCCAGGTCGAGCATCAGCACGGCCCGCGACACCTTGGCGCTGTCCTCGAGGAAGCGGAACAGCTTGTTGCGGTTGGGCAGCCCGGTCAGGGCATCATGTTGGGACAAGTGCTGAATTCGGGCATGGGCTGCCACCTCATCGGTGATGTCGGTACAGGTTCCGCGGAATCCCTTGCAGATGTTGTGCTCGATGATGGCTCTGGCCGCAATTCGGCATTCGCGTCGCTGCCCGGCCTTGTCCAGGTACTGGCAGCGCAGCGTGCCGGTAGACTCGCTGGCGCCCAGGCCGTGCAGCCAGGTTTCGACATGACCGGTTTCACAATCGAACAAGGTGCAGATCGGCTGATTCAGCCAGTTCTGGGCGTCGTGCCCGGTCAATTCGGCAAAGCGTGGTGAAAGATAGATCAGCTGCTGCTGCGCATCGGTCTCCCAGATCCAGTCGGAGGCCGCCTCGGCCACGGCTTTGAAGCGCGTTTCGCTGGCCTCCAGTGCCCGCTTGGAAATAGCCAGCTGATGGTAGCCGCGGTCAATGTCGGCGCTGGTGCGCATGGCATAGCGTGCGAGCAGTACCATCAGCGCCAGGATGATGAGCAGCGCCACAGCCAGCGGTGCGAACACCGCTTGCAGCAAATCGCTACCGGGCTGGTCCATGCGCCAGGTCAAACGATAGGGAATCTCCTGAAGTGGCAAATGCCCCATGTCTTGCGCAGCATAGTCGCTCGCGGTGATAGCCAGGTCCGTGAGGCCGGCCGTCTTACCCATCTGACTCAGCAAGTCGGCTTCGATCATCCGAATGAAGACCATCACCGAGTTATGCTCCGCCAGGCTGTCGGGGAGCGCAGGAGGACGTATCACGGCAGAGGTGAAGACCGCAGGCTGGCCAGCAAACATGATGTAGCCCGATGCCGGTTGTTGTTGCGCCATGGCCTGGCGGGCCTGTTGCAGGACGCGATGGCCTTCGGGGCTGAAGTGATCGAAACCCAGGTCGGTCAAACGCCCTTGCACGACCGCATAGAGCGTACCCTGATCGTCAAGGACGAACACGCCTGCATAGCCATCATCGCTGTAGAGCGTGGCACCCACGTTACCTTCCTCGAACGCCCATTGCCGGTCTGCTGGACGCGCCAGATGATCGTAGGCAGCCTGCCAGGAAGCATGGGTCCACAGGTAGCTGCGCTCGGTCTTGTGCAACTGTGCCAGGGCCGCGCCCGCATGAAATCGGCTTTGTTCCAGCTCCCGCTCATCGAGCGAAACGGCGATGCGGTACAGCGACACCAGCCCCAGCGTCATCGCCAACAAAAGCAGGCTCGAAAAGGCAAATACAAGATGGCGCATCACACGGCTGCGCGGCGAATCAGTGCCAAAAGCTGCTTCCATTCCTTGAGCGCCTATTGTCTGGGATGCACTGGGTGGACCAACAGCGTGCCTGGCCGATCAACGCAATCGACCATCGAGCAGGCCAACTACCCGTCCCTGCCCTACAACACCCGCTTGATCAACGGTTCCAACCGACTATAGCGTAGCCTGCGCAGCAGCTTGCGCACGGGCTTGGGGTGTTCGGCCTTGACGCCCAATGCGCGGGCAGAATCGATAGCCGGGGCGTGCTCACGCAATGCGCTGAGTTCCTTCTCGCACGGCCCCCGCCATTGCCCAAGGGAGTCATCGATAAGCAGGCCGTTTTCCAGGTCCAGGTTGAAGCCGCGTGGGTTCAGGTTGTTGCCGGTCAGCAGGCAATAACGCTCATCGACCCACACGCCTTTGGCGTGAAAGGTGTGTCCTGGGTCGTTCCACAGCCTGATCTTCAGCTGACCGCTGGCCAGCAAAGGCTCGCGACGCCGCGCAAAGGCCCGCAGGTTGTCCTCGTACAGATAAGGCAATGCCCCGCTGGCATGGAATGGCTCTCCCGGAGGGACGTAGAAGTCATTGGCGGTACGATGGCCGACGATGAACTCTACCCGTACGCCTCGTGCCAACGCATCGTCAATCTCGCGCATCACGACGCGAGGCGGATTGAAATAAGGTGTGCTGATGACGATACGTTCCCGGGCCACGGCCAGTAGCGCGCACACGGTCTTGTTCAAGGCATTGCGCCTGCCAACGCCGATCAGCGGAATGACCCGCAGGTGCCCCGGCTCGGTTGCAGGGCCCGGTGCGTACGTAAGCCGGCGCATCCGTGCCCGCAGGCGGCGGATGTCACTGCGAAGATCGGCGGTGGAAGGCGCTGGAAGGTCCAGGCGCGGCGTGGCCTGCGGGTGAAGCAGCCGCTGCACCAGGTTGACCATGCAGTCGGCCAGGGCCTTGCTGTGGAACAGGTGGTAGCGATCAAGCCGGTAACGGTCGAACCGATGAAGGTAGACGTTGTTGAGGCTGGCGCCGGTGTAGATGACGCAGTCATCGATGATGCTGCCCTTGAGGTGCAGCACTCCGAAGAGCTCGCGGGTCTGCACAGGCACGCCATGGATCGCAATGTCCAATTGGCGGCTCTGGCGTTCGGCCTGATACCAGGCTGCATTGCCAGGCTGCCTGCCCGCCCCCAGCAGGCCACGCCGGGCCCGGAACCAGTCCACCACGACAGTTATTTCAAGCGCTGGACGCGCCGCCTTGGCCTGATAGAGTGCGTCCAGCACCTCCTGGCCGGCCTCGTCATGTTGCAGGTAAAGCGCCACGATGACGATACGCCGGGTGGCTGCGCCGATACGCTCGAGCAAGCAGGCCCGGTAGGCCTGGGCATCCGGAAGCACTTCGATCGCATCGGCAGCCAACGGGTAGCCGGGCAACTGGGCCAACAGGTTTTCTGGGTTCACTTGCAGCCACCTTCTGGGCAAACTATGCCCCAGCTTGCACAGGAATCGCCCAATGGTCCACCCCGCTTCGGTAAATCCGCAGTCCGGCACGGTCAAGACATTCGGTTTTCTGATCATGCCCAACTTCACCACCATCGGCCTGGCGTCGGCGGTCGAAACCCTGCGCATGGCCAACCTGGCGGCATGCCGGCCTGTTTTTCGCAGCGTACTGATCGCGGCACAAGGGGCGCCGGTGACCGCCAGCAACGGCATGCGCGTGCTGCCCGATTGCACGCTCGATGACGCGCCAGCGCTGGACGTACTGTTGGTAGTGGGCCCTAATCCCATCGAGCGCGGCCCTGCCACCGGGGCTTACCTGCGCTGGCTGCGCGAACGGGCCAACCAACGCCTGCCGATTGGGGGCATCTGCACCGGCAGTTACCTGCTCGCCAAGGCGGGGTTGCTCGACGGCTACCGCTGTACCATTCATTGGGAGGACCTGCCAACGCTGCGAGCACGCTTCCCGAACATCATATGCTCGCAGCAGCTGTTCGAACTGGACCGCGACCGTTACACCTGCTCAGGCGGTGTCGCCGCCATCGACATGATGCTGCAACTGGTGGCTCGCGAGCCGGGCGGCCAGGGCATTGCCGCCAAGGCCGCCGAGCTGCTGCTGTGCGACCGTGTGCGTAGCGAGCGCGAACGCCAGCGCGTTTCGCTAAGGACCTTGCTGGGCACTGCGCAACCGCGGCTAAGCCAAGTCGTTGCAATCATGGAAGCCAACCTTGAGGAGCCTTTGGCGCCCAGCGAGCTGGCCAACCTGAACGGCATCACCGTGCGCCAGCTCGAGCGCCTGTTCAAGCACCAGCTGCAACGCACGCCCACACGCTATTACCAGGAACTGCGGTTGTCCCACGCCAGGCAGTTGCTGCTGCAAGGCGACGCGCCAGTTGGCGACGTCGCGCTGGCCTGCGGCTTCGGCTCGGCGGCGCACTTTTCCAAGGCGTACAGCCGACTGTTCGGTGTTTCGCCTTCTGCGCAGCGCCGCCTGGCAGCTTTGCGATGACAGCGCGCTTGTCGCTTATTGGCAGATGACGTTGTGCTGCGGCCCACAGGGGAACTGGGTAATGTTGTCTGCCCCCTGCTCGGTCACCACCAGGATGTCATGCTCGCGATAGCCGCCTGCCCCTGGCAGGCCCTGGGGCAGCATGATCATGGGCTCGATCGACACCACCATGCCCGGCTCCAGTACGGTGTCGATGTCCTCGCGCAACTCCAAGCCGGCCTCACGCCCGTAGTAGTGGCAAAGCACGCCGAAGGAATGGCCGTAGCCGAAGGTGCGGTATTGAAGCAGGTCGTGCTGGCGGTAGATTTCATTGAGCTCAGCGGCAATGTCGCAACAACGTACGCCTGGACGGACGAGGCTTTGGCCTGCCTCGTGCACCTGGACGTTCACCTGCCACAGGCGCAGGTACTCGTCCGGGCAATGATCGAGGAAAAGTGTGCGTTCCAATGCGGTGTAGTAGCCGCTGATCATGGGGAAGCAGTTGAGGCTGAGGATTTCACCCTTGCTCACACGACGGCTGGTCACTGGGTTGTGGGCGCCATCGGTGTTGGGCCCGGATTGGAACAGCGTCCAGGTGTCCATCAACTGGCTGTCGGGAAAGCGCCTGGCAATGTCCCGGACCATGGCCTGGGTGGCATGCATGGCTACCTCGAACTCCGGCGCCTGGTCAGCCAGCGCCTCGATCACCGCCGCGCCGCCAACATTGGCGACCTGTGCCCCCTGGCGTATCAGGGCCTGCTCTTCAGCCGACTTGATCAGGCGCAAGCGCATGCAGGCGGTGCTGATATCGACCAGCTCGGCAAGCGGGTAGCACGCCGCGAGCGCGGCATGGGTGTGTAGCGTCAGGTGGTCGCCCTCCACGCCGATGCGTCCTGCCCGCGGTAGCGCCTGGCGCAGGGCGGTGAAAAAACTGCCCTGCCGCCAGTCGGTGTAGACGATGTTGTCGGTGCCGACCGACCGGCGCCACGGCTGACCGCCGTCGATGTTGGCGCTGATCAGGACGACCTGATCAGGGGTGATCACCACGGCATAGGCGCGTCCGAACGCGCAATAGAGGTAGTCACTGTAGTAGTTGACGTTGTGATAGGAGGTCAAGACGAGTGCTTCGAGCTGCTGAGCGCTCATCAGGGCGCGCACCTCGGCATGCCGGCGGGCATATTCTTGAGCCGAGAACGTCGCCACGGCCTTCTGGCCATTGCGAATTCTGAGGGTATCGGGCATGTGCATGAGCGTGATTCCTTGGGGTTGTGAGCACGCAAATCAGGCCGGCCGCCTGAAATCATTGCAGCACGCAACCGGCAAGCACGTTTGTACCCAAGCGACTTCGAATTGGCAGCAGCACTGCCTTTCACATCTGCAGTGTCACTGGCCAGTGGCTAACGCCGCCGTTGCATCCAGGCTGCCCCCAGCCCGCTAAGGCAGATCACGCAAATCCCGATCAGGCTGAGCGTATCGGGGGTCTGACCATAGAACACCAGGCCCAGCAGGCCCGCAAAGATGATCTGGCAGTAGCTGAAGGGCGCCAACAGCGCAGGCGCTGCCAAACGGAAGGCCTGGGTCAGCAGCAAATGAGCGGTCATGCCGAAACCACCCAGCGCCAGCATCAGCAAGGCATGGTCCCAGCGCGGCGTTTCCCAGAAAAACGGCACCAGCGCACTCATGGCCAGGGTGTTGCACAGCCCTGCATAGAAGTTGCTGGTGGTCGGGCTGTCGTGCGCCGCCAGAATGCGGGTCAGCAGTTGGTAGAAGGAAAAGCCCAGCGCCGAGCCGAACGGGTACAGGATGGCGGGCGTGAACAGGGCCCCGCCTGGGTGCACGACGATCAGCACCCCGAGAAAGCCCAATACCACTGCCACCCACTGCGCTACCGTGACCCGTTCCTTGAGCAGTGGCACGGACAAGGCAGTGACCAGTACAGGTGCAAGGAAGTTGACCGCAGTTGCTTCGGCCAGCGGCAGGTACTGCAACCCAGACGTGAACAGCAGGCTGGTGCTGAGCAGGCTCAAAGCGCGCAAGGTTTGCAGCAGCGGGCGCCGGGTGCGCAACACGTTGAGGCCAGAGCGAGGCAGGAAAATGCCAGCCATCAACAGCGTGTGCACCACGTACCGCGCCCACACCACCATCACGATGGGGTACAGCCCCCCCAGGAACTTGGACAAAGCGTCGTGGCTGGCGAACATGAACGTGGCGCACACCACCAACACGATGCCACGAAGCGGTTGGTTGACGCCGGACAGCGGGGTACTGGAACTCATGGCTCTCTCGAAGTGGACGCAAAACCGCGCTGCGCCATTATGAAGCCGCGCGCACGCCCCGATTGGGCGTGGCAGCAGGATTCTAGAAGAGATACCGGGAGCGCGGAAGTTCAATCATCACCGCAGTCTCTTTTTTCTCGTGGCAACGGTTACCTGCGCCATCGTTGTCAGCCCTGCACCACGTGCTGCAGCCTGGCCCAGAGGCGTTGCACGTCCTCCCTCTCGGTGTCCAGGGCGCCGATCGACACACGTACCATCCAGCGCCCGTCTAGTACGGCGGGGGTTACATAGGCGTCACCTGATGCATTCAGGCGCTCGGCCCAGGCTCGGGTGTGAGCGTCCAGCGCCTGGCCGGCCATCCCTTCAGGGCAATGCCGAAGGCACAGCGTCTGCAACGGCACTGGGGCGAGCAACTGCCAGTCGCTGGCCGCGCGCACCTGCTCGGCCAGCCACCTGGCATTGTCCATGTCCCTGCGCAGCCGGGCTTGCAAGGCCTCGACACCTTCTGCGCGCAACATGAACCATAGTTTCAACGCGCGGAACCTGCGCCCCAAGGGTATGCCCCAGTCGCGCAGGTTCTTGACCTGCCCATCGACCGAAGACTGCAAGTAACTGGGGTTGGTGCTCATCACGCGCACAAGGTGCTGGGGATCGCGCACATAATAGACCGAGCAATCGAACGCGACCCCTAGCCATTTGTGCGCATTGACGACGACCGAATCGGCGAGCTCTATCCCATCCCACATCCAGCGGCACTCGGGCACTATCATCGCCGAGCCGGCCATGGCCGAGTCCACATGCAGCCACAGGCCATGTTGCTGGGCCAGGGCGCCGATGGCGCGCAGCGGATCGAGGGCCGTCGTGGCGGTGGTGCCACAGGTGGCGACGACCGCACACGGCCGATTGCCAGCCGCCAGGTCCTGTTCGATGGCCTGCTCCAGCGCAGTCGGACACAGCGCATAGGCTTCATCGGTCGCGATCAGGCGGATATTGTCGCGACCGAAGCCTGCCAGCAACGCCGCCTTGTCCACCGAACTGTGGGCATGGGCGCTGACGTACACGATCAGGGGCTTGTCCTGGCCCTGAAGCCCGTGACGGACCAAGGCGTAATCACTCGAGCGCTCACGGGCACAGATGAGCGCGACCAGGGTGCTGGTCGAGGCGGTGTCCTGGATCACCCCGCTCCACTGCGGCGACAAGCCCAGCATCTGGCGCAGCCAGTCCAGGGTCGTTTCTTCCAGTTCGCTCAATGCTGGGCTCGATTGCCACGACAACCCCAGTACGCCAAGCCCGGTACTCAGGAAGTCCCCCAGCACGGAGGACAACGTCCCGTTCGAGGGAAAATAACCGTAGAAATCCGGGTGCTGCCAATGGGACAGGCCCGGCATGATCAACCCATCCACGTCCTTGATAATCGCGTCGAAGGGCTCGCCCTGTTGCGGCGCGGCCGGCGGCAGGGCCGCCTTCAGGTAACCGGGCTCGACCTGGGCCATGACCGGACGCTGATGCACGGTCTGGCGGTAATCGGCGATCAGGTCGATCAGTTGATGGCCATACTGGCGAAACTCTTCGGGGGTCATGCACGTGCTCCTGTGGTGGGCGCCTCACCGCCTGGTGGCGGTCAATGCGCGCCGGCGGCTGGCAGAGAGCAGTGTAGAGCGCGTCGCCTGCGCGAAGAACCGCGCCTTGCGCATAGCTGCTATGGCAAATGCGCAAGGCCGCCCTGTACACCGAATTGCGATTGGCGCCACAGCTCGAACACCCGGTTTCGAAACCAGCGATGCTCGGCCGATGCCTGCAGGCGTTGGTGCCACACCACCCAATAACGCTGACTGTGCTCGACGAACCCCAACGGTCGCCAGGCCAGCGGATGCAGGCGGCACAATTGGCGGGCGATGTGTTCGGGTACGGTAGCCACTGCCTGGCTGGTGGCGACCACCTTTACCGTGGCGCAAAAAAACGGCACTTGCAGGCTGATGCGCCGTTGCAGGCCCTGTGCACGCAGGTGCTGGTCAATGAAGCTGTCCTTGTCCCCGCCACCGGAGATCCGTACATGCCTGCACGCCAGGTAATCGCTTTGCGAAACCCACCCATGGACAGTCAAGGGGTGGTCCTGCGCCATCAGGCACACCGCCCGATCCTCGCCGAGCAGACGCCCGTGCACATTGGGCGGCGATTCGTCGAACAGGGTGGTGGCAAGGTCGATCTCGCCACTGGCGAGCAGGTCATACTGCCCGGCTTGCCAGGTGCGGTATTCCAGGCTGATGCCTGGCGCTTCCTGCTCCAGCGTCGTCACCAGCAAAGGCAGCATATGCTCGGCGACATAATCGGAAGCAGCCAGGCAAAAGCGGCGCTGGCAGCGGGCAGGCTCGAATACCGCAGGCTGACGAAGTGCCTGCAGCTCGTCCAACACCTGGCGCAAGGGCTCGCGTAGCGTCTGGGCATGCTCGCTCAGTACGTAACCCCGACCTTGGCGGACCAGCAGCGGATCGTCGAAGGCCTCGCGAAGTTGAGCCAGTTGACGGCTCAAGGCCGACTGGCTCACGCCCAGGCGCTCAGCCGCCCGACTGAGGTTCTTCACCTGCAGCAGGTGGTCGAGCGCACGCAGGTGCGCAAGGCTGAGCGTGGCAAAGGCAGGATTCACGGCAGCTCCAGCTCGGGGCACGCCCCGGTGCAGCGCTGCCCAGCCATCACCTGTACAACACGCCTGGCAATGGGCAGCATCGGCAAAGGGGGCTCGAGCTTACTGCGTCAAGCCAACGTAGACATTCTGGACGTCATCGTTTACGTCGATGGCTTCGAGAAACGCCTCGACTTCGGCCAGGGCTTCGGCGCTCAGGCTCGAAGCGCTCACCGGGTTTTTCGGGGTGTAGCCGATCTTGGCCGACGTGACGGTGAAACCGTGCACCGGCAGGGCCTTCTGCACAGCGTCCAGGTCGGTGGTATCAGTGATGAACAGGGTAGACCCCTCCTCTTCTCCTTCTTCGAAGTCCTGGGCCCCGGCTTCGATGGCAGCCATCTCAGGATCAGCGTCACCGTTGGGGGTGGCTTCGATCAGGCCGACATGATTGAAGTCCCAGGAGACCGAGCCGCTGGCCCCTAGCTGACCCTTGCGGAACAACACGCGAATTTGCGCCACTGTGCGGTTGACGTTGTCAGTCAGACATTCAACGATCAGCGGAACCTGATGCGGGGCAAAGCCTTCGTAGCTGACAGCCGCATACTGCACGGCATCGCCATCCAGGCCGGCACCCTTGCGAATGGCTCGCTCCAGGGTTTCGCGAGTCATCGAGGCCTTCTTGGCCTGTTCGATGGCCAGGCGCAAGCGCGGGTTCATGTCCGGGTCGGCACCGGATTTGGCGGCAATCTGGATTTCCTTGGACAGCTTGCCCATGACCTTGCCCTTGGCATTGGCCGCGGCTTCTTTATGTTTGGCTTTCCACTGTGCGCCCATGTCGACTCTCTTGTTTCAACGGCCGGTTCAGGAAGCGACCGGCACAAAAAGTGGGAGCAGTTTATACGCCTATGGGGAAGGATCGACAACCGTCTGCGCTGCACCGACACCTCACCCGACGACTTAACGGGTGGCAACCACGAACAAGCGCGGAAACGCCAGCAGCACCTTGCCGTCGGACGCTGGCGGGTAGGCGCTTTGCATGGCCTGCAGGTACATCTGCAGGAAGTCTTCCTGCTCCTGCGGCTGCAGCCGCGCCAGGTAAGGCCGCAAGGCCGAACCCTTGAACCACTGCACCACGCCCTCAGCGCCGTCGACCAACGGGTGGTGGTAGGTGGTGCGCCACACCTCGACGCGGGCGCACAGCGGGCTCAACAGGTCGTAGTAGAACGCCGCGCCATGGCGCGGCGGCAACGTGAAGTCGTCGAATTTGGCCGCCCACGGGCCCCGGCGGGCGATCTCGCGCAACGCGGTGTGCGCGGGCTCCTCCAGGTTATCGGGCGTCTGCACCGCAAGGCTCGCCCCTTCGCTGAGCTGACGCACCAGGTGCGGGTAGAGCTGCCCGTGGTCGGGCACCCACTGCAACGAGGCGTTGGCCAGGATCAGGTCCTGGGGCTCAGGGGCGGACCAGCCTGCGATGTCCGCCGTGACCATGTGCACGCGCGGGATGCACAGCCGCTTGCGCGCTCGGGCCTTCTCGATCATGTCTGGGTCGCTGTCCAGCGCGGTCACCTGCGCGTCGGGACAACGTTGCAGCAGGACCTCGGTGGAATTGCCCGGCCCGCAGCCCAGGTCGGTCGCGTGTCGCACCGGGCGCGGCGGCACGGCCCCCAGCAGATCGCGCACCGCCCGGGTGCGTTCGTCTTCGAACAAGGAATACTGGGTTGCAGACCAGGACATGGCGACGTTCTCCGATGAGCGATGCTCTGAAGCATATGCCATCTGTCGCCCAAAACGCGAAGCGGCCGGCCCCTTTGAGGGAGCCGGCCGCTTCGCAAAACCAATGAGCCTTAGTGTCGAGGCGCGCTGCGCATCTGGTGCACAACCCCCATCGCCACCACCAGCGCCGCCGCGATGCCGGTGGAGATCACCAGGATCTGGTAGTCAGGCATGAACGCCATGGTCACCAGGGCCGCCACGATGAAGGCGATCACCAGGTAGGTCAGCCACGGGAACAGCCACATCTTCAGGCGCACTTCCTTGCCTTCGGCAATCAGCTTGCGGCGCATGCGCAGCTGGGAGAACGCGATCACCAGGTACACCAGCAGGGCAATCATGCCCGTGGTGTTCATCAGCGTGTCGAGTACGTCCTTGGGGCGCAGGGTCTCGCTGAAGTTGATCAGCGCACACACCACCGCCACCGCGCACGAGCCCATGATCGCGTACACCGGCACGCCAGTGCCGGCACGGGTGATCTTGAAGAACGACGGCGCGTCGCCACGCTGAGCCAGGGAGAACAGCATGCGCGAGGCGGTGTAGTGGCCGGAGATCAGGCAACTGCTCACCGAGGTCAGCACCACGAAGTTCATCAGCAACTCGGCGTAAGGCACGCCCAGCAGCTCAAGGGTACGGCGATAGGCGCCGTAGCCGGAGACGCCCAGGTGCGGGTCGTTCCACGGCACCAGGCAAACGATCAGGAAGATCGAGCCTACGTAGAACAGGCACACGCGCCATACCACCGAGTTAGTGGCCTTGACGATCTGCGCAGCCGGGTCCTTGGCCTCAGAGGCCGCAATGGTCACGATCTCGGCGCCAAGGAATGCGAACATCACCCCCAGCAAGGCTCCGATGACCGTGGTGATGCCATTGGGCATGAACCCTTCGGCGGTGAGGTGGGTAATGCCACGCACCTCGCCGAATTGCCAGATGTTGAGCACCGCTGCGGTACAGACGATCAGGAAGCAGACGATCGCGATGACCTTGATCAGCGCGAACCAGAACTCGAACTCCCCGTAATGCTTGACGTTGAAGAAGTTGACCGTGATCAGCAGCAACGTCGTGGCCAGCACGAACACGTTGACACTGACGTCCGGGAAGAACCCGTGCAGGATCTTGCCGGCTACGTAGGCTTCCCAGGCCATGAGAATGACCCAGTACCACCAGTACAGCCAGCCGATGGTGAAGCCAGCCCAGCGCCCGATGGCGCGGTCGGCATAGGTGGAAAACGAGCCCGTGTCGGGTGAAGACGTTGCCATTTCGCCAAGCATGCGCATGATCAGCACCACGAGGATGCCGCCTGCCAGGTAGGCCAGCACCGCGGCCGGCCCGGCGCTGTGGATCACGCTGCCGGATCCTACGAACAAGGCGCCGCCGATGACCCCGGCGATGGACATCATCGTCAGGTGGCGCGACTTCAGCGAGGCACTGAGCTTGCTCTCGTGCCCGCCGTTCGCGGTGGTGGTTGTGGATGTTGCGTCCATCAGTTGTGTACCCCGTGCTTCTTTTTATCCAAGGAAAACCGTGAAACCCCGATGGCTGGCGGTTTCACCTGTACATCAGTGCTAATGCGCGCAGGAGGTGTGAACGAACACACGCAGGCCATCCATGGCGGCCTGCTGACGCGCCCCAGGGCTGAGGCCTGGAGCGAACTGAACATGCTTTGTGTGGCGATATCCGACACCTAATGTAAAAATGTCCATCGCAGAGAGCCATGCACAGTGGCATGAAACTCGCACTGCACTGTACAGGTCGCCAACCCTATACACCGGGCCAGCACCTGGCGTTACACACCTGAAGGTCCCCCATGCTGCAATTGAATCCAGACGCTTCCACACCGTTGGTCAACCAGATCATCGACGGCCTGCGCACCCTGATCGACACCCAGACGCTCAAGCCTGGCGCCAAGGTGCCGTCGATCCGCGCCTTCGCCGCCACCTACTCGGTCAGCACGTTCACCGTGGTGGAAGCCTACGATCGCCTAGTCGCCCAAGGGCTGCTGGTGAGCCGCGGCAACGCTGGCTTTTTCGTCAATCGGGCTGCCGCTGAGCTGTTGGACACGCACACGGCAGACCCTGACGCAAGCCGACCAACGTTCAACACCGAGTGGTACCTGCAGCAGATCTTCGAAACCCGGCAGTTACCGTTCAAGCCAGGCTGCGGTTGGCTGCCCAACGACTGGATGTACGAAGACGGCTTGCGCCGAGGGCTGCGGCAGGTGGCTGGCAGCCCGCTGGAACTGTCCGGTTACGGCGATCCCATGGGGTTGCCAGAGCTGCGCGCGTTGACGGCGCAGAACCTGCAGCAGGATCTGTCGATCGTCGCCAATCCCGCTCAGCTGATGTTGACCCACGGCGCCAGCCAGGCCCTGGACCTGGCCGTGCGTACGCTGGTCCGCCCCGGTGACGTGGTGCTGGTGGACGACCCTGGCTACCCCAACCTGATGAGCATCCTGCGTACCCAAGGCGCAACGCTGCTGGGGGTGGCGCGCACGCCCAATGGCTACGACCTCAATCAGCTGGAGCAGTTGCTGGCGCAACACCGGCCCACGGCCTTCTTCACCCAGCCTCACCTGCACAGCCCAACGTGCTCGCGCACACCGCTGCCGCAGTTGCATCGCCTGCTGCAACTGGCCAGCCAGCATGGCTTGCGGCTGGTCGAAAACAACCTGTACGCCGACATGATCGCCGAACCGCAACCCTGCCTCGCCAGCCTTGACCACTTGCAGCAGGTGGTCTACGTGGGCAGTTACTCGAAAAGCATCTCACCCAATGTGCGGGTGGGCTACCTGCTGGCCAATCCGGAACTGGCGCAACAACTGGTACACCTGAAAATGCGCTCGGGCCTGACCACCTCGCAGGTCATGGAGCGGGTCGTCTATGCCGCCATCATCGACGGTCGCTGGCGCAAGCACCTCAAGCGCCTGCGTCAACGCCTGGCCGAGGCGCATCAACGGGTGGGTGCGCATCTGCACCGACTAGGCTTCGAGCTGTTCACGGAATCGGACGAGGGGATGTACATCTGGACCCGCCATCCCTCGATCCCCGACAGCGCGCTGTTGCTCGATGACGCGCTCGAAAAAGGCATCATGCTCGGCCCTGGTCAGCTGTTCATGGTGGACGCCAGGGCAACGGGCTGGATGCGTTTCAACGTGGCGTTCAGCCTTGACCCGGTCATGTGGGAACTGCTGGAAAAGGTATTTGCCAGGCATGCCAGGCGATTGGATAAGTGAGTTTGGAATTGCTGGGGCGCCCTAGGTTCGCCTCTGCAGGATCCGCGGCCCCGTGGAGGAGCGACCGCGCCGGGCCTCCGGCGAGCTGAAAAACTTGGGGCCGCTGCGCAGCCCATCGCGGCCGGTCCTACACGAGACCGCGTAGACCCTCGGATTCGCGCTGTGGCACGTCGTCCTGCGTCTTACACGTGATGCACGACTGCCCCACCCACCGCAAGCCCGTTCAGGCCTTGACGCCATACGGTGCTGCCGCCAGCCGGCACACCCTTCGCAGCGAACACCTTGCGCAATACCCCGCCAATCGGTGAGGCCTGAAGGCCCAGGCTGGTCAGGCACTGTTCGACGCTCTGCAAATGGGCTTCCAACCGCTGGCGCACCTGCATCTCGCCACACATGGCCAGCAGGGTCGACTTGCCTTGGTCCAACCCCATGCTCTTGCCGCTCTCAGGGTCACGGTCATGCAAGTCATCGTGCAATTGAAACGCTTGCCCCAATTCCCCCGCCAACTGCTGCAAGGTGCCCTGCTGGGTTTCGCCAGCCCCCGCCAACCGGCCGGCCATACCCAGCAAGGCCGAGAACAAGGCCCCGGTCTTGAGTTGATTGGTCTGGGCAATTTCAGCCGCCGTGCGCGGCCGTGCACCGTCGCGCAGATCCTGCAACTGCCCCTTGACCAGCCCATCGGCACCGATTGCCGAGGTGAGGGTCACGACCAGGTCGCTGCGCACATCCGGCCCGACCGTCTGCAACCCCGCCACAACCCCGAACGCACGGGAGAGCAGGGCAATGGCCGTCAACACTGCCACATCTTCCCCAAACGCCAGGTGCAAGGTAGGGCGACCGCGGCGCAAGGCGGCGTTGTCCATACAGGGGAGGTCGTCCAGTACAAGGGAGGCTGCATGCACCATCTCCACGGCGCAGCCGAGGTCGAGCGCGGCGTGTGGGCATGCGCCCAGGCCTTGTGCCGTGAACAGTAACAGCAGGGGCCGCAAGCGCTTGCCTGGCGCCAGGGTGCAGTCGCGCATGGCCGCAACCACAAGGTCACGCTCGTGACCTGCCGATGGCAGCAAGGCTGCCAGCCGGGCTTCTACGGCCGCATGTGCGACGGCCAGTGGCTGATCGTGATCAGCGCCAGCGCTGTGCGGGGGGGCGATGGTCGTCATCCTTGCCTCTCGATGTGGGCGGCCCATTGACCGTAGATGAAAAAGGAACGACTGATAGGCGCCGTTGCCTGATGCTTTGCTTTTTATGAGCTTAGCTATACAAAACGGGTAGTGTTGTACAACTTGTCTGTCCTAAGCACACAGACCGCACGTACCTCAGGATGATTCCCTGGCAGTGGAGCCGGCATGAACAAAAGCCCGTTGAGTCAACGCAAGGATGATCACCTCGATATCGTTCTGGCCGCCGGCACCACCTCGCATGGGGTCGATGCTGGCTGGTCGGCGCTGCGTTTCGAACATTGTGCACTGCCTGAGATGGCCCTGGAAGACGTCAACCTGGGTACCGAGCTGTTCGGCATGGCACTGCGCGCACCGCTGCTGATCAGTTCGATGACCGGCGGTGCTGAGCGGGCACGGTTTATCAACCAGCACCTGGCCGAAGCTGCGCAGGCTTTGGGCCTGGCCATGGGCGTGGGTTCGCAGCGAGTCAGCTTGCGCAGCGGCCAGGACCAGGGGCTGACCACGGAGCTGAGAAGGCTCGCACCCGACGTCCCGCTCCTGGCAAACCTGGGCGCCGCCCAGTTACGCGAGGCTGATGGTGTAGACCTTGCCCGCCGTGCGGTCGATACACTCGATGCCAGCGCCCTGATCATTCATCTCAACCCCTTGCAGGAAGCCGTTCAGCCCGAGGGGGACCGCAACTGGAACGGGGTGCTCGCCTGCATCGAGCACGTCGCCGGGCAGCTTCACGCGCCCATCATCGTCAAGGAAGTAGGCGCCGGTATCTCCCCAGGCGTGGCCCGGCAATTGTACGACGCTGGCGTGTCCATGATCGATGTGGCCGGCGCCGGCGGCACGAGCTGGGCCGCTGTCGAGGCGGAGCGCGCCAATGACCCTGCTGAGCGTGCGGTGGCAATGGCCTTCAGCGGCTGGGGCATTCCGACCGCCCAGAGCCTGCTTGCCGTGCGCCGAGCCGTGCCCACGGTTGGCCTGATCGCCTCGGGTGGGGTGCGCGATGGGGTGGACGCGGCCAAGGCCATCCGCCTGGGGGCAGACTTGGTGGGCCAGGCTGCCGGCGTGCTGACCTCTGCGATGACGTCTACCGAAGCGGTGGTCTCACATTTCGACGTGATCATCCGGCAACTGCGTATCGCCTGCTTCTGCACCGGCTCCGCCACGCTGGCGCACTTGCGCCGGGCCCGACTGGTCAATGCCCAGCTCGACCTCAAATGAGCCACTTCGCCCTGGTCGCCCCACCCTACCCCAGCCATTTTGCAGCCATGCAGGCGCTGGGCGGCGAGTTGGTCGAACGCGGCCATCAGGTCAGTTTCTTTCACCAGCCCGAAGCCGAACGCTGGCTGAGTGACTCGCGGCTGGGCTTCGTCGCCATTGGCCGTGCCGAGTGCCCGCCGGGCAGCCTTGACCTCGCCATGCGCCGCGTGGCCGACCCCGCAGGGCCGCTGCGTCTGCGTCGCTTGATCAAGCAGTTGGCGCACACCACCGGCATGCTGATCAGCAACCTGCCGCAGGCCCTTAGGGACCATCGGGTCGACGCGATGATCTGCGACCAGATGGAACCCGCAGGCGGCCTGGTGGCCGAGGCTTGCAACCTGCCGTTCTTTTCGGTGGCCTGCGCGTTGCCGATCAATCGCGAACCGGGCTTGCCATTGCCCGTGATGCCCTTCGGGCTCGGCTTGGATGCGCGCCTCTACGAAGGCAGTGCTCAAGTCCATGACTGGCTCATGCGCCCGCTGCACGACACCTTAGTGCAGGCGTGTCATCGCCACGGGCTGCCACCGCGCAGCGGAGCCCATGAGTTTCTCTCGCCACTGGCCCAGTTGAGCCAGACACCCCTGCACCTGGATTTCCCAAGAGCGAATCTACCCAAGCACTTTCACGCCGTCGGCCCTTTACGCAGCACGCCCTCCCAGGCGAGCCCCAACTGGTCTTTCGAATCCGGCAAGCCTTTGGTATTCGCAAGCCTGGGAACGCTGCAGGGCCACCGGTTCGATCTGTTTGCACGGATTGCCAGGGCTTGCCGGGGCCTGGATGCCCAGTTGCTGGTGGCTCACTGCGGTGGGTTGGACGCGCATCAGCAGGCACGGCTACGCCAGATCGGTGCCACCGTCGTGACCGACTTCGCCCCCCAGCACTGGGCTGTGCGACGAGCCAATGTGGTGATCAGCCATGGGGGCTTGAACACGGTGCTCGATACCGTGTGCGCCGGCACACCGCTGCTGGTCATGCCCATTGCATTCGATCAGCCCGGCGTGGCCGCACGGGTGCGCCATCACCGCTTGGGCCGGGTGCTCTCCAAACGTGCCAGTGCATCGGCCATTGGCCAAGCGTTGCGTCAGCTGCTTGATGAGGCTGCACCACGTGATGCGGCGCTTGAAGCCGAGCTTGCCACCTGCGGTGGCGTACAGCGCGCTGCCAGCCTCATCGAAGCCGCTCTGCGCAGTGGCCAGCCCAGCATTTCGGAGAATGTACCGTGCCCTATGACCTGATCCTGGTAGGTGGGGGGTTGGCCAACGGCCTGATCGCCTGGCGACTGCAGCAGCTGCGCCCGCAATGGCGCGTGTTGTGCCTGGAGCAAGGGCCGGTCCTGGGCGGCAACCATACGTGGTCCTTCCACGACGCCGACCTTACTGCCGAGCAACTGCGCTGGCTCGCCCCGCTGGTGGAGCAGCGCTGGCCTGCGTACCACGTGCACTTCCCGGCTTTTTCCAGGCGCATGGAAGGCGGCTATGCGAGCATTACCAGCGAGCGTTTCGCGCAGGTGATCACCCCAGCCCTCGGCCCGAGCTTGCGCACCGACTGCGCGGTCGCCGAAGTGGGTGCCAGCCATGTCACGCTCGCCAGTGGCGAAACCTTGCACGCCGCGGTGGTGATCGATGGCCGGGGCATGCAGCACAGCCCTCACCGGGTCCTCGGCCAGCAGGCGTTCCTCGGGCAGGTCGTACGTCTGACGGCCCCCCATGGCTTGGTCGCACCGATTCTGATGGACGCACGGGTACCTCAAGGCGAGGGCTATCGCTTCGTCTATGTCCTGCCGTTCACGGCTGACACCTTGCTGGTGGAGGACACCCATTACGTCGACAGCCAGGCGCCCGCCGCGCAGCAGCTGCGCCAGCACATCGAGTGCTACCTGCAGCAGCGCGGCTGGCACGTCGCCGAGTGCCTGCGTGAAGAACAGGGCGTATTGCCGATTACCCTGGTCGACGACTTTCCTGCCTGGTGGAACGAACAGCACGGGCCGCTCGCCGTTGGCCTGCGGGCCGGATTGTTTCACTGCACCACGGGTTATTCCCTGCCCGATGCCGTGCGCCTGGCCGACTGGTTGTCAACGCAAGCGCTGGAGGACACGGCGTCGCTCAAGCCCGCGTTGGGCGCCTACCTGCATCGACGCTGGCGTGAGCAAGGGTTCTATCGCCTGCTCAACCGAATGCTGTTTCTGGCCGGCCGGCCGAACCGTCGCTGGCAGGTGATGCAGCGCTTTTATCGATTGCCTGAGGGGCTGATCGCCCGTTTCTACGCAGGCCAGAGTACGCTGCGTGATCGCCTGCGGATCCTGTGCGGCAAACCGCCTGTGCCCGTCGGCGAGGCCATGAAGGCTGCCTTGCGACACTCCCCTGCCCATTTCAAGGATTATCCATGAGCAACGAACGATCCGCCCTGGTCATCGGCGCAGGCCTTGGCGGCCTGGCCCTAGCCATCCGCCTGCAGGCCGCGGGTATCCCCACGACCTTGCTCGAGGCGCGCGACAAACCAGGTGGCCGCGCTTACGTCTATCACGACCAAGGCTTTACCTTCGACGCAGGCCCCACGGTGATCACCGACCCGAGCGCCATCGAAGCCCTGTTCACCCTCGCCGGCCGGCCCATGCATGAGTACGTGGAATTGCTGCCGGTAACGCCTTTCTACCGCCTGTGCTGGGAGGATGGCCGGGCATTCGACTATGGCAATGACCAAGCCGACCTGGAGCGCCAGATCGAGGCCTTCGAGCCCAAGGACGTGGAAGGCTATCGACAGTTCCTGGCCTATTCCAAGGCCGTGTTGCAGGAAGGCTATATCAAGCTTGGCGCAGTGCCCTTCCTGTCTTTTCGCGACATGCTGCATGCCGGCCCGCAGTTGGCTCGCCTGCAAGCCTGGCGCAGCGTCTACAGCATGGTGGCGCGGTTCATCAAAGATGACCAACTGCGCCAGGCGTTCTCGTTCCACGCCTTGCTGGTCGGGGGTAATCCCTTCGCCACGTCCTCGATCTACACGTTGATCCATGCGCTGGAGCGCACCTGGGGTGTCTGGTTCCCCAAAGGCGGCACGGGCGCGCTGGTGCAGGGCATGGCCAAGTTGTTCACCGACCTGGGCGGCACCCTGGAGCTCAATGCCGAGGTGGCCGCGTTCGAAACCCAAGGCAGCCGCGTGACCGGCGTGCGCACCCAGGACGGGCGGCGCTGGCGGGCAGACGCAGTCGCCTCGAATGCCGATGTGGTGCACACCTACTCCGACCTGCTGGCCGAACACCCTCGCGGTGAACAGGAAGGCAAGCGGCTCAAGGGCAAGCGCTTTAGCAACTCGCTGTTCGTGGTGCACTTCGGGCTCAAGCGCACGCAGCCGCAACTGCGTCATCACACGGTGTGCTTTGGCCCGCGCTACCGGGAGCTGATTGACGAAATCTTCAACGGTCACGAGCTTGCCGAAGACTTTTCACTCTACCTGCATACCCCCTGCGCCACCGACCCTAGCCTGGCCCCGGAAGGATGCTCGAGCCACTACGTATTGGCGCCCGTACCGCACATGGGCAACGCGGCCATCGACTGGGAGGTGGAAGGGCCACGGTTCCGGGACAAGATTCTCGACTACCTGGAACGTCACTACATTCCCGGCCTGCGCGAGGACTTGGTCACCTGCCGCACCTTCACGCCGCTGGACTTCCGCGAAGAACTTAATGCCCACCTGGGGTCGGCGTTCTCTCTGGAACCCATCCTGACCCAGAGCGCCTGGTTCCGCCCGCACAACCGTGACAGCGAAGTGAGCAACCTGTACCTGGTGGGGGCAGGCACGCACCCAGGGGCCGGTGTGCCAGGCGTGATCGCCTCGGCCAAGGCCACCGCAGGCCTGATGCTCGAGGACCTGGGCGCATGACCGCACCGAACCACGACCAGTTGCTCGCCCATGCCGAACACAGCATTGCCGTGGGTTCGAAAAGCTTTGCCGCAGCAGCCCGGCTGTTCGATGCCCACACCCGGCGCAGCGCTGTGCTGTTGTATGCCTGGTGCCGCCATTGCGATGACGTGATCGATGGTCAGCAAGCCGGGCATGAGGCGGTGGTCATCAGCCAGGAAGAAGCGCAGGTGCGCCTGTTGGATCTGCAGCGTCAGACGGAAGCCGCCTGCGCGGACTTGCCCGTGAACCAGCCGGCCTTCGCCGCACTGCGCGAAGTAGCCAGGCGCCACGGCATTCCCCGCGCCGAAGCCTTCGACTTGCTCGAAGGCTTCGCCCAGGACGTGTCCGCCTGCCGCTACCAGACCCTGGATGAGGTCATGGTCTACTGCTATCACGTAGCAGGTGTGGTGGGCCTGATGATGGCCAGGGTCATGGGTGTTCAGGATGCCCGCGTGCTGGACCGGGCCTGCGACCTGGGCCTGGCCATGCAGCTGACCAACATCGCCCGGGACATCGTCGATGATGCCAAGGTCGGGCGCTGCTACTTGCCTCAGGCTTGGCTGTCGGAATTCGACCTCAGTGCAGACAACCTGGCCGATGTGCGTCATCGCGCAGCCGTCGCTACCCTGGCCAGGCGCCTGGTCGCCCAGGCTGAACCCTACTACGCCAGCGCCCAGGCCGGGCTGCAGGCCTTGCCGCTTCGCTCGGCGTGGGCAGTGGCCACGGCAGGCCAGGTTTACCGGCGCATCGGCCTGAAGGTCGACAGCGCCGGGGTCGAGGCCTGGGACGGGCGGCTGTCTACGTCAAAACTCGAAAAGGTCGGTGCCTTGGTCACGGGGTTTTGGCAGGCGCTGAGCTGTCGGCTGCATCGCCACCCTCAGCGCCCAGCTCGCCTGTGGCAGCGCCCTTCGCCCGCAGCGGCCCCCCATGCAGCGCCCGAAGTTGCCGACGCAGCCGTTCGATAGTGGGTACGTACAGAAAACCGAACGACACACAGCCTTCGCGCCCCTGCACGGCATGATGAAGCCGATGTGCCTGGTACAGGCGCTTGAAGTAACCTTTGCGCGGGACCACTTTGAAAGGCCAGCGCCGGTGGACCAGGCCGTCGTGGGCAACGAAATACAGGACACCGTAGGCCGTCATGCCTGCGCCTACCCATTGCAACGGGTACCAGCCGGCATTGCCCAGGGCGATGAGAATGATCGCCAGGACGGCGAACACCGCGGCGTAGAGATCGTTCTTCTCGAAGATCCCGGTGCGTGGCTCATGGTGCGAGCGGTGCCAGCCCCAGCCGAAGCCGTGCATGATGTACTTGTGAGCAAACCAGGCCACGCCTTCCATGGCGGCCAGGGTGCCGAAAAAGGTGAGCAACGTCAGGGTCATGCGCAGGCTATCCAGGCAAGAGGGAACATAGGGGCAGTCCTTTGGTGCGTCGGGGCCGGGTGGGTACAGCATGATCTACCCAAGGCGCTGGCGCAAAGCCTATGAGTGTGCAAGATGGGCTGGTGTTCCGTTGGCAACGCGCTATCCAGCCCTGCCCGACGCTTTAACCCTGAAACGCCATCTCAGGATCCCTTATGCTGCCGGGGTCTGCACCACGAACCCATGTAAAGGCCGGCCATGCACTCCTCAGAACGACTCAAAGGGATCGACGTCTTCGTCGCGGTCGCCGACCTTGGCAGCTTCACGGCAGCGGCCGGGCGACTGAGTCTTACCAGCTCGGCGGTCAGCAAAAGTATTGCGCGCCTTGAGGCGCGCATGGGCGTTCGCCTGTTCGAGCGCACCACACGCCGGTTGTCGCTGAGCGAGGCCGGCGTGGTTTTCTACCGCACCTGCACGTCGGTGCTGGCCGATTTGGAAGAAGTCGAACACACCCTCGCTACGACGGGTAATGAACCTCACGGACGGGTACGCATTGACCTGCCCGCCTCCTACGGTCGCCTGCATGTGCTGCCGCTGATCCTGGCGTTCACCCGGCAGCATCCGCTGTTACAGCCGCACGTATCGTTTTCCGACCGTTTCGTCGATCCGGTGCAGGAAGGCATCGACATCGTGGTACGCATCGGCGGCCCCGATACATGGCCCGCCGCCCTGGGCCATCAGTACTTTGGCGCCCAGCGCCTGATGTTCTGTGCAGCCCCCGACTACCTCGACACCTACGGTACGCCGCAAAGCGAGGAGGACCTGGAGCACCACCACTGCGTGGGCTATGGGCACACCGACGGCTTGGTCAGCCCGTGGTTCTTCAAAGGGCGCCAGCCTGGCGAGATGGAGCGTCGCACGGTACAGCCGCGCATCGCCGTAGGTGATGGCGAAGGCGAGGTCGCGGCGGTGCTGGCCGGCCACGGTATAGGGCAGCTACCCACCTGGTTGACCCAGCAGCACCTCGATCAAGGACGGATGATCGAGGTGCTGCCTGAGCTGGCGACCGATGGCCTGCCGATGAACCTAGTCTGGCTCAAGCGTCGCGAGCACCTACCCAAGGTGCGTGCCTTGCTCGATTACCTGTTGCCCAGGCTCGCGCCTCACGGCACGCGTGCCGCCGAACCCGTCTGAGGTGCCAGCCTGGCTACCACGGGCACTGCCAGCAGCGCCAGCGCCGCGACTGCGGCGGCCACATAACCGAGGTAGGCAATCCCCAGACCGTCGATGGTCATGCCACCGAGCACCGCACCCAGGCCGATGCCGGCGTTGGCAGCCGACACGTTGGCAGTACCAGCCAATGCCTTGGCGTGGCTCACCGACGCCATGACGCGCACCTGGCAAACCGGGTAGAGCGCCGTGTTGGCGATACCCCACAAGGCCAGCGCCAGGCAGAAAACCAGGCCTGCATGGGCCAAGGGCACCAGCGCGGCCATGCCGATCGCCAGCAGCACCAGAAAGCCCGCGGTAGCCTTGAGAACGGAGTGGTCGACGGCACGCCCCCCGATCCAGTTGCCCAGCAAGCCAACGGCACCGAAGCCCATCAGCCACCAACCGGTGTGAGCCGGGGCCACACCCGCCACACGCTCGAGCAGGTCGGCCAAGTAGGTGTAGCCGGTGAACATCGCGGTGAACACCAGAATCGACAGCAGCACGTTCGCCACGAAGAAGCGTTCGGTGAAGATCCGCGCCTGGAGGGCAAAATCCACCTTGGCGGTACGGGCCACGTGGGGCATCCAGACGCTCATCGCCACGGCCATCACCAGCGAAAGCACCGCCAGCGCCCAGAACGCGCCACGCCAGCCCAACGCGTCAGCGGCCAACGTGCCCAGCGGGATGCCCAACAGCATGGCGGCAGAGATGCCGAGGTAAACCTTCGACACCGCGCGCCCTGCATGCTCGGGCCCCGCGAGGTGTCCTGCTGTCTCGCTGGCGGTCCCCCAGAACACCGGTAATGCCAATGCCGGTATGACACGTGCAACGGCCAGTACCCAGAAATTGTCGGCCACGGCCGCCAGGGCATTGGCCGCGGCAAAGACCAGCAGGATGGTGATGAACAGCCGTTTACGGTCCAGGTGCGCCAGCATGGCCGTGAGGAACGGCCCTGCCAACATGACCGTGAAGGCGAACAGCGTTACCAGTTGTCCCGCCATGGAGATGGACACCCCCAGGTCGCGACTCAGGGCAGGCAACAGGCCCACAATGAGAAACTCGGTGGTGACGATCAGGAAAGCTGAAAACGCAAGGATGGCAATACTGATGGCTGCCCGTGGAGCTTCGTCGACGGGTGAAGCGGTGGAAGATGCGGCAGGCATGGAAAAACTCTCAAGACGTTGGCCGCCAGTCTATTCGATCGCGCAGGTCTTATTTTTGGCCGATTTTCACATATGAGATGACGCAAATTCACCAATCAGCTCAATGTATACAACTTCCCCGTTTCCTGATTACATAGCCGCGTCGCCTACGACGCTGGCCATCGCCGGCGCGTATTGCAACAGGCATCAACCATGTCATCTGCACGCACTTCAAGAACGCTACTGATCAAAAATGCCCAACTGCTCGTCACCATGGATGGCGAGCGTCGCGAAATCCGCGGCGGTGGGCTGTACATCCAAGACAACCTGATCAAGCAGGTTGGCCCCAGCGAAACCCTTCCCCAGCAGGCGGACGAGGTGCTGGACATGTCCGGCAAGGTGGTCATCCCTGGGCTGGTCAACACGCACCACCACATGTACCAGAGCCTGACTCGGGTAGTGCCAGCCGCCCAGGACGGCGAACTGTTCAACTGGCTCACCCAGCTGTACCCGATCTGGGCACGGCTCACGCCCGAGATGATTTCAGTCTCGACCCAGACGGCCATGGCTGAGCTGATCCTTTCCGGTTGCACCACCTCGAGCGATCACCTGTACATCTACCCCAACGGATGCAAGCTCGACGACAGCATCCATGCGGCTGCCGAAATTGGCATGCGTTTTCATGCTGCTCGCGGCAGCATGAGCGTGGGTCAGAGCCAGGGCGGGCTGCCGCCGGACTCGGTGGTGGAAAAGGAAGCGGATATCCTCAAGGAGTCCCAGCGCCTGATCGAGGACTACCACGATGCCAGCCATGGCTCGATGCGCCGGATCGTGGTCGCGCCCTGCTCGCCCTTCTCGGTCAGCCGCGACCTGATGCGCGAAGCGGCTGTTCTGGCTCGCCAACATGGTGTATCGCTGCACACGCACCTGGCCGAAAACGTCAATGACATTGCCTACAGCCGGGAAAAATTCGGCATGACCCCTGCCGAGTACGCCGAGGACCTGGGGTGGGTCGGGCCCGACGTGTGGCACGCTCACTGCGTGCAACTGGACCAGCATGGCATCGAACTGTTCGCCCGCACCGGTACCGGGGTCGCCCATTGCCCATGCTCGAACATGCGTCTGGCTTCCGGTATCGCTCCGGTGCGCGCCATGCGCGATCATGGCATTCCGGTCGGGCTCGGGGTGGACGGTTCGGCGTCCAACGACGGTGCCAGCATGATCGGCGAGGTTCGCCAGGCCCTGCTGCTGCAACGCGTAGGGTTTGGCCCGGACGCGATGACGGCCCGTGAAGCACTGGAAATCGCTACCTTGGGCGGTGCCAAGGTGCTCAACCGCGATGACATCGGCGCATTGGCACCGGGCATGGTCGCCGATTTCGTCGCCTTCGACCTGGGCCATGTAGCCTACGCCGGCGGCCATCATGACCCGCTTGCAGCGCTGGTGTTCTGCACCCCGACCCAGGTGCATACCAGCGTCATCAACGGCAAGGTGGTGGTCAGGGAAGGTCAGTTGGTGACTGTCGACCTGCCACGGGTACTCGAGCGCCACAACCGCCTGGCCTATCAGTTGGTCGCGGGCTGATAGAGGCGGTGCCTTAAGGTGCTGGCTGCCAAGTGCCTGCGGGGCTGCATCGCAGCCCATCGCCGGCAAGCCAGCCCCCGTCTGACGGCAAGCTCACCCTGTAGGCACCGCACGGCAACAGGCTTACAGCACCATCACCATCTCGTGCCACGCCATGCCGCCGTGGTCGGAAGGTGACGGCTGGACGTACTTGTAGCCCAGCTTGCGGTACAGTGGCACGTGCTGTTCCTTGCACATCAAGTGGATGGTCTGCTTCGCGCAGGCTTTCATCCGCAGAATGAACGCTTCCATCAACCGCTTTGCATGACCTTGGCCCTGGTAAGCCGGGTCGACCACCACCGACATGATCACCACGTTGGGGGCATCGGGGTCATGCCCGACCAGCTCCTTGAACGCTTCGTCCGACATCACGACCTGATGGGCGCAACCACTGTTGATGAAGCCCACGATGGCCCCGTCGCTTTCAAGCACTAGAAAACCTTGTGGATACTGACTGATGCGCGTCTGGATCTTTTCCAGCGTGGCCGCTTCGTCTCCCTCGTAAGCACCGATCTCGATGGCGTGGCAGCGGCTGGCGTCCTCCAGGGACGGCGTACGGAACTGAAGCGAAGGCATGACCGGCTTTTCCTTTGGGTCTGAACGATACGGCGACCATGATAACCGTGCCTGACGCTTGCTGCGATGCTCACCGCCACGCATCATGGAGGCCTTTCTGCCCGCGACGGACTCACCGAATGATCGCAGTACCCGTGCCACCCCTGGAGACGAGCCGTTGCAAACGCCTCAAAGCGGCCACCCACCGCGAACATGACGGTGTCGATCAGTTGGTCATGGCCGCCCACCCTTTTCAGGACAGGGCGCGCTATGCGCGCTTCCTGCTGGTACAGCATCATTTTCACGGCAGCCTCTTGGGACTTTACGAAGACCCACACCTCAATACGTGGCTGCCGGGCCTCTCGTCGCTGTCGCGGTTTGCAGCGGTCGAGCAGGACATTCGCGACTTGGGACAACTGCCACCTGCCTTGCCGACGAGCGTGAAGGTAGACCCGGCCCATGCACTGGGCTGGCTGTATTGCAGCGAAGGATCGAACCTGGGCGCCGCTTTCTTGTTCAAGCACACCCAGCGCCTTGGCCTGGACGAAGGCCTGGGTGCGCGGCACCTGGCAGCGCACCCGCAAGGACGGGCGCTGCATTGGAAGGCGTTCGTGAGCGCAATCGACGGCCTTGAACTCGACAAACAACAGGAAGCTGGCGTGATCGCCGGCGCCATCGCAGCCTTTGAAGCCTATCGGACGAAGGTCACCGAGGTATTCGCCGCTGACCTGCAAGCCGCTGCGTACACCTGCGAAGGCTGAACGCTTGTGCTGCATTGGCCAGGCGCCAGCTTGCGGCCCGGATACGCCGATGGCATGAACAAAATAGCGATTTGATGCTGGGCTGGATTGCCAAACGCCATGGGCCGTCTTTACTGGTACTTAACGACCCCGGCATAGGTGTGCGCCCATGAAGATCATGCTCACCCGTATTCTTGTCGACGACCAGGCCAAAGCGCTTGCCTTCTATCATTACGTATTGGGCTTCGAACCCAAACAAGACCTCGCCATGGGCCAGCACCGCTGGCTGACCCTGACCTCGCCCAACGACCCCAACGGCGTGCAATTGCAACTGGAGCCAGAGGTACACCCTGCGTCGAAAGCGTACAAGGTTGCGCTCAAGGAAGACGGTATCCCCACCGCGATCTTCGCGGTGCGTGACATTCAAGGCGAATATGCCCGGCTATCCGCTGCCGGTGTCAAGTTTCACCAGTCTCCCGCCGAGGTCGATAACGTCATGACTGCAATCTTCGACGACACCTGCGGCAACCTCATCCAGATTACCCAGCTACACTGACCGCCCCTTGCAAACCGCCTGCGCCAGTTCAACTGGCGCGGCCCTACCGATCGTTGCCCAAGGACATGCGATGCGTCATGAGTTCGACGAAGTGCTCAACGACCTGGTCGACTACTTTCTGCTAGGTGACATTCAACTGCTTGAGCGCTTCAAGCAGGAGCATGGCCTGCCTGACGACCTGGCCCACGAATTCACCCATCATGACAGCGGCGACATGGCCGTGCGCGACGGCGTGGTGCTGCCTGTGGCCGGCGTCGACAACCTCCCCTATCACGTGGTGTTCACGCTCGATGGGCAAATGCCCAAATTGCGCGAGCCGGGCAGCCGGCTCAAGCACCAGCGCGGTGGTTATTCGCTGAACGTCGAGCATGGCGCTGTGATGCTGTACACCTGGCGCATCCTCCAGTACTTCACCCCCAAGACACTGGGCGACTTGATGGCGCGCTACCGTGAGCCCGGCCGCCCGGTGATCGAACTGGACAACGGTTGGTATGAGGTCGAAGTCCTGGCCGGTGCGTGCGTGCGCGATGGGCTGTACGAGCCCACCTTCGAGTTCGTCCTGAGCAAGCGTAGCGGGCGTGTGGCGAACACCACCGCGGAAACGGGGTACAGCTTCAGCCTGCGAGGCTACTTTGACTGAAACCTCTTCACTGTGGCCATGAACCGCGCAGCGCAGCCAGGTTGGCAGGGCGAGATCTGGCTGGCCGAGGACCATTGCCTGGTGACAGGACGACTGGGGCGCACCGACAGCCACCAGCACTACGCCCATCAACTGCTGATTGGGCTTGATGCCGACGTCGAGGTCTGCCTGGACGGGCGTACCTACAGCGGCCCGCGAATACTGATCCCTTCGCAACAGGCTCATGCCATCCTGAGCGAGAGCGTGCAGTGCATCACCCTGTTTGCAGAGCCGTTGGCGTTCTGTGTGGCTGACCTGCAATGCCTGGGTGAATCAGCCAACGCGGTAGAGCAACTTGCCATGCGTATGCGGACATGGCCACGATCGGCGTTGGACCCACGCCTGGCAAAAGCGCTTGGTCGCGTGCGCGCAATCGGTGAGAAATCGCTGCCTGCTCATGAACTGGCCAGCGTTGCATCGCTTTCAATCAGTCAACTGGAGCGCCTGTGCACTAGCCAACTAAGGGTTTCGGTACGACGCCTGGTGCTGTGGCAGCGCCTGCGGATGGCCGTGCAGCAGGCACTGGCCGGTGCCAACCTGACCCAAGCGGCGCTCGCAGCCGGTTTCGCCGACTCCGCGCACTTATCCCGCAGCATGCGCCGCCATTTCGGGCTCACCCCCAGCGAAATCGTGCGCGACCTACGACTGGGCGCGCCTGGCTAGTGCCTGACGCAGTGCAGCAGGCAGCACTGCCGGTGGGTGCACCTCACTTCTCATCCAAGGCTCGCGCAGCTGTGCTAGATAGGTCCGGGGATAATCAGGGCGATCGCCAATGCCCACGTCCTCATCGCGCAGCGCGTAGTCGGGCAGGTGCAGCGCGGTGCCCAGCAGGCGATCCCACAGCGGCAGGAATAGAGCGAAATTGACGTCGCCGTGGGTGCCGTACTTCAGGTGATGCAGACGGTGTACCGGTGCCCACGCGAACACATGGCGCAAGGCGCCGATGCGCATGTCCACATTGCTATGTTGCAACAGCAGCTGCACGGACACGGAAAATGCCAGGAGTGCAGCGACTGGTACTGGCAGGCCCAACATCAGCAATGGCAAGGTGCCGCCCAGGGTTTCGAGCATCTGATGCACGGGGTGCTTCATCAAGCCATTGAACCCATAAAGCCGAGTCACACTGTGGTGCACGGCGTGCAGACGCCATAGCCACGCGCTGCGGTGACTGGCGTAGTGCACCAGGGTAATGCCCAGGTCGGCCAGGATGATCGCCATCAGCAACTGCAAGACCAAAGGCCAATGCACGGGCCAGAGCCCGGTGTCCGGCAGCAACGCCGTCAGCGGTACGACCATGAAAACGCTGAGCCATGTCAGCGCTTCGTTTATCAACGCGTGACAGGCGTCTCGCTGGCTATCGCCCTGCGAGTGATTCCACCGTGACTTGAACGGCATGACACGCTCGCACAGCCGCGACACCGCCACGGCGCCCATCAGCAAGGGCAGCAACCAGCACAGATGGGTGTTCATCGCCACTGCCAGGGCAGCGCCTATGAACCCAAAGAAAAACACAGGGGCGTAGAGGTAGCGCATGGGTAACTCCAGAAAGACAGGAGCCCCTAGTGTCCCCGTCCCGGCCGATCCCGCGCTTGAACGAACGGCGCAACCGTGTGTGGGCGCTACTCGTTGACCAGCCGCTGCAACACGGCGCCTTCATGGCGCGCGAGGATACGCAGCAGTTGATCAACCAAGGCACGGTCCGGCGCATCGAGGTGGAAATGGTGGCCGCCTGGGTGCCAGGACACTTTCGCCTGGGGCGGCAATGCCGCTTCACGGCGGTCGAAAGCCTCGCCAGTGAAAGCGCCCTGCCGGCCGAACATCAGGTACAGCGGGCAGCGAATCTGGCTGAGCAGCGCGCAAGCTTCAGGCTCGGTGAGCGGCATGGGCTCTGGGAGCACCAACCGCGGGTCGTGTCGCCAGCAATAACCGTCGTTGAGCTGGAGCAGGTCGCGCAGCGCCAGTAACCTCGCCGCTTCTTGAGACAGGTCGGTGTCGAGCCGCTCGCGGCGCTGCGCCAGCGCGCTGTCCAGATCGTCGAAGCGTTGCACGTCCCGTTCGTTGAAGCCCTGCATCTGCGTACGCTGGACCATGCGCTTAAGGCGATAAGCCCGTGCCAGGTGCTGCACGCGGTCATGCTCGGCCACGGTGAACGGTGCTCCCATCCCGTCGAGGAAGGTCATGCTCGCGATCCCGCTGGTCATGGCCGCCAGCAGCGAAGCCACGCCGGTGCCCATGCCGTGCGCCAGCACATGGAATTGCCGCATGCCAAGGCTTTCGGTGACCGACAGCATGTCCTCGGCGTGCTCCCACAAGTAGTAGCCGCTGTCATGACGACGATGGTCGGAACGTCCGTGGCCGACCAGGTCGGGGGCTACCACGAAACAGCCATCGAGCAGGGGTGCCAGGCGCTCGAACGAGGCGGCGTTGTCCAACCAGCCATGCAAGGCCAGTACGGGAATGCCATCCTCCGGGCCCCAGCAGCGCACCGCCACTTCGATGCCATTGATGTCCAGCGGGTGATCCTTGGGTGTGGTGGTTGATCGCATGGGTATGCTTCCTGATCGGCAGCCTGATGCACGTACACCAGACCGAACACGCCACCGCATTCCACGACGCCTGTCGTCTGCGGCAACCCTTGCGCCGGAGCACGCAGGGCGCCGACAGGTCACCTTGGCGCAAGCCAGTGGCCACCACTGGCCCCTTACCGACGGTGACTTAACCGTCACCGACCCCGGCAGTCTTCGAAACAGTCCTGGCGGCCATCGACGCGGCTGGACGCGCGAGCGGCCACGGCGGCATCGCCATTGGCCGGTTCCACGTGCCAGTAGCAATGCTGCACTGCTCGGGTCACGGCCACATAGGCCAAGCGCTGCACCTCCTCTTTCTGGGCGGTGTCGAACGGCTGCGGGTCGCCCGCCTTGCCCAGGCCCGCCTGGCGATACACCTGGTTCTTGTAAGGCGAGCTGGTCAGGTACTGGCAGTCGCCCAGCATGAACACCGCATCGGCCTGCAAGCCCTTGGCGCTGTGGTAGGTGAGTTGGCGAAGACGCCGCTGCTCGGCGGGCACTGCTGCCTCGGCCTGAAGCACAGGTTCCAGGTGTTCGCTCATCGCTGCCCGGTCATTGCCCTTGCGGTAGAGCATCAGCACCGACTCGCCGCGCTGGTAATGCTCGATGAGGGTCTGGCCCAGGGCGGCCTCGTCACGCTCGAAGACCTTGACCGGTGACCCGGCAAGTTCAGCGGCAGGGCCAGCGGCTCGGGCCTTCTTGCCGGCGATGGTGGGTGTGCCCTTGACCAGGTGCTCAGCGGCATCGATGACCTGCTGCTGGCAGCGATAGTTTTCCACCATCATCACTCGAGTGCTGGCGGGCGTCGGAAACGCCTTGGTGAATTCGGTGAAGTACTTGGGCGAGCTGCCTCGCCAGCCATAGATCGACTGCCAGTCATCGCCCACGCACAACAGGGACGAGTGCTGAGCATGGCGGCCGACATTCATCCCGGGCCCGCGCCTGCGGATTTCGCGCAGGGAAGCCCGCAGCCAGCTGACGATTTGCGGCGAGACGTCCTGGAATTCATCGATCATCAGATGCGCCAGCGGCCGTAGCAGCGGGTCGGGCAACAGCTGCAGGTTTTCCGGGTTGTTTTCCCCGAACAGCGCGAACATGCGGTTGTAGCTCATGACCGGAGGGACCTGATCAAGCAGATGCGCTTCGAACGCCTTCCAGTAAAGGGCTAACGCTTCGAAGAACAGCGCGTCGCTGTCGCCTGGCACGAAGCGCATGTCGGCAATCGCCGTGTTCACTTCGAGCCCGAGGTTTTCGATAAAGCCCGCGGCACTGACGAATGCGTCGAGCAGCGGCGCGGCGGACAGCTCGCCCTTGACCTTGTATTCAAACCCCGGCCCCGTCACGGCGTCGCCTGCCAGCGAAGCGGCCAGGCGCCGGGCCATGGCGTAGTTGTCCAGCCAGATCAACGGCTGGTCGCAGAATGCCTGCAACAGGGTTCGTTTGACTGCCCACTCCCCGCGTACGGCCAGCTTGGCGCCGGGTCGTTGGTACTGGGCACTCTCGGAGGGGTCGAAGCCCAATACCACCAAGGGCCCTGTGGCACCCAACCGGCCGTGTACATGAAAACGGCATCCACGGATCTCCACGGTGTCGCGCGTCGGCTCAATGCCCTGGATCGGCCAAGCGCCTGCTGCGAACCACAGGTCCTCGATCACATCGCACAGCTCTTCGTCGCGTTGCGCAGCCAGCTGCGTCACCTGGGCGCGTTTCTGCACCTCGGGGTTATCCGGATCCACTGGCTTGAGTTGCAAGGCTTCGTTGCGCAAGTGGCCGATCAGCTCGGCAAAGCGCGGGCTGTCCGCCAGCAGGGTGCTGTAGCAATGATTGAGCTGTTGGCGCTGGGCATCGTTCAGGCGCAGGTCGAACGGGTTGCTATCGGCCTCGGCCTCGCGCCCGGCGGGCATCTCGTTGCCCAGGGCCTCGAACGCGCGCACGTGCTCGAACCCAGGCAGGCTTCGCACCAGGGGCAGGATGCGGGAGTGGAAGGTGCGGACCAGTTCGCGCGCCTGTGCCGGTTGCAGGTGAACATCCCACAGCGCGAACACCTGCACCAAGCGCTTGATGAAGTCCTTGCGCGACTCG
>Ga0268257_1000361_pt1 | contig 59762 bp, 71 predicted proteins | sample AgamicAtPrz_FD_200249 | JGI IMG/M metagenome (GOLD analysis project Ga0268257, IMG submission 200249) | Agave microbial communities from Guanajuato, Mexico - At.P.rz (v2) (version 3) | ecosystem: Host-associated > Plants > Phyllosphere > Phylloplane/Leaf | place: Guanajuato, Mexico | collected... | reverse complement strand
CTGTCCTGTCCTGTCCTGTCCTGTCCTGTCCTGTCCTGTCCTGTCCTGTCCTGTCCTGTCCTGTCCTGTCCTGTCCTGTCCTGTCCTGTCCTGTCCTGTTTTTTAGGCCATTATACACGTCAGTATATGTTTCGCCTATGGCAGTTTCGACGGCATCGGCAGTGCAGAGTACTGCCACTTTTTTTCCATAGATGGTATGATTTATCGGATTTTTTGATTATTTAAGGTGTGCAGATGAGTAAAAAAACGTTTTATTCCGACGCTGACATTGAAAAGGCAAAGAAGGCGCTGTCTGGATTACCGGATTTAACGCCGCAGAGAAAAACGCAGCAGGATTTTTTGTCTGCGATCCGTGACGATCTGATAGCACTGGTTAAAACTAAAGGGTATACCCTGACAGACATCAAAGAGACACTTAAAACAGCGGGCTATGAGATTAGTGACAGGGCATTACGTGACATCATGCGTGATGCAGAAAAGAAAAAAGTTATCAAAAAAAATCGCCCTCCGAAGCAAGCTAATTCCTCTGTTGCAGAAAACCAATAACGTATAAGGAGGGACATTTATGTCCTTCCTTATTGCCTTGATTTATTTCCTCATTGCCAGCGATGGTAGCAGATAATGGGCATGTTCTCCGCACTACAAAAACATTACGTATCCTCAATAAATTCATCATTGCTCTCATCTGTATGCACCTCACTGTCAGAGCATGTGGCGTTAGACTACGCATTCACTTTCGCCAGTTCGCGTGAAGGAACCACGGCAAAGGTTGCGTTTCTGCTCCCCGCAACATCTCAGGCGTATCTGAAAGTGGATGCAATCTGCCGATGATTAATGCGGTAATTAACCATTCGCGTTACCGGATCGGAAGAAACAGAGAGTAAATCCGTGCGGACCTTGTTTATATCGAACCGGTAATTCAGATTACGACGAAAACACTGAGTGCAGCAGTCCGGCTAAAGGCTGAATGCACATGGGTGAAAACAACCAGAGCAAATAAACGGGCAGCCCTGAGACAGACTGCCCTCTGGCTACTTTATGCAGGGGGTAATGCATTTGGATAATGACGGGCCAGAATATCATTCATCTGTTCAATCAGATCCATGCGCAGAAAGGTGATATGACCCGATCCTTTTTTGAAATAGCGCAGACTAAAATATTCTGACGAAAACTCCTCACCATTTAGCGGACGTGTATGCACAAAATCCCGGAACCGGTATCCGGCACCGTCACGAAAATCGGGTACGGGTTTATTGTCGAGCCAGCAGAAGGCTTTATTCAGATCGTCGAGGCGGGTGATACCACGCTGATGAGCGCTGACGCCCCAGCGGGTAACATCAACCACCGTATTGATGATGATTTTCTTTCCAAACTTCCGCACATTGTTGGTTTTGTAATCCCACGACAATTTTTCAAACAGTGACACTACGCCCTGCTCAAACATTGACGCGGATGAGGCATGTAACTGACGAAAGGAGGCCATTACATTTTCCAGCGTGGCCTCCGGCATCTCATCACTGTACAGCGACGCGTGCCAGGCATCGATCTAGTCTGTGTTCATCAGAGTGAGCATGCCGGAGTCGTGCATCAGCTTCTGCCAGATCTCCCGGTCAACGTCACGCAGGATGATTTTCTGCCAGCGGTTTTTGTCTTCGCAGTGATACAGGGCACTTTCCATCAGGCGCGGAAATGACATGCCACCGGCATGACTGCATCCCGCAGAGGAAAACTGTGCTTTCGCTTCTGTAAGCAATTGCATCGCGCTCTCAAGCGCCGCCAGTCCTGCCTGACGGTGCGCCAGAATTCGGTCAATGGCTACGGATGGGATCATCCCCTGCCCGCTATCCGGCTGAACGTCCTGGCTGAGAGTGCAATGCGATAACGCGTCTTCTGCCGTGCCGTTGTGGTGTTGCAACATACTGGTGTCCTCCTGGTGGATAAAAAGTTGCGGATCTTCGTGTCGCAACAGGAGGAACAGCACGGCGTGGAGTGCTGACAAGGGGGCCTCAGGCCAGCCAGCGTCCCTTGCCAGCCAGCGAGACGTTGTGATGAGATACCTGCGACAGGAAATCCGCTCAGTCTGATCACCAGGTCACCGACGAACGGCAGCACCACAAGGTACGGCGTGGCCGCAGACCCTGGTCAGAAAACAGTGCGCCCCGCAGGCGTCAGACAGGGGTGCATCCTTAATATGAAAAAAAGTGAAGATTCTGCACTTTTTAAAAAAATTTCCCGCGATAAAATAAGTGCAATTTCTGCACTTTTTCATGAGAAAAATATGACGGGATGGGAACTGAAACTCTGGCGCAGGGGAATGTGCTGGTCACGCGAGAAAGCCGCGAGAGAAATGGGCGTCAGCCTGCGGACATGGCATGACTGGGAGAATGCGCAGGAAGTGTCACGTCAGACCGAACTGGCAACCCTGGCCCTGAGTACCCGCCAGCTACTGCCGGAATGGCGAACCCGGCCACGCAGGCATCCCCGCGAAGCCATGCTCTCGATGCTGGAAAATATGCACGGTACCAGGGGAAAATAAGCCTGCCCCACCAGGCAGGCTCCGGGCCGGTCAACCGCCGGGGCCGCGCGGCCGGAACGGCAGCCGGAGGCCCTTTTCGCAATCAGCAAATAATGACGCCGGACATTCCGGCGTCGGGATGGGAGTCATCCTTCTTCGTTGACTTCGTCATCAAAATGCATTTCCGCAACCATCATCAATCCGGGCAGTTCATCACGATCAATGCCCACGGCATGACACAGGTGCATCAGATCGGCCAGAAAATCAGTGATCACGGTGCGGACGTCCTCACCCGCGCGTGCCAGCCCGGTACGGGTGGAAAAGAGGCATAACGCCTCCGCAACGAGGGCGGCGCGGTCCGCATTATTCATTTTCTCAGCGTGAATAAATGTCGCGCCATTTACGGCCACACGGGCCAGTTCAGTGACAGAAACGGGGGGGAAATCAGTACAGGTGGTCATATAACAGGCTCATCAGGATGATCGGGGATGGGTTTGCCGCCCGTAACCGGGCGGCATCCGGCACTTACGCTGCTTTATCAGTGACACTGTCACCATCGCTCGTTACATCCACTCCCGTTTTCATCCAGGACGGCACCCAGCGGTTCGCGGCCATCTCTGTTCCGGCACGTTCGGCGGCCTCACTGCGCTTCATCGCCAGTACGTCACGCGCGGCATCACTCAGCCCGGCCTCCAACAGTGCGTCAGAAATCTGACGTTTGTTCAGTTTGCAGAAGAACCCCGCCGCCGTTGGCTGCCACCACTCACGCAGGTCAAACCCCATCACCGTCTCCAGACCCGCCAGAGGACTCTGTGCAGTATGTCCGTACTGGCGATCCTGAATACCATTGATACCCTGCGACACGCAGAACCCCAGCAGAGCAATGACCTTTTCCTGCGGCCACGTCAGTAACCACCTGAATGATTTGTCCCACTCTTCCGGTAGTTGAGTATGCCAGGCTTCACGCTGCTGCTCCAGATGCTGAAAACCACGTCCGCTTTTCCCGGAAAGCGCTGAGGACACCAACGTGTGCTGAGACGAGGTCAGCCGGACATCGAGCGGATTCACCCCATAACGGGCGGTGAAACAACCCTGGCACAACGTCCAGGTCAGTAGTGCCAGCGCCACCTGCGGCTGATCGCTCAGGGCGGCCTGTACCGCCAGAGTTCGCTCACCAGACATAGCCAGCACAAAGGATGCCGCAAGCGCATCAATACCGGTTTTCACTTCGGCGTTGTCCGTCCCTTTTTCGTCAGATCCCGTCATAGCCGTGGTGGTTTCATCCGCATTTATATTCATATCAGCGCGGCGGGCAATCCCGTACATGACATGAATGTCTCCATCCACCAGGCAGACAATCAGCCCCGCCACGGCCTTTTGTTCCGCAGTCCAGGCACGGCGTTCTGCAACATCTTCCATTGCTGCCATCTCTGCGGCAGCATCTTCATCCTTCCTCTGACGCAGGTCGTCATAACGCGCTTCTTCTTCATCAGTGAATTCACCCGCATCAGGGGAAAGGAAAACATAATCTCCGGCATCCGCGCTCCAGCGTGTAAGGACTGACAGGCGTCCTGCTGCCCATGCCCAGCCCTCTTCTTCACACAATGCCTGTGCATACGCGTCCAGTTTTTGCAACACAAGCCTGTCCATCAGCGCCTGGTTCACGTAACCGGCATCCCCCTCGCTGAACAGATCGCGTCGTACCTCGCCGCCAGCTTCTACATATGCAGCCTCGCCGAGCCACTTAAACCGGGCATTATTCAGAATGGAAACCTCATTTTCCGTGATATAACGGTGTAACACACCGGGTGTCACGTTGCTGTATTCCTGACAGGCCTGTTCCCACACCTGCATCTGACGTTCCTGACTGTCCTCCAGTGCCAGAACCTGACAATGTTCCGTGGTGATGTCATCTCTGGCCAGCGCGTCAAGGAGTTCAGGGGCCAGTCCGGCCAGTTTCAGCATCCGCTGCACATGACGGGTCTGATAACCCAGCAAATCACCGATCTGCGCGGCACTTTTCCCTTCCTCAGCCATCATTCTGAATCCTGCAACCTGCTCTGCCGGGTGCATGGTGCGGCGTTTGCTGTTCTCGCTCATCGAGACGGCCACGGCCAGTTTTTCGCTGACGCGTTTCACCGGAATCAGCATACCTTCCGTCCAGCGCCCTTCTCCGGCCAGCAGTGTCAGAGCCGCCAGACGTCGTCCACCTGCGGCCACCCCCGAAATTCCGTCAGCCATATCGTGAACAACCAGATTATGCAGCAGACCGACAGCGGCAATATTGTCAGCCAGGTCGCGGACGCTCTCGGGGGTGTACGGCAGGATACTGACGTTCAGCGGGGATTTTTGCAGATGTTGCAGCGCGATGTACTCCACCGGCGCGTTATCGACAGCGTTCTGAACCTGATTTTTGGCGGTTTTACGTGACATATTTCATTCTCCATTTTTGAAATGAAAGTCCGTCAGAGGCGAAGCCTCTTCTGCCGTATTCCCTTTATTCCGGGCGCGACAGCGGACCTGATGTTGACGTAAACCGTCCGCAGCGCCGGGCGCGAAATGACAAGGAGTAAAGCGTGCGAACCTTGCCATTTCGTAACCGGCGATGCAGGTTCAAAACGGCAACATCCACGCTGTCGCAAACGTCTAAGGGAAGAGGAAGAAAACCAGGTGGCCTTACGCCGCCTCCGGGCGGCAGCGGCCCCGCATGTGCAAAGCACGTTGAAGGGGCCGGAACCAGGAAGAGATAAGCCGAGACAGGAAAATTTGTGATGTGTAAATTATGTGCACCAGATCACATTTATGGATATGATTCGCCGCACTGGTCGCCGTGGAAAGAACCAGACTCAATTTGAACCGTCAGGTGATGTCGCCTGATGGTTTTTTTTTGCCGCTTCCGGCTCCTGAACCTGCAACAGACGGGCATATGCTTTCAGGAGAGTGTCTTGTCACTCATTCACCAGGAGAGAAAGCCTGTCTGAACGACAGGCTTTCTTTGGTCAGGCATACTGCTGAATAATAAGGTCAGCACCCTCATTTAAAAGCTGATTAATACTCTCCCCTTGCGCTGCGGCGATACCTTCCAGAATGGCATGGCGCTCCGGAGTCAGACGAGTGGAAATCTTACCGCTGTAAGCTTTGTAAGGTTCCACACCTTTGGCCTGACACGTTTCAAGAAAGAATTTCAGGGAAGCTGCGCCCTCCTGTTTTAAATCCTTCACATTATCCGCGTAAAAATCCGCGCCGCCATTCAGACCGATAAACTCACCGCGAAACATGTCAATTTCAGGATCAAAGTTGATCACGGCTGTTTGACCGTTAATTTTCATCACATTAATCATGGCCTTATCCCCATACTATCTAACCAAACGCGGGTCGAATTCACCGCACCTTTGTCCATTGTTGTTTCAGGGTGCGGACGATGATATACCCGCACCTGCCCCTGTAACGTAAACGCTACCCGCGACCCCTCGGCGCTGTCGTCAACGTCTGCTCCCAGAGCAATCATCAGCGCCTTAAAGTCCCGCCATTCCAGCGTCCCTGTCACCGGGCGACGATAAATCGCCTCTAACGTCTTTTTATGTTGTCGCTTCATATTTTCATGGTATCAAAAAACGATACCAGTAATAGTATCATAAAGTGGTGTCATATCAAGTCCAGTGGCCATTCCATAATGTCCAGGGATTAAAGGACAAGTTTCCGAAGCGCCTGGAGCATCTCCCATGTACTCAGCCGAAAATCCCATCCATTAAGGTAATAGACGGGGGTATACCGGGTTTGACGGATGTTCTGCGAAAGCGAGTTGCCAGTTTTCACTTCTGCGGGGATCCCCAGCAGACTGAGTTGCACATAGGTCATATCTGCGGCCAGCTGATCCAAATCAGTGCATGAGGCAAAGAGATGCTCCGCAGGATTGGCCCCGGCTTCGAGCATAACATCAGCCCAGGCTATCACCATTCCGCCTGCGCCACTGGCAGGTTCGCCGAACGTAACGAACGGCTGGTCTTGCAACTGTGCCAGAATATCGCCACGCAGCAGCTGCGCCAGCATTTTTGTCAGTTCCCACGGTGTGAAGAATTGCCCCATCCTGCTGTCGCCCAGCTCCAGTTCCATGAAAACGGATCCAAGAAAATCGTGGTGCCTTCTCTCCAGTGCCCTGACCATCAGTTCAAACAGACAGTGAAACTGTTCAAAATCTGCGTCGCTGTAACGGCTGCTGATAAGGGTGTATTCTTCGTTGCCCTGCTGAGTGACTACCCTGGCGACATCAAGTTCACGCGCTACCAGCGCGATAAAATCCGCAAAGACGTCATACCGCCGATGATGGTGGGCTGTGCGGCCAAACAGACGGATGAACTTGCGGCGGGCCTCATCTGCGCCAATGACAGCAGGCAGAACATTTTTCCCTTCGACACTCCGGGTCAGCAATCTCATGGCTGCACCTCCGGATGGCGGAAAAAACCATCCAGCGGCGCTGCGGCCGCAACCGGCCAGCCATCGAGGACCCAGACGCTAAGGTAGTCCGGCCCGTCAAAAACAGTGTATTCAACCGACCCGGTGGGGGGACAGAAATCACTCTCCTGCCGTTGTTCTGCCGTCACGGTGACAACGTGTTCAAAAAGGTCGGTGATATGTTCCGGGCTGAGTGTGGCGGTGTCAGTCATGTCATTCTGTCGTTTCATTTTCCTTTCCTTCTGTATTTGTTCTCCCGGCTGTCCGGGCGTGAAGAAGGACCGCCACACCGCAGCGAGGTGATGCAGGGGCAGTGACAAGGCCGCAGCCCGAAGGGACCGGGGGCAGGCACTGAGTGCCCGCACGTCCCTTGCAGCAAGGAGGCGGTGTGGAAAGGTCAGAAACGCCCGACAGAACCGGGAAAACGGGGAGGGAAAAATGAGACGGCAGGATAAAAATGGCACCGGCAAATGCCGGTGCCGGAGGCCACATCAGTCGGACAGACAGTCCATCAGCTTATGAGCGTCGGTTTCCAGCACATCCGCCATCGAGGACGGACTATAGCCATTGGCTTCCATGACCGCAGCGGCCTGTAACAGGCGGTTGAGAATATTCGGGGAAAAATCCGCCAGTTGCACCACGCAGCGGACAAACAGGCCATCCGGCTGTGCCAGCACCAGAATCCATGCCGGGGAGAGATCGCCGGGGCTACAGAGACATAGATCCAACGCACGAGTGGCGGAAGAAAACCGGCACTGAACAGGGAACAAACCGCCGAACTCTCCGCGATACTCCGGGTTCAGCTCCCAGCCTTCCGGTGTGATCAGCTGGCTGACAACCGCGTGAGTCATCTCGCGGCGAGCCTCATGGCCACGGGCGCGTATTTCTTCAAAATCCCCGGGATTCATGCCCCGGATGCAACTCAGCGACAAGGATTGTTCTTTCATGAGTATCTCCCTCTTCTCAGCTCAACGCGCGGCTGGTTTCCAGCGAACGCAGAAAATGGCTCCATTGACTCCCGCACATTGCCGGAACGCGCACCCGGACATGCTTATGCGCGCAACGTGCAATGTGACGGCCCAGGTCGCGAAGGTCAGGATCGATATCCTGTACGGGGATCTCTTCATGAATGACCCGCAACTGTTTTTTTCGCGGCTCATCCGATAATTCCTGTTGCGCGATCCAGGTCGCAGATGATGTAATGAGCGAAGGTTGGTAAATCATCGTATTTGATTCCTCAGATGTTGATGGTTACTGGCCGGAACCCCCGCTGTAACGGGATTTCCGGCATGAAAAAGGCAGGGGTAAATCCCCTGCCTTTTTTATTTCTGCATGTCGGGAAGATAACGCTCCAGATCGTTCAGAAAGCCGGTTTCATACGTCCATGCACGCCAGAACAGATGCTCACCCTGGTAAATGGCGTACTGCTTTTCCCCGTAGCGATCAGTATTCGATTCAGATGCTGTCACACCCGGTTTAAGGGTGACGCCATACCGGGCAAGCAGTGCTGCCGCACGCTGGCGGACCACCTCACTGTCAGAGGGTGACTGAACGGCCTCCGGGCCGTTTCTGCCGTGGTTTTTCATCCTGGTTTTCTCCTTTCCGGTTATTCACTTCTGGTGAGCCTTTAGCGGCAAAAAGGAGCGGAGGAGCAACGGCAGGGCCGGAAAATCCAGGGGCCGCTTGCGGCGTTCATCTTCCCTGGATTTCCGGAAATGACGGTGCTACAAAGCGAGCCGCTAAAGGTCACCAGGAGTGACGTCGCAAAGGCTGAGGATGAAAGCACGTCCGGAACGCTGGCGTTCCGGCCCTTACAGCCCGGGGGTATCGGGCTGCCGGAAGCGCCGACACCGGCGCGACAGAGCGGCGTGACCGGAACGGTCGCAGCAAGCGGGCAGTTGCGTCATGGGATGGAAACCCGCTGGCCCGAAGGGCCCGGGCAGAGACAGCTTCGCTGGCTCTGTGCGCAGCATGACAGCCCGCCCCGCCAGGGGGACGCCCGGTGCAAATATTATGTATACAGGCATCAGCTGAATAAAAAACTGACAGGGCAGTACCCGAATACGCACATAATCTGGAAACAGAAGCGGGATCAGGAGACGGGCATTCGCGGCGCCGCAGGCGCTGCGTTGCCCGTTTTCGCGGCCGCAGGCCGCAGGGTTTTCGCGCGCTGACAGGCCCATGAAGAACCCCCCGCCAGCGCGGGGGAACTGATTATCGGTAGAAAACGAATCCATCGCACATCACAAATGTGTCAAGGAAGAGATCGCGGGCATAAGCCTCATAGTCAAAATAGCGCTTCACTGTTTCAGTCGCCCCCTCCAGTAACTGGCACCCTTCCACAAATTCCACGGCAAAATCTTCCTCGCTGTTTGCCTCCCCCCTGTACGCATCCCTGAACGCCTCGTAGTCGCACACACCGCTGTATTCCACCCACGACACAAAGGCCTGTGAGTTTCCTTCCTGGCTTGCCTGCTGCCAGGCGTCAACGAATTTCCAGTCAATATGGCTCTCAGACGCCAGCCCGTCAGGAAACCCTTCATAGTCCTGGAACATCAGCTCCGGATCGTGTTCGTCCTGGTGCAGCTGATGGCAGGCCTCATAAAAATCAGCCTCATCATCAAAATCCGTCAGGTCAAACCACTGGCCAGCAATGCTTCCGCAATTGTATTTGTGATACGTACCGACATAGACAGCAGGTGTAACAGCAGACATAGCGCCCTCCTCAGGTGGCAGAATTCACGGTTCCGGCTATCGCCGTGCCGACACGACAGCCCTGCGATCAGTCAGTGATGCAAGGGAGACCTCAAGGCCGCAGCGCAGCAAACGAAGGGAGGAGGCTGGACGGTGAGACCGCGAAAAATGAGCGGGCGAACGACGGGAAGATGACGACCGGAGAGCAGCGAGAACGGGCGCAGAGGTCAGCGCCAGCGGCCCTTGTCTCACTGACAGCAGGGCTAAAGTTGAGGCACGGCGATTGCCGTCGCGATACCGGGGGCGGAAGGGGCTTTTATCCCCGGCCGGCCTGTCCGGCCTGAAAAAGCGGAGTGTCACGACATCCTTATCGCATTTCGCATTAAGGCAGGCGGTGTGGCCGCCTGCCTGAGTGCTATCCGGCCAGGGACTTTTCAACTGTTTCCAGTGCGGCCAGGGCTTTCAGGACGCTTTCCTTCTGGCTTTCATGCCTGAGTTCATAGTTGTAGCGCCAGGGTTGCAGGTGGGTCTGTGCCACTTCCAGCACGGCCCAGAGGGCTTCCGCCGGGACCAGCACCTCCCGATCATCCTCTCCCCGTTCCCGCCGGATCCCTTCCAGCATGTCCTGTAACCTGTCCTCATCAAAACTGCACGACATGTATTCGTCCGGGATGCGGGAAAGCAGCTCATGGGCGATACTGTCCGGCAACTCCGGTTCATCACACAATGCCCTGACCAGCTCCACGGTGCAGATGATTACAGCAATTTTTTGGGCCGCATCGTGCTCTCTCAGCAAGGTTTCCGTAATGTCCTGAACGGTTGCATACATCATGTTTTTCTCTCTTTAAATGTGTTCTGGCGGGCAGGGCTGACGCCCTGCCCTGCGGGTCGTCAGTCCAGGGCGCGCAGGATAAGATTGCGCTCCGGATGTGTTTCAACAAAAGCCATCAGTTGTTCGTAGCGTTCGAGGAAGTGGCCGCAAAGTTCCTCATCATCATGATGGCTGTACATCCAGCAACGATGATTCAGCACCATCGCGGTGATAAAAATCCCGGCGGCATCAGCAGACATCTCCTGCTCAAACCAGTTATCCGGATTCCAGACTTTGACGCGTTCCACATCCGGCGCCAGGTAGCCGCCACCACCCGGCAGCGTATAAAACAGCCACTCGGCCCCGTCATAGTCCTGAATGTAGCGATCGGCATAGGTGTAGATATTCATTTCAGCCCGGACAAAATCATTGCTGAAAAGAACAGGGAGAAAAGACAGACGGGCATCACGGGTCACAAGTACAGCATCGGTCAGGGTTTGCATAGCAGCCTCCACGGTTACATAGTTCACGGTTCCGGCATTCGCCGTGCCGACACGACAGCCCTGCGACCAGTCAGGGATGCCAGGGAGACTTCAAAGCCGCAGCGCAGCAAACGGAGGACGGGAGCTGGACGGTGAGCACGCGAAAAATGAGCGGGCGAACGACGGGAAGATAACGGACGGAGAGCAGCGAGAACGGGTGCAGAAGTCAGCGTCAGCGGCCCTTGCATCCCTGACAGCAGGGCTAAAGTTGAGGCACGGCGATTGCCGTCGCGATACCGGTGGCGGAGGGGGTTTTTATCCCCGGCCGGCCTGCCCGGCCAGAAAAAGCGGAGTGTCACGACATCCTTTTTCGCTGTGAGGAGACCGCGCCGGCGGCCTCCTGATATGGTCAGTAAATCACTGGAGAAAAGGGAATGCCGGTCAGTACCACCTGATATCCGCATTCGGGGATGGCAGCAGCCAGCGGCCAGCCGTTCTGCATCCAGACGATGACGGTTTCGTGCGGACTCTGCATCACCATCGCCCTGGCCGCCTCCGGCGGCGTAAACGTGTCCGGCTGCGTCTGGTGTTCCGCGCACCGCAGGATATAGCAGAACACATCCGTTAACTGGTGCACCGTCAGCGCCTCATCCGCTGGCTCCGGTAAATACGGGATCATAGTGCTCCCCCTCCGGCCATATGCTGCCTCAGGATAACGATATCCTCACGCGCGCGGCGGATGCTGTCCGATACGGTATGACCAGCATCCCAGGCCTCGCTCTCCTGTGCGGTCAGGTCACGATCCAGCCTGGTGAGCAGCCGGGCGAGAATCGTACCGGGTACATTCACTTTCCGGGTCGCCTCCTCACGGTGCTGTTGCAGCAGCCCCCGGGCCGTATCAAGGGTTACACCATAGAGCCGGTATTCATCCATCGGGATCCGTCCTATGGCGGCCATAACGGCATGGATCTCTTCATCCGTTGGTTTTAAACCGTTGCAGGCCGCTTCGGTGCCACCTTCCGTCCATAACAGCAGTGCCAGCGACTCATCAGGCGTGAACATCCGCGCCAGCTCCTCACAGAGTTCTTCGCAGGTTCCGTACATCGTTTTCTCCGTTATTCGTTGTGGCCGGGCAGTCGCCCGGCCATACGCATCAGTCTTTAAAGCACTCATCCAGCACCAGGATTTCTTTGTAAGCCTCCAGAAATCCGGCATTAATACGTCGCAGTGTCTGACCGGCCAGGCGTTCCATCAGTAAGGGGGGCCTGGTAGCTGTAGCAGGACTCCAGTCGATTCAGCGTGGCGCGTAAATCGCACATACTGTTCGCCAGCGCCGCCACATCCTTGCGTAACTGGCTGGTTTCGTTCTCCGTCATGCGGCCTCCCGCCAGAAATCATCATTCGCGGCCGGTTGCAGCATCGCACGACGCACGGCTTCCAGACGTTGCTGACCGGCAGCGTGATACTGCGCCATCAGTTCGATCCCGATATACCGGCGCCCGGCCTGCGCGGCCGCAACGCAGGTGGAGCCGGAACCTGCAAAGGGATCAAGGACAATGGCGCCTGGCGATGTGAGTGATTCGATTAACGGTTGCAGGCTTGTGACCGGTTTTTCTGTCGGATGGTGGCGGTTGCCGGAATATTTCCAGCCCTGCACATCCGGCAACGGGTTTGCCGGCAGTGACGGACGGCCTTTTGCCAGAATGTAGGCGCATTCATGGGTGTAGCCGACGTAAGCGGATTTTGAGGCGTAGGTTTTCGCAAACACCAGGTGGCCGACAATGGAAAAGCCCGCCGCCTTCCAGGCGTTCACAAAGCGGTCAACGCGGTTCCACCCGTAAAAACTCACCATCAGCGCGTCTTTTTTCAGCACGCGGTACATCTCATTGCAGGCCGGCTGTAACCATTCATCGGTTTTATCGCCGGCAAGCGTGCGGCCAGAACGATCCCTGAATCCGACAAGGTACGGGGGATCTGTGAGAATGAAATCTACGGCGTTATCCGGAAAGCCAGCCATAATACGGACGCAATCACCCTGGATGAATCGGGACATAGTAAGACTCCTGAGGTTACATGGGGGACAGGAGGTGGCCGGTACGGCCACCGTTCCCTGCTGCCCGTAGCCTCAACGCCCCGCACGGCAACGGGTCAGGCTGACCGTGGAATACCGAGTGCCGGTCTGTTACGGCACGAGGATATGCCGCGAAAGCGGCTTGAAGGGCGAGCCTTATATGCGAGTGACTGGCGCAAAATATCAGGGGCGCCAGGCATGAGCGGAAAAAACGCCCGTCCCGTGACCGCCGGGCGGGGCACGATGGCTACGGGCAGTGGATATCTCTCCGCGCAGCGGAACCATAATGGAGCGTAGCGACATCCTTATCCTTAAAGGATGTCAGGCAAGGCCTCAGGGGCTGTATCCGAACCATGTCTGGGGCATGGACTTTGTCTCCGATGCGCTGTTTGACGGAAGGCGGTTACGCCTGCTGACGATAATCGATTTGTTCACACGTGAATGCCTGGGGATCTGTGTGGGCCAGAATCTGCGCTCAACGGAGGTCGCAGAGATGCTGAACACCATTGCGCTCGGACGTCCCTTACCACAGTTGCTGAAACCCTATAACGGCTCTGAATTTGCAGGGAAAATGCCGGCAAGTGGGTGTATGAACGGGGGATCCGTATCGATTTCTCTTGACCGGGGACACCGACGGACAATGCCACAGTGGAGTCGTTCAATGGCAGGCTGCGCCAGGAGTGTCTGAACGAGAACTGGTTCATGTCTCTGGAGGACGCACGGCGCAAAATCGAGGCCTGGCGCATACACTATAATCAGAGGCGTCCCCATTCTGCACTGGGCTGGATGACGCCATCTGAATTTGCCGAGAAATCTGCCGGTTGCCAGAATATGCAGCCAACATGAAGCCGGTTATTCCTGATTACGACTGGAGCATATTCGGGGTCAGGATCATATGAAGACATTACTAACATCGCGGTGTGTTAATCAACGGGGAGCAGGTCAGTGTGGACTGCTGCCGGAAGGCCGCCTGCCGGCACCGCGAACCGCTTTATCCTCACGCTGTTTGAGGGTGGACAGATGTACCCACAGCTGCGGCACATCAAGCCGGGAATCATCGCGTGTCAGCGTGTTCATCCGCACCTCACCCCACGCGGTAAATGAGGTTTTTACGACAACAGCATCGGTGAAAGGCTGACGCTGCCCACGCAGGATACCCGGGACATTATCGCCGTGGTCATGAGATCGCTAGATCGTATCTGGCAGGAGGGGCACCGCTACATGAAGGCCGGCGTGATGCTGGATGATTTCACGCCGCATGGCGTCAGCCAGTTGAACCTCTTTGACAACGCGCAGCCGTAGGCCAACAGTGCGCAGCTTATGAAAGTACTGGCGGGATTAATCAGTCCGGGCGGGGTAACATCTGGTTTGCGGGGCAGGGTATGCACACGGTATGGCAGATGAAGAGAGATATGTTATCGCCGGCATATACAACACGCTGGGCTGATATTTCTGTAGCCCACGTATATTGACTTCCTGCGTTTACGTGATTTGTAGTCAGGTTGACAGGTGGGACCACGGTCCCAGCATGTACGATTTGGTATCAGGCTGGCAGGTGGGACCACGGTCCCAGCATGTACGATTTTGGTATCAGGCTGGCCGGTGGGACCACGGTCCCAGTCTGTTATTTTGAACTTAATCTCACCGCGGTTGGCTGCCTTATATCCAATTTGCAGATGTGTTTTTTATTCGCCTTTCTTTTCCAACCCTTTTAAAATTTCCTCAATTTTTTGAATCAACTTAGAGGGTAGTTTATCTCTGTCGAGATTCAATATAATTTTCTGTCCTTTATATAAAGCGGTAGCTCCAGGAGCATATTGATGGCGCGAAGTTTGTGGAGATTGAGTCTTCGACTTATCTTTCAAAACCGACATTAAGAACTCAATAATCTCTTCAGATTCGAAGATTGCCCCCATTTTTTTTCTGTCGAGCAAATTCTCAATCGCCCCCTGTAACAACTGCTCTTTATCAGAAAATGACTTGTATAAACTATCTCCCGCCCTTGCTGAGAGTTCACCTGGATGAGCAAAAATATACATTAGGGATTTAGGTAATTTTGCTGTATTAATGCAACGAGTAATAATCTTACGTGAGATATTTTCTGCATCTGATAGAGCAGAAATATTTCCAGAAAACTCATTTTCAAGACGAGATATGTAGCGTTTGCCTCTCTCAAATGCACTGGTAGGGCGATAGTCATTTCCTAGCCGGGAGAGTGCCATCATTTGCTCGTCATCCAGATCACCTACAAGCACGCGGTAGTCGCTGGATGTCAGGATTGCAGCCATTCTACGACGGCTACCATCGGCAACTTCAATATGGCCTGAGACTTTCCGACCAAACGCTGGTGTCTGCTGGCCAGAGAGCAGAAAGGAGGGTATTAAATCATCGAGTGCTTCTTCTGTAAGAAGTTCCTGATCACGCTCATTGCCTCCCCATACGTTAGAAAGCTCCGCAACTTTATCACCTGAAATACATTCAAGGATAAATTTAACATCGCGCCCACATACTGGAAGACTAATAGAATTTCCTCTTGCCATAGCACCGACCCGTGTAATTAACGAGTCAACCATCGGTGCTGCGGGTCCAGTGGGAGCCTGTTCAGAAACTTTTGCAGTCGTATTATTGACAGAAGTTTTAGGAATGACTGGAGCCCGTTTCATTACTTAATCTCCCAGCGAGGTTTTATGAGACGGTCAAAAATTTCATTACATACTGCGTCCCATATTGAAAGAGCATTTCTCCATGCTCCTGTTGAAGAGCGCTGATCAATCGCTTGCTCAAATACAGTTCTCATGCGTATTTGCCCTTTACCGACTTCATCGGTCTCACGTACAACATTTTTGAGAACCATACTTCCCCAAGCATCGCGGATCTGCTCTTCCATCCAGGGGGACTGTGATCCATTATTGTTACTGTACTTGGTAAGCAGAATTCTGACATCAGGTTCAAAACCCTGAAGATCAACGTTTTTCATCAGATCGCGCAGCATGTCAAAAAATTGCAGGGCAGACGTATAATCGAACAACTCGGCTGGAGTCGGGACGATCAGAACATCAGCAGCACATACAACGTTGATGGTGCCAATACCGAGGTTTGGTGCACTGTCGATGATAATGACATCGTAATCATGGCCCACAGTCTCAATAGCCAGACGCAACATCAAATGCGGCTCTGTTGGTAGTTTTCCTTCATCGAATTTACTCATCAACTCTGTTTCAATGCGGTGCAGAGCAAGGCAAGACGGAATCATGTCAAGTCCAGGCCAGCAAGTCGGTTTAATCGCATAGCTGGCATCGTCTTTTTCACCCAGATAGAAAGGAAGAAGTGTGTCTTGCGCATGAATATGCAGGTCAGGTACCCATCCATGATACATAGACGCTGTTCCCTGGGGATCATTTCCTTCTACAAGTAGTACCCGCAATCCTTTTAAAGCGAGGTCCTGAGCCAGATGCACAGATACTGACGTTTTATATACCCCACCTTTATGGGCTGCAATACCAACTACCGGCGGGAAAGCATCCTTAGGACGTCGTAACCGGGTACCAAAAACATCGCGCATATGATTGATTTGTTCGATCGTATAGCCAGCGCGTTGCTCCACTCGTCCTCTGGTTTCCATATCCGGATGCGGAAGGCGACCAGCCTTTTCAGCGTCTCTTATTGCCTGAGACGAGACGCCAACTAAGTCTGCCGCTTCTCCTACTCTCCATCGCCTCGTAATCTTCCGCGCTTCCGGACTATCATCATTGAATTGAGCTATAGCGATAGCTCTTGTCATTTCATGCCCAGCCTTAATGCATTGGTCAAGCGTGTCCATCAGCCCCATTATTTATCTCTCATCATTAACTTTGCTAAAAAGCATTAAATCTTGAAAATAAATGCAAAGCAACACCAAAATTGCAAAGCGCATATAAAATTGCAAAGTCGTGCACAAAAAAGCTACAGAAAGGAGCAGAAGCAACAAACCTCGATAATTAGTTTTTTTGCAGCACAGCCTGAATATTTTGATGGCAACACTTTGAATATTAGGTTTATTTTATGCATTTCTGGCATTTCGTAAGCAGTTGCCACGTTCGTCGACATGGCATAACCGGCGTGACCCTGACCCGAAATCCTGCGCCATTCAGAAACAGAATGCCGGCATAATCTACACTCCCTGAACGGAGGTGGTGCCGATGAAAGAATCACGATTCACCGAAGAGAAGATTGTTTTGCCCTGAAGCAGGCTGAACTGGGGACGTCCGTGCCGGAGGTCTGCCGTAAGCCAGGTATATCCGATGCCACGTTCTGTACATGGCGCAAGAAATACGGCGGGATTTCTCCTTCGGAGCTGAAACACATGCGGCAGCATGAGGAAGAGAATCTCAGGCTGAAGAAACTGGTGGCCAGCAGATACAGCGTGATGAGGGCTGCCAGCCAGTATGCATAAATCCCGGCCAGCCAGGGCGCGGTCAGCCAGGGATGAAGTTCAGTGAGTACCCGGGTGTCAGTGGCCACAGGGGCGGACAGGTTCAGGGCAACCTCTGCGAGCCAGAGCCCGCAGCGGAGGGCCGTTCCCAGGAGAAGTGGTCAGAAAACTAACCGCCAGAAAACGGGCCGGACTGCCCTCAGACGCCGGATACGCGGATTCATGACAGTCCCACCCAGTCCGGGACCGGCGGCAGCGGTGACTGCGCCCAAGGCTGCGCGCCAACGAGTATCTGTATCTCGTCATAAAACAGCCCGGTACCACCAAATCCAAAATCCGGCCAGCGCTGGCGGACATAGCAGTACGCCAGAAACCCCGGATCACGCTGTCCGTTCAGCCAGTCCACCCAGCTGATGGCGTAAATATCCTGCGAGTAAGCACCCCAAGCCTGGAAAAAAACGGACGGGCGCCATCGGGCCAACTCCGGATAGCATGCGAGCATCGAGAGAATGTCCTGCCGCGTTCCCGGACTGACATCCGCCTCTGCCGTCGGGTCGGTGACAAACGTCAGCGCATCAAATTCAAACATATCCATACCACTGCTCCGTTAAATAAAGAAAATCCCGCCCTCTGTTACTGTTGTTCAGCTGCAGCCGCTTTTGCGATCTCATCCACCGCTTTTCTGACCGAAAAGGACAATCTGTCCTTTGGCGAAAACTGCAGCCAGTAGCACAGATGCGTGCCGTAGTTCTGGTCGGTATGCCGTGTTTCATAATCCACGCTGAATGCGTAAATCTCCCGGTTGCCCAGAGAAAAACGGGTGATTTCACAATAGCGCAGATACAGCGTTTTCAGTTCTTCAAAGAGCGGGCCTCCCGTGATGGCCCCCATTCACTGGAAAGTAAGGATAGAGTGGGCTTTAAGGCCATAAACAGGAGAACATAATGCATACCGTATCGATTTTTAAAAATGGCCACAACCGCGCCACCGTCCGCCCAGCGATCTGGATTTTAAGGGAGCAGGTGAACCGGGGATCGTCCGGCTTGTCCTGATATTTACCCAGTATATGTACTCGTTCAATCCCTTTACATAGGACATAAATTAATGCCACCTTCGCATTTCAGCCACTTTTGGTGATTTTATGGCAAAATCACAATAATCAGGAAGATATACTTCACGTTTTTAACGTGACTCACCATAATTAGGGTTATCACGGATATATATATTCGTGATGACCTCATTAAATAAATATCCACGATATATACAACATGGTTAAACCCCGAGCAAAGGACAATAAAACTAAATTTTATATAAATATAATACACCTGGAGTGCAACACATCTAAATAATGAAAAGAAAACAAAGAAACCAGACTTTCTTTGTGACCTGGTTAACAATTTATAAATTGATATATTTTATTATTTAAATATTGTTTAACCTGATAGTGGTAACCTCTTGTGTAGATTAGTATTAATTCAATGGATGGTTGCAGGGTAAAAAGAGAGGAATTAAAATGAAGAATGAAATGCATAAAGAAACCATAATATCTGAAATTGGTTTCTGTTGTTCTGATTTCACAGTTGAATATGCACTATTGGTCAAAGATAAATTCTATATTGCCTATTATGATGAAAATCATAATATAACGGTAGCAAGTCGTAATCGTGACGAGAAAACATGGAAGCTAAGCCATCCGGAAGGTGAATGGTTACCAGAAAAAAAACGGTTTATGCATCAAACTGAATATGATAGCCACAATTATCTCACACTGGCAATGGACGGTAAAGGACATATTCATCTCTCAGGTAATATGCATAAAGACAAACTGGTCTGGTTTCGCTCGACGAAACCTTATGATATTCATTCACTTGTTCAGGGGGAAATGACTGGAAAAAGGGAAGAGAGTTCCACCTATCCGTTATTTTTCTATGGCAGAAATGGAGAGCTCTTTTTTCGTTATCGCGATGGAGAAAGTGGAAACGGTGATGATATCTACAACCGCTGGAATGAAGATGAAAATAAATGGTCCAGATTGCAGGACAATCCATTATTAAGTGGTGAAGGACTCAGAAATGCATATGCCCGTTTACCCATCTTTGGTCCGGATAATCAGTGGCATATGATCTGGATGTGGAGGGATACACCACACTGCGAAACCTGCCATGATCTTTCCTATGCACGCAGTCCTGATCTGCTCAAATGGTATTCTCACAATGGCTATCGTTTACCCGTGCCGATCACCTTACAGAAGAGCGATATTGTTGATGCCAGTTCAGTAAAACACGGGCTGATTAATATGAGCCAGAATATTGGTTTCAGTGCCAAAGGCAAGCCGTTAATTACTTGGCATCGTTATGATGAAAAAGGCTTTTCTCAGGCCTGGATTGCCAGACCGGAAGGGAATAAATGGCTGATAAAACAAATCAGCGACTGGGAATTTCGCTGGGAATTTAGTGGGATGGGTTCCATTCCTCCGGATGTCATTATCTCTGCACCCTATTTAAAAGATCATTATCTCAGTGTTGATTTCAGATTATCCACTGGCGAAAGTGGAAGCTGGTTACTGGATCAAGAAACGCTGAATGTCATAAAGACTTTTTCAGGCCCTGTCTCACCTCTTCCTGAACATTTTTATAAACCCTGCGAAGACCTTGATGCGGAAGCAAAAGTGCAGCTCATACCTGAGCTGTATCAATCATCTCCATCTTATTTTTTACGCTGGGAAGCGTTACCTATTCGACGAGATATCTCTTCAGGAAAAAATATACGTCCAAGTATGTTAACCCTGATAACCACCGAATATTTCACGGAAGAGAACGGAGATTAAAATGATTTCGTCAGCATCAAAAAACGCTTACATGCGAATAAGCTTATGTTTGTTCCTTTTTTATTTTTCATGGTCAACAACATGGTCATTTCTGGCTATCTGGCTTGGAGATAATGTCGGCTTTACCAGTACACAGATAGGCTACACGCTGTCTGTAAATGCGCTGTTTGCACTCGCAATAAAGCCGGCGTTTGGCTTCATCATGGATAAACTTGGATTAAAAAAATCTCTGTTAACCTGCGTGGCTATTGCTTCGGTATTCGCAGCTCCATTTTTTATCTATGTATATCAGTATCTGCTGATGACCAGCATGGTTTTGGGCATGCTCCTCGGAGGGTTGTATCTGGGTACAGCTTATCTTGCTGGTGTACTGGTTTTTGAAACATACGCAGACCGATACAGCCGTGCATTCGGGTTTGAATTCGGCCGGGTCAGAATGTGGGGATCTCTTGGCTGGGCGATAGCTTCTATTTTTGCCGGGCAGTTATTTAATATAAACCCTCACATTAACTTTATCATCACTTCCTGTGGTGCAGTTGCCGTTTTACTCATTCTTTTTACTCTTAAAACACAGGACGACGGTATTGACTGGCAGGCAGTGAATGCATCAAGAAAAGATCCTGTAAACCGCAAAGATGTCCGGATGCTGTTCCAGCATGCCAGTTTCTGGGTTCTGATGCTGTTTTATGGGGGTATTATCTGGATGATGCAAAGTGCAGAACAACAATTTCCACGTTATTTTGTGACGTTCTTTGCTGATCATCAGACAGGTAATGCCGTCCTGGGGTATATGGGATTTGTTCAGTCAGCATGTGAATTTTTGCTGATGTTCTCGATCCCTTTTCTGATAAACCGGATAGGAGCCCGCAACGGTCTTCTTCTTGCCGGATTCGTTATTGGGCTCCGTCTTGTGCTGTCTGCCCTCGCAACTCATCCCTGGATGATTATTGTCATTAAACCGCTTTATGGGCTGGAAATGGCGCTGTTACTGGTTTCAATTTTTAAATTTCTCGCCGAGCATTTCGATAAGCGTCTGACCGGAACCATATATATGGTACTCGGATGCTTTAATTATCTCGGAATTACAGCAATAAATCCACTGGCAGGATATTTTTACGACAAACATGGCTTCGCCTCAACATATATGGTTATGGGCTGTACAGCATGGTTAATTACGCTTGCAGGGGTTAAGTTTTTAGGGAGGCAAAAATCTTTACCAACGGATAAATCAACACACAATACAATAGAAGATGTTAACGCAATAAAATAAAAACTCATCTGTTAATTATTAATGCCACCCTTCAACAGGACCGGCATTACAACAACTATTGTTCAAACTTCAGGAATAAAAATGAAAGTAAATCTACCTCTCCTTTTTATTATCAGTACTATTCATCCTATTTCATCTTTTGCGGCTGGAGCGTGGATTGAAGGCCGCGAAGCTTTTAACACCGCCTCAGAGCAGCAGGAATTTGTTCTGCGGGGGGGATATAATTTTGATGGTGGCGCAGGCATTATGCTTACTAATGCCTACAATACCGGTAAACTGGATCAGTTTAAACACAGCTATAATGAACTTGAAGGATGGTATCCGCTTTTTAAGCCGACCACTGAGTTCACTGTTTCACCCGCGATTATTCTCACAGACAACACTGACGGTTCAACCGTTTCACCGTATGTTGATTTTAACTATAAATTCACACCTGATTTTAATGTCACGTTAAGATACCGATACAATAATAAAAACTACGACAGCGTGGATCTTAATGGTAATAAAAATAAGGACAGCACCCATCAGTTTGTTATGTACTGGAACCTTAAAATTAGTGAAGAATGGGCCTATACTTTTGAACCGGATTATTTTATTCATATTAATGATTTCCATAGTAAAAACGGGAAAGATCATAACTGGGAGCTTAATAACAAGCTGACTTATACCCTGACACCACGGTGGAAACCTTATATCGAGGCATCATGGCTTGATCGGTGGAATCAGTACGAACGTGAACAATATCGTTTCAGGGTTGGGATAAGGTATTATTTTTAGGTAATTATTTGAGTCAGCAAGGTATCCCATCATAACGATGGGATACTGCTTCATAGCTCTACATATTCAGAATGGACCGGTTGACGCCCTGCAGCAGCATATAGCGGAGTTTCTGAGTGATCGCCACCGGAACTATCGCTTTTCGGATCTCTATGAAAAAAGAGAGAAGCATACCTATCCCTGACATATCCATATGCCATGCATCTGTATAGGCCATAAAGATGCATACCCTGAACATCTGCATATGCTACACCTATACATATACTTCACATCTGCCTATACTGAGCATATTCAGATGGGCCATGAGGCCAGAAACCAGGAGGACATCATGCGAACCGTATCCATTTTTAAAAACGGCAATAACCGTGCCATCCGCCTGCCCCGCGATCTGGATTTTGAGGGGGTGAGCGAGCTGGAGATCGTCCGGGAAGGGGACAGCATCATCCTGCGCCCCGTCCGGCCGACCTGGGGCTCATTCGCGCAGCTCGAAAAAGCCGATCCGGACTTTATGGCGGAGCGTGAGGGGATTGTCAGCGACGAAGGACGTTTTGACTTATGAGCAAGACATATATGCTGGACACCAACATCTGCTCGTTCATCATGCGTGAGCAGCCGGAGGCCGTGATCCGACGCCTGGAGCAGGCGGTCCTGCGTAATCACCGCATTGTGGTCTCGGCCATCACCTATGCGGAAATGCGTTTCGGGGCGATAGGGAAGAAGGCCTCACCGCGCCACGTCCAGCTGGTCGACGCCTTCTGCGCCCGCCTCGATGCCGTGCTGCCGTGGGATCGCGCCGCCGTGGATGCTACGACAGAAATCAAGGCCGAACTGGCCGCCGCCGGCACGCCGATTGGTCCGAACGACACGGCAATAGCCGGGCACGCCATCGCGGCCGGCGCCGTGCTGGTGACGAATAATGTGAGGGAGTTTGAGCGGGTGCCGGGTCTGGTGCTGGAAGACTGGGCTAAATGATTCCGGACAGAACTCAGGAAAGGTGGCGGCAGAATGGTCCGTATATCTCTGATGTCAGAGTGTCACAAGAGTGATCTCCTCCCTGAAAACAGAGCCAGTCTAAACTGAAGTATCCTGTCTTTCTTCTCGCTTTACAGGCAAGAGAATAGATCACTGATTTTACATTTTCAGGATTTAACTGTTTTTAACAGGCAGCAGTATTACTGTCAGAAGAACTCGACTCTTTGTGTTCTCATACCTCAGCATTCACTGCTCCTGTTTACGGACATTCTGCTGCGATTTCAAACGAAAACAACCCGGAAAATCGTCATTCATTTGTCCCTCATTGCGTACATCCTGTTATATAACAGTAGGTTAATGTATTGACTTCATACGAATCAGCTCAACAGCCGGAGCAGGCAGAGTGCTTTTAATGCCGGTGATTTCGCGACCCGGCATAATCTGCGTTGAAAGGAGCCGGTAGTCCTGATTGTCCGTTATCCGGTAACGCTCAACGCGGTACTGTTTATCCGGATTCAGCCCCCTGATTTTCAGGCTAAAACCGCCATTTTGCTGATACTTAAGCTCACGTCGTGGCAACAGATGGATATACCCCGCGACCGTATCGCCCCCTTTTCGGGCTCCCCGCAGGCTGGCCGGGACCTCGTAGTTGCTGACAAGCAGGTTAATATGATTACTGTCGGCTGAACGTCCTGCGAGCACAGCCATTCCCAGCGTATCGGCACCCGTGACGGCCAGTCTGACCGGCGTGTCTTTCATCTGGCCGAGTGCAATCAGAGCCTGGCCCACTTTATTGGGTGTTTTACCGTCTTCACCGAACAGATTGGGACCCATATAAAAGGTCTGGGCGTCCAGCGGCGAGTCCTGCATATAGATAATGGCGGAGGCAGTGAAGGCGGCACGCCCCGTCATGGTCAGCAGGCCGGGGTCGATGCCGAGCACATTCCACTCATCCAGAATCAGCCGGGTGTCGACGAAGCCATAATTATCCAGCAGTTTTCGCATATCCCTGGCCATGCGGACAAAATCAAAGGGATCGGCCGCATCCACGCTGTAATCATGAAATGACCAGAAATCCAGCGGCAGACGGTGCTGGCGGAGATACCGGAGAAAGTCTTCCCGGTAGGCGGGCCCGTTATACGCGAACATCAGGGCCGGTCCGCCAATGTAAGCACCGGGGTCGGCATCTTTGACCGCCCGGGCTATTTCCGCATAGAGCTGATAATATTTTTCGGGGGTAAACCTTCCGTCGGGTTCATTGAGGACTTCCCAGTATTTTATGCCGTAATGAAACCCGCTGTTCCAGCCCCGGTTGTAATGCAGTACCACATGACTGGCAATTTCCGCGTAGTGACGGTAATCGCTGGCATGGGTGAAACTGTCCGGCACTCCGCTGTTTTCACCGGCACTGGCGCCGAGCCGGAAAAGGGGCTGGGCTCCGGCAGCGTAAATGGACTTTACCAGCGCGTCAGTGGGACCGAAATGATAAGACGATGCAAGGGCCGGGTCGGCATCCAGCCACGGGAACATGACCTGCGCGTTACGCTGCGCTGCCGTCACAAAAGAGCCGTCCGCCATTGCCCACTGTCCCTGAAAACGGGCATAGATATCACCGGGGCCATAATTATCGTGGATACGGATGAAATCAATGTTCGCCTGCCGATACCCGTTTGACGCATCGGCCCCCAGTGAACGAAAACCGGTACGGTCAGACACCTCAACGATGTCACTTAACTGTTCAGCGGCCGGTCTGTCCGTCCAGGGCAGCGGACCGGCGTTAATGCCGCGGAGCGATTTTAAGGGGCCCAGGTCACTCGTCACATCAACGGTGAGCGCCCTGAATGCAACGGTACCTGAGGGAGCGGATGCCGGAGTCGGCGGAACGGTCTGCTGACCTTCCTGTGCGGTGGCAGGCTGTAAGCACAGCAGGGGAAAAATCAGCATTCCCGCTCTGAATCGGCCAGTCACTCTGAACATGTCATTTTTCCCCTGTGTTTTTCGCGCTGAAAGTGTATCCGTACCGGGGAGGTCAGGCAAACATTCCGGCGGCGGACTGCCCCCGCCTGTCTGCCCTGAACATCTCTGTTATTCCACCACGCCAGCGAACGGGCTTTGGGATGTTTCCTGAACCCCTTTCACCGCGTCAGATTTTACGGTAACTCAGAACGTATACAGCACGCCGAGGGTGACCGAGGTTTCATTGCGCCGGAAGACGATCGGGCTCTTTTCCGCATGGCTGTCCAGCCAGGTGTAATCGACGCTGGCCAGCGTGCCCCAGTCCGGGGTGAACTGATGGCTCCAGGTCAGGCTGCTGTCGGTGCCATAAAACCCGCCGGACGCCTGATACGGGGCATAACCCGAGCGCGCGCTCTGCCGGTCGCTGACGCCGTAAACGGTGTTCATATACCGGCTGTCACCGAACAGGGCCGCCGTGGAAAAGGCCACGGTCTCACTGGCGGTCTGCAGCGGAATGAGCGTGGCTGACGTCTGATAATTCACCCCCTGACTGTCGCTCAGCGGGAGCGTGGCTTTACCTTCCACCGTCAGCCAGGGCGTCAGTGTCCAGCCCACTGCAAAAGCCGTATTGACGGTGGCTTTTATCTTCCCCATGCCCCGGAGCTTATCACTGCCGTCCCGCCAGTCTGAGTCCCGGTCTGACCGTCCCAGGTTATAGCCCAGGGTATGTTCCAGGTAGAGGCCGCTGTCGCTCTGCAGGTCATAGCCAATTCCTTTTTGCGTATCCAGGAAGAACGCCCCGTCGCGGGCCTGCACCAGCGGCACCACCTGCCAGCGTTGCTTGTCTGACCCGCTGTAACGGGGCAGATTCTGGCCGGCGAGGCCCACCGACAGCGTGGGTTGCTGTGGGCTGGCGTCATCGGCCCGGGCGGTGGTGGCCAGTCCGGTCAGCGTGAAACAGGTCATGTACAGCATCAGTTTTCTGGTTATCATCGTGGCTCCTGAGCAACGGTTTTAGGACGACCGCCAGGCGTGGGGCGTCTGTTCAGGGGCGAGTATGCTGCGGCAGTGTCAGTAAACTGTCAGGGATTTATGAAGAAACGGTCAAGGTGGGCACAATGTCCGGAAAGCGAATACTGATAATTGAAGATGATGCCGACGCGGCGGACGTGCTCAGCGCCTATCTGGCGCGTGAGAGTTACGCAGTCAGCGTCGCGGGCGACGGGCCGTCGGGACTGGAAATGAGCCAGCGCCTTAAGCCGGACCTTATCCTGCTGGACGTGATGCTGCCCGGCATGAATGGTACGGAGGTGCTGGCGGCGGTGCGCCGCCGAGGGAACACGCCGGTCATCATGGTCACCGCCATGGGCGATATCCCCGACAGGATAGGGGCCCTGCGTTACGGCGCGGATGATTATGTGGTCAAGCCCTATAACCCCGGCGAAGTGGTGGCCAGGGTGCAGGCGGTGCTGCGGCGCGTGACGCAGGCGCCGGAAACGTCCCTGCTGCGCTGGCAGGGGCTGGAGGTGGACACGGCAATGATGACTGCCGGCGTCAGGGATGAACGCGGAGAGCTCGCGGCACTTGTGCTCACGCCCACAGAATTCAGCCTGCTGGCGACCCTGCTGCAGGCCCCGGTGCGCCCCTTCTCCCGTCAGCACCTGCTGGAGCACAGCCTGCCGGAGAGCGATGCGCTGGAGCGATCGGTGGACACGCACGTCTACAATCTGCGCAAAAAACTGGAGGCGGCCGGCATCCACGGCGTGCTGGTCAACGTCCGCGGTGTCGGTTACCGGTTCTCTCAGCCATGAACACGCTACAGCAGCAGACCCTGTGGCGCTGGATTTGCGTGCGTATCCTGGCGCTGGCCATCGGTTCCGTGGTGGTGATTGCGGTGTGCATGTGGCTGCGCTTTGCCGTGCAGAGTCTGTGGAACCTGCACCGTATGCCGCCCGCGCTGCGTGAGGAGTTTACCCTGTTGCGCACACACCCTGAAATCAATCCGGCCCGCTTTCATGAGATTGTCGACATGTGGTGGGGCGTCAGGTATTCCGACCCGTCCATCGCCTCGGCGGACTGGCTGACGGTGGGCCTGCTTGTGGGGGTGATGATCCCGTTTATTGTTGTGCTGGGGCTGCGGGCGGCCCGCCCGCTCTCCCTGCAGTTCAGCCGCCTTGCCGCGGCAGCGCGCGTCGTCAGTGCGGGCGACTTCAGCGCCCGGGTGGCGCAGGTGGACAATGCTCCGCTGGAGATGGCCCGCTTCACGCAGGACTTCAACGCCATGATGCAGCAGCTGGCGCGCTATGACCGTGAGCTCAGGGCCTCCCACGTGGCGATGGCGCATGAGCTCCGCTCTCCGCTGACGGCGGCCATCGGCCGGCTGCAGGGCATGATGGACGGCGTGTTTACCCCCGAACCGCGCCAGCTGGCGATGGTCATGAAACAGCTGCAGCTGCTCAGCCGCCTCACGGATGAACTGCACCTGCTGTCGCTGGCGGATGCCGGGCAGCTCACGCTGAATAAAACACGGACCGACCTCACCGCCCTGTTGCGCGAACGGGCGGCCTGGCTGGGACCGCAGGCGCAGACGGCCGGCATGGCCCTGAGCGTCACCTCCCGTGAGCCCTGTCTGTGCCTGGCGGACCCGGTCCGGCTGGGCCAGGTCATCACCATCGTGCTGGAAAATGCCCTGCGTTATGCGGCGGAAGGCGGGGAGGTCACGGTGTCCGCACAGGCGACGCCGGAGGGGGCACGGATGGTGTTTCGTGACCGGGGGCCGGGCGTGCCGGCGGATTTTCTGCCGGTGATGTTTGAGCGCTTCACCCGGGGCGAGTCGTCCAGGGCGCGCCACTCGGGCGGCAGCGGGCTGGGGTTGTCCATCGCCCGGGGTATCTGTGAGGCACACGGGGGGACCATTCAGGCTGCGCCGGGGGAAACAGGAGGCCTGGTGATCACCGTCACCCTGCCGGCACACCACGGCCGGAAATAATCCGCGCTCTTGACCCGTTCTTGACACAACGCAGGCCGTATCTTGACAGAGCCACGGTGTAATGGCGCTCTCTTTATTCAGGAATACGGCCATGACGGAAAACTTCCCCGATTTTACCGACTGCATGCGGCAGGCGCTGCGCCATCTTTTCACGGCAGACCGGCTGAGCGCGCTGCTGCCGGTGGTGCTGATGCTGCCGGTGTGTCTTCTGCTTGCTGCCTGCGGGGACAAGCCGGAAAAGCCCGCGCCACCGCGTCCGGTGCGCACCGTGACGGTGCCCGCACCTTCGGCAGCCGGGACATTCCTGCAGACCGGTGAAATCCGCCCGCACGATGAGGTGACCCTGGGGTTTCGCCTCGACGGACGGCTGCTGACCCGGTCCGTGGACGTGGGTGACCACGTCGCCGCCGGGCAGGGGCTGGGCACGCTGGAAAACAGCACCAGTCAGAACCAGCTGGACAGCGCGCACGCCGACCTTGACAGCGCGCGGACGGCAGAGCAACTGGCGGCGCTGAACCTCCGGCGGATGACACAGCTGATGCCGTCGGGCGCCATCGCACGCGTACAGCTCGATACCGCCCGGTCAGACTGGCAGGCCGCTGTGTCACGCCGGCGCAGCAGCGAGGCAGCCCTGAACACCGCCCGGGAGAACCTGAGCTGGACGCGACTTGTCGCCCCGGCTGGCGGCGTGGTCACGCAGGTCAGCGCCGAGCCCGGCCAGGTGGTCAGCGCCGGACAGACGGTGGTCACGCTGGCTGTGAGCAGCGGACGTGATGCCGTGATTGACGTGGCGGATCCGCAGGCGTTTTCACGCCCTGCCGGCGGATTCAGGGTGTCACTGCTGACTGACCCGTCGGTGTCGGTCACCGGCACCCTGCGTGACATCAGTCCGCAGGCCGATGCGCAGACGCGCACCTGGCGCGTGCGCGTCACCCTTGATAACCCGCCGCCGGCCATGGCGCTTGGCGCCAGCGTGCAGGTCGGACTGGCGGGCACCGGACCTGCCGTGATGCGCCTGCCCGCCAGTGCCCTGACGCGGGTGCAGGGCAGGCCGGCGGTATTTGTGGTGGACAGTGCCAGCCGGCGGCTGCAGCTCCGGCCGGTGACGCTGGCCGGCTTTACGGCATCCGACATCCTGGTCAGTGCCGGCGTCCGTCCGGGGGAGCCGGTGGTGACCGCCGGCGTCAGCAAACTGCGTGAGGGAGAGGTGGTGGCTTCCGGGGAGGCGGGCGAATGAGTCAGTCCTCACAGAAGCAGACCTTTAACCTGTCGGCGTGGGCGCTCAGGCATCAGCAGCTCATCACCTTCCTGATGCTGATGGTGATGGCGGCCGGCATTCTGAGCTATGAGCGGCTTCCGCGTAATGAAGACCCCGCCTTTACCATCAAGACTGCCGTGGTGTCCGCGCAGTGGCCCGGGGCCACCGTGCAGGACACGGTGAATCTGGTGACCGACCCGCTGGAGAAAAAGCTGCAGGAAATCCCGTACCTGGACTACGTGGAAAGCGACACGCACGCCGGTCAGACGGTGATATTCGTCAACCTGCGCGACGACACACCGCCCGGGAAAGTGGCGGATATCTGGTATCAGGTGCGCAAGAAAATGGTGGACGTGACGTCCTCGCTGCCGGAGGGGGTGCAGGGGCCGGCGGTGGACGATGAGTTTGATGACACCTTCGGCACGATTTATGGCTTTACCGCCGACGGGTTCACCCCGCGCGAGCTGCGCGACCGGGTGGAAGATATCCGGCGCAGCCTGATGTCACTGCCGGACGTGGGGAAAATCACTCTGGTGGGGGTGCAGGAGGAGCAGATGGTGGTGTCCTTCTCGCCCCGGCAACTGGCCGGCATGGGCCTTGACCTGCAGCAGGTGAGCGATGCCCTGAAGGCGCAGAACGACGTCGTGCCGGCGGGCACGCTGCGCACGGACCGGGAAAACGTGGCCCTGCGGGTGAGCGGGGCGCTGACCTCAGAGGCGAGTCTGCGGGCGGTCACGCTGCACGTGAACGGCCGCTACGTTCCCCTGACCGATATTGCCACCGTCAGGCGTGAACCGGCCGAGCCCCCCGCGCCGGCGTTCCGGGTGAACGGTCAGCCGGCCATCGGGCTGGCTGTGTCCATGGCCGCCACCGGCAATATGCTGGATTTCGGTCATGCCCTGAATGCGCGCATGCAGGCCCTCGGTCAGCAGCTGCCGCACGGCATGGAGATGGTGAAGGTGGCCGACCAGTCGGCGGTGGTCAGCCAGGCGGTGAGCGGCTTTGTCCGGGTACTGGCTGAGGCGGTGGTCATCGTGCTGGCGGTGTCGTTTGTGTCACTGGGCCTGCGGGCCGGACTTGTGGTGGCCGCGGCCATTCCGCTGGTGCTGGCCATGACCTTCACGGTGATGCTGCTGTGCGGCATCGGCCTGCAGCGCATCTCGCTGGGCGCGCTGATTATTGCTCTGGGGCTGCTGGTCGACGATGCCATGATAACCGTCGAAACGATGGTCTCCCGGCTTGAGGCGGGCGATTCGCGATGGCAGGCGGCCACCCGTGCCTTTAAGACCACGGCATTCCCGATGCTCACCGGCACGCTGGTGATGATTGCCGGGTTCATTCCGGTCGGCTTCGCGGCCTCCAGCGCCGGGGAGTACTGCTTTACCCTGTTTGCGGTGGTGCTGATTTCGCTGTTGTGCTCATGGGTGGTGGCGGTGCTGTTCTCCCCGCTGACGGGCGTCTGGATATTACCGGCACAACTGCGCAACGCGCATGAACACAAGGCGCCGGGCAGGCTCAGGCGCGGTTATCACCGCCTGCTGCTGCTGGCCCTGCGTCACCGGCTGATAACGCTGGCTTCGGCGCTCGGCCTGCTGGCCCTTGCCGCGTATGGCACCACCTTTATGCAGGGCGAGTTTTTCCCGGCCTCGGACCGGCCCGAACTGCTGGTGAGCCTGACGCTGCCGGCAAACGCCTCGCAGACCGAAACGGCCCGGCAGACCGCGCGGCTGGAGCAGGCGCTGCTTCATAATCCGGACGTGGACCATTTTTCCGGCTACGTCGGGTCCGGCGCCATCCGCTTTTATCTGCCAATGGACGTTCTGCTGGACAATGAGAATACCGCCCAGCTGGTCGTGGTGGCAAAAGACCTGAAAGCCCGCGACCGGCTGAAGCAGCAGCTTGACGCCCTGCTGGCCCGCCAGTTCAGTGACATCACCACCCGCGTTTCGCCGCTGGAGCTCGGCCCGCCGGTCGGCTGGCCGGTGAAGTACCGCATCACCGGTCCGGATTATGCGCGGGTGCAGACCATCGCCCGGACACTGGCGTCAGTCCTCGGCAGCAGCCCCGTGACGCGCGAGGTGAACCTCACCGCCGGCGAGCCGGAGCGGGTTATCACGCTGAAGGTGAACCAGACGGCCGCGCGGGCGGCGGGACTGTCTTCAGAAAGCATTGCGCAGTCGCTGAATGCCGTCTGGTCAGGCACTACCGTGACCACGGTACGCGACCACAACCGGATGATTGACGTGGTGCTGCGTGCGGATAACGCCGAGCGGCAGGACCTCTCGACGCTGTCCGGGATGCTGCTGACGAATGACCGGGGAGATAAAATTCCGCTCGGCCAGGTGGCCACACTGGCGTGGGGCGCCGACGACCCGGTTATCTGGCGGCGACAGCGTCTGCCGTATATCACCGTGCAGACGGACCTGGCCCCCGGGATGCGCGCAGAGGCGGTGTCGCAACACCTGTTGCCGGCAGTGAATAAACTCCGCGCGACCCTTCCGCCCGATTACCGGATAGAAGAAGGTGGCACGGTGGCCGAGTCGGACAAGGGTAACAGCTCGGTGTATGCCGTGCTGCCGGTGACGCTGTGCGTGATGCTGGTCCTGCTGATGATACAGCTGCAGCGCTTTTCCCGGATGCTGCTGGCGTTGCTGATGGCTCCGTTCGGACTCATTGGTATCGTGCTGGCCATGCTGCCGACCGGTACGCCGATGGGCTTTGTGGCGCTGCTGGGCATCATAGCGTTGGCCGGGATGATAATCCGCAATGCGATCATCCTCATCAGCGAAGTGGACAGCAACGCGCAGAAGGGGATGACCGGCAATGACGCCATCATTGCGGCGGCAGAGCACCGCGCCCGTCCGATCCTGCTGACCGCCTGCGCGGCGATTTTAGGGATGATACCCATCGCAGAGCAGGTCTTTTGGGGGCCGATGGCATACGCCATTATCGGCGGATTGCTGGTCGCGACACTGGTGACCCTGACCGTGCTGCCGGCGGCCATGAGTCTGGTGATGCAGAGAGAGCGGTTACCCGCTGGTGAACTCCGGGACCGTCATCATCATGAAGAATAAACTGATTATCATTGCTGACCGGTCCGGCCTCTGCCGCTATGTTTGAATGGAGGCTTAAACGGCGCGATCCGTACAGTAAAATCTGCACTTCCGGTGCACTACTTTCAATCAGGAGAAAGGGTATGACTTTCCGTTTATTTTGCTGTCTGTCGTTAATGGTTTTTCCCGTGCTCGTCTTTGCCGGGCAGGGAGGTGCCGGAGGGAAAGGGGGCGCCGGAGCATCAGGTGACCAGAACGGCGGAGCCGGCCTCCCCGGCAAAAACGGAAAACCCGGAATGAACGGGTGCCCTGGCGGCACCCTTCCCGGACCCGACGGGCAGTTTTATCTGCCTGGCACACACGAGCAGTGTAACCCGGCGCAGGACAGAGAACAGAAACCGCAGGGTCTGATCTCAGTAACTGAAAGCGCACAAATCTAAACAAAGGTGATCTCATGAGCCTGACAGAGGTGATCATGACAGTGGGGGCATGAGGATACCGTGCCGGAATGCAGACCTGCGGGATACCTCAGTGCAGTTGGGGTCAATAACTGGAACCAGCCCGAGGTAAACCCTGGGCCAGGAGCAGTACAGGTCTTATTCCCTGTCTGTTAAAAGTAATCCCATAAAAATACTGGCATCGGTGTTGCCAAGCGTGGACGCACTTTTTTCCCGATGGTCAGACAAATACCGGTAGACCAGTTCAAACCCGAGAGAATATCCCAGCCATCCGGGTAGCTCTCCGGTACCGAAAAACCAGGTATTGTGGTTATAATCGGTTCTGTTCCATTCATGTAGTGCCCGCTGCACATGTGGGATCATTTGATTTCTGTTCAGGCATTCCCAGGGTTCAGGTGTTCCACCGCAAACCTGAATGGAAAAATGACCTGCGAGTTCTTCAGATATAAGTGCTTCGCCCAGTGATGAACCATAACCGGGTCCAGCCCATCTGACCGCATGATGCAATTCATGGGCAAACATTCGCTCCAGTGAAGCGCCGTGATTATTGTGAAATACAGGATCATCGGGATTCACTGTTATATAAATCAGTCCCGGTTCCGGTGCATATGTGGTACAGCAAGCCATCGAGCACATGGGTTGAATCCCAGACCCGACTGATTATGCAGGTGTGAAACGGGCTGTATTGATCCGAAATATGGGTATAAAACTGACGTCCAGGCTCCTGCCCATATTTCGGGTTAACCTGCCCTGCGTAGCGGCCTGAGCTGCCTGTTCTGAAATTCTGTCCATCTGATAATGACGTTGTCCCGTCTCCCCAGAATGCCGCCAGTGGTCTTTTCCCCTGCGCGTTTACCAGCGCTGCGAGGGCGGCTGAATAGGTTTCGTCGCGGATGTACCATGCCTGGATATCTTCCAGTGATGATTTGGTGCTTCCGGGGCAGGCTTCCGCCATTTTGGTCAGACCAAGATTGATGCCATCCGCAAGAATGGTGGTGAGGAGCAGGCGGGGATCGGGGTGGGGTCAATCCACACCACCGCAGGCCCCCATACCAATGAGGCAGGGGGCGCGGTTCGTGAAGAATTCCAGAAACTTGTCGCGCCTGATGGCTTTGTTAAAAACTTCCCCCCATATCTGTATCTATGAAGTGCACCTGCATCACGTTCTTGGCAATGTCGACACCGACTGGCATAGGTTTCATTTGGGATGACTCCATAGGATTCAATCTGTGAATAGGCTGTTTCCGTAGCTCGTAATACTGGACTGTCAGATCCTGTCTTGTTTGCAAAACGGAGATTTAATTATATAACTGGATATCAACCACAGTGGAGGTGTGCCCCGTGTTAGAAACTCAACGTCTTTTATTGCGCCCTGTAAAAACCACGGATCTTGATGATTTATTCCGTATTTACGGTGATCCGGCAACCAACACGTTTAATCCCGCAGGTCCATATCCTGATATAAGTCATACCAGAAATGTTCTCGCCAGGTGGACACAACACTGGGTAGATCACGGATTTGGTAATTGGGCAATTACTGAAAAAGAATCCCCAGAACACATCATAGGTTTTGGTGGTCTCAGCATACGATGCTTTGAGAATGAAGCTGTCAACAATCTGGGCTATAGGTTCGAAACAGATGTATGGGGCAAGGGGTACGCAACGGAGTTGGCCCGCTTTTCAGTAAACTTTGGTTTCAGAAAACTGGATCATCAGGAAATATCTGCAACTGTAAGAGCAAATCATCTGGCCTCACAAAATGTCCTTACAAAATCAGGACTCCGGTTCGTAAAAGAAATTCATGATGTCCCGAATGCGGCTCCCAGTTTGTTTTTTAGTTTAAACAAAAGAGATTGGTTCAAAAACATTTCAGACGTATAAGGACCAAACGATAAACTGTGCTTGGCAGGATAACGAAAGCAGGCGATTCGTATCTGCGAACACTTCTGGTTCAGGGGGCTCGCTCGGTCCTGATCGGCGCTGAAAAAAGGACTGACTCATTCAGCCGTTGGGTTTGTCCGCTGGTTGAACGAAGAGGATACTGGCGTGCTGTGGTGGCGATTGCTGCCAAAAATGCAAGGCTGTGCTGGGCATCATTGCATTATGGTGATGATTTCCGGTTGTACTCAGCCAGCTAAAGTACGAAACAGAATAACCATCTGACCTGCAATTCGTTGATGATAAAGGGTTAGACCCCGTGAGGCCTATCTGTCTATTGTACAGGATATACGTATCCGCTTAACGAACAAGAACCTCACGCGCGTCTTTCATCAGGGCCCGAATCGATGACGATTCATCATGGCCGTTTATAGTACCGCAGTCTCTCCCCTTTATTTTTACTGAAGAGCAGACAGAAACCATAAATACCGGCGTTGACATGCCGGGGAAGCCCTTATAGTACAATAATTTTCGATATCCAAACTGACCCCTTGTTGCGTGTTTTGCCCTTATCCGGAACAGACCGCCCTCTCCGTCCGTGTTCATGACAGCCGCCTGAGTGGCCAGGGAGCATTAACCATACGCCGTACTGTCCTGCCAGTCTTGCTGCTGATCGTGATTTCCACCGGTACATTTTTGCTGCTGAGTCATGGCGACTTCCCCTGGTGAATGACCCCATCGTCGCCGACAGGTATGTTTTCATCCCTTTCACGCAACTGTGCTGTGGGGGATTTAGCTGTGCTGATAACTTTCGCCACCACCGATACAGAACATTCTTTATGCCGTCTGGTTGTCTTTGACAGATAACACTGAATTAACTGTTATTATGCAACCCACCCACCCGAGATTTGTCTTAATATCTGTTACAGATTTTCAGGAGAATCAGCAGGTTGAAAATTTCACTCCGACAGGCCTAGGCTGCTGTCCTGGTACTGAGCATTCTGTTCTGGCTGATGATTGGCCGGGGGCTTTACTGTGTGTTCGGATAAAAAAAACCACACTGGCCCCACTCCACTCAACGCGGATGACGTCAGAAAGCAGCTCGAATCGCTGGTTCTGACGGACGCGCAGCGGCAGTTCCTGGAATCAGTACTGAAAAATGAACCGGCTGATAAAACAGACGATGCGCCAGCCGGTGAACATGATGAGGAAAGACCGGCTACGCCTCAGTGTTCACGCTCCCCTGGATATCCACGATGAGGGCCTCGATCTCAGCGAATGACGGTCGGATATCGTTGTAGAGCGCTTTCCGGCCAAATTCCACGGACATCCAGGGCGGCGAGCCGTTCAGATCTGCAATCAGGATCATCCTGACGCACTGCAGCATCTGCAGCCGCTCAGCAAGGGGGTAATAAATCCGCAGGACAGCAGAATGCCCAGGAATGTGCCCACCATCGCCTGGGCGATAAGTGCCCCCATTTCCACCGCCGGGCGGTCTGCGACTGACAGTGTGGATGACGCCGAGCACGGCGGCCACGATACCAAACGCCGGCAGGGCCCCGCCAGCCTGCCCAGGGCCTCCGCAGGAGGCCTCTCCTTCCTCTTCCAGTGTCTCCAGCTCCTGCTCCATCAGCGTATCCAGCTGCAGCGCATTCATGTTCCCGGACAGCATCAGGCGCAGGTAATCAGTGATGAACGCTGTCAGGCGGCGGTCAGCCAGAATGCGGGGGTAACGCAGGAAATCCGGGCTGGTATACGGGGAGTCGGTGTCTGTCTCGAGGAAGAAAATCCCCTTCTGCCGTGCCCGTCTCAGCAGACGGAAAAGCAGGGACATCACGTCGATCCCCAGCTACCGGGTATACCGCGGCCCGCGAAAAAGCAGCGGGAAATACCTGCCGATGACCAGAAGGGCCTGGCCGCTGTTTGATGCGAAAAAAAGCGCCGGCACCGACGATAATCAGCAGTTCAGTTCCCTGCTGAGCAGGTTGTCTGTGCTCGTGCGCAGCAGCTGCAGTTCAGCGTGTGTTGTTGTGTGTTCAGCTGCAATTTTTTCAAACGCAGAGAGAATCTATTCCCGGATGCGAAATTTCCTCTGTTCATCCAGACGGGAAAACATCACCTGGACGACCACAGCCACGGCATCCAGCTGTACAAGGCAGGCCTTGTCTGAGGCGTCTATTTCCGTCATCTTATCCAGTAAATCAGCGAGTAATGCTTTCATGGGTTCTCCGGAACGGGCGTTCTTAAAAGGTTTTCGGTTAAGATTACAGGGTCATCCCTGAGCGCCGCAATAACCTCCCGGACTGAGTGGTTAAATGTATAAGGATCTGATGAATGAAGACAGTGCTTGTGTTTATCAACAAAAAACCCCCTGTTGTATACCGTACAGTCGCGGGCGACAATACGTTGCGCGTCCCGTCGTCGGGCAGAAGAACGAGACAGATACCCATAGAAATCCGGTTTGCGACCTTCCGGAACGGGGAAAGCGGTGCCGTCCTTATCGCGACCGATAGGTATGTCTCACTGAATGAAATACTTGATGCACATCAGCGGCTGATGTTTCAACGGTGGGGCTGGATACCCTGATCAAGACGAAACTTCCCGCTTCCGTTCAGGGAACGAGTCAATACGTCACTTGAAGCCATTACCAGTATTCCTTTTTCCCTTTCTTTTCTCATCTCAAGCCTGATGACAACCTTTATCTCCGATAAGATTATGCTGTGGTATATGGCAGCAGTGACTGTTTCGGCAGCCATTTTGTTGATGCTGGCCGTCAGAAAATCCAGTCCGGCCTAACGCTTCAGATAACGGTCACTCCCAGCACGGAAACAAGCAGACAGGCCTGCCAGGAGTCAAGTATGGCACCTGTAAGGTCTGTCGTTCTTATATCCAGCCCCTGTAATGATGCTCCTCGCAGATCGCAACCCGAAAAATTGGCTGCAGACCATCGTATCCCCGAAAACTCCCCCGCAGACAGATCGGAACCACTGAAATCGGCTTTTTCAATATCAGTCTCGTTCCAGCGATTTCCTTTCAGTGAGCATCCCTGAAGCAGCAATCCGGCAAGGCAGGCATTACTCAAATTTGAGTCTTCGATTTTGCCCGAGCATATATATTTTTTCCGGGTCAGTTGATCTGCAAAGCTACTGCCTTCAAAACTGGTGCCAATCAGCCTGCAGCCACGGAACTCCGCGCCAAAGAGATCTGCAAATGCAAACCGGCACAGCGTCAAATCGCAGTTAATGAAAACAGCATTCCTGAGATTACATCCATGGAACGAGCGTCCCGACCGGGTTTCACTGTTGTAAAAATTACAGGACTGGAATACGGCATCGCTCATATTATTCTTGTCCAGTTCAGCCTCACTGAAGTCGATCGAATCAAAATGCTCACCGGCGAAATCATGCAAACCAGCAGTGCTGATTTTTTTCCTGTTCATACCGGTCCGGTCCTCCGTCATTGTCCTGAATACTGTTCACGTTGAGCCAGAATACGCAAGCACCACTGAATCTGTTGATGCCGTGGGTTAACTTACAAATTTAACTCAGATAAAAAAAGGTTCGCAACGAGGCAAAAAGGTTCGCAACGAGGCCGGGAATGCCGCTTTTCGGATCTGACTGACGGAAATGCGGTAAGAGATATGATTTTATTAAAAATGATATAAAATAATATCAGATGTGATATTTGTAATAATTAATAAAATCACACCTGGTATGATACTTGAATATTTTAACTAAACCATTTGAAGTATTATTTTTCACTTAACCATACATTATCAGATGGAGCGTGCAGGATGGAGCAGGAACTGAATTTTTCACTCAGCTAGCCGGTTTGCTGGCATTGTTATTGATGTCCGAGAAAAACTGCTGTCGGGTTTCAAGCGTCAGCCCGGTGGTCAATAGCAGGGTGATCATATTCGTGGCATCCGGGCGGGCAGCGATATAGTCCATGATCCAGCGGGCACGGTGCTGGCCATCGAACAGTTTGATGTCAGCTCCATCGGGATAAACAGCCGCCCCACGTTCCCATGAATGCCCTCAACGGCACGGAACTCCACCGGTTTGTTAATATTGTCGGTAAGAGTACCCAGGATAAAGTCACCGCTGGTATCTTGCCGTGGTCGTTGATCTGTTCTCACGCAAAATTATCGGCTGGTCCATGCAATCCCGGACGACAAAGGACATTGTCCTGAACGCACTGCTGATGGCTGTATGGCGGCGTGATCCCCAAAAACAGGTGCTGGTTCATTCGGATCAGGGCAGTCAGTACACAAATGAGTGGCAGTCGTTCCTTAAATCACACGGCCTGGAGGGCAGCATGAGCCGTCGCGGTAACAGCCACGATAATGCGGTTGCAGAAAGCTTTTTCCAGTTGTTGAAACGCGAAAGGATAAAGAAAAAGTTCTACGGAACGCGGGAAGAAGCCCGCAGCGATATTTTTGATTACATCGAAATGTTTTGTAACAGTAAGCGTCGGCATGGTTCTAGCGATCAGATGTCACCGACAGAATATGAAAACCAGTATTATCAACGGCTCGGAAGTTTCTGGATTACCCGTGGCGATTCACATCAGCGTGATAGCTCTGCCATCACACAATAAGCTTGCCTGCAAGACGCTGAACACTGAACACTGAACACTGAACACTGATGAAGTATGGCGCTTCGCCCTTTCCTGAAGGAAACAGCTTGTGTACGTGGCAGGAGTCATACTCCTGGCGGTACTGTTTGCTCACAGAACCTTAAGTAAATATTCCGGAATGTAAAGCCGTTGTTAATCGCCTTTTGAACAGTTTAAGAGCAAGGCTCTCACGTCCCCTATTTGTCCAGGCGGCTCAAGTCCGGACCGATCACGGCCAGCCGTCGGTTTCGATCTGTTATCAATGTGATACCAGACCGGCACCTTTCAGGCCGGATTAAAACTGCTGACCAGCGTCTCCAGTTCTTCACCCGGAACCGGACGGGAGAGGTAATACCCCTGAAATGCCGTGATCCCGATGTTTTTCAGTGCCGTAAACTTCTCTGCGGTATCAACTCCTTCCGCCACACACTCCCGACCTGTCAACTGACAGTAATGCACCAGTCCCTCAATCAACTTCCGGTCTTCGGCATCGGTCAGGAAACTCGTCACAACAGACATATCCAGTTTGTAGCCACTGAAACGCACTTGACGGATCGGAAACATCACGCTGTTTTCAGAAAAACAGTCGTCCAGAAACACCCGGGCACCCTGTCGGCGTAGCTGTCTCAGGATCTCCACGGCTTTTGCCCCTTTTGACAGGTCAGTTTTTTCTGAAAACTCAAGTACCAGGGCATCCTGCCACGCCGGGTTATCCAGTTGTGACCGGGCCACCGCCAGCATCCTCAACAGAGCCGGGCTTTCTGCCAGACCGGCGGGAATGTTGACCGCAAACCAGTACAGCCCTCTGAACTGGTTAATGCGCGCGACGGCAATCCGCATGCAGTACGCCGTCAGTAAGATCCAGGCCTCACGGGAATGCACTGCTGGAAGAAACTCCGACGGTGTCAGGATCCTGCCGTCCTGCTTCCAGCGGGACAGAAGTTCAAATCCCACCACCTGTATTCCTGCACTGAACACCGGCTGAAAGACCGGGAAAACCGCACCCTGCCGTATGGCACTGGCAAACTGCTCTTCATCCGGGCTGACCTTGAATGTCTCATAGAGGCTACTCCTCTGCGGCGGTACCATCCTGCGCTGACGCCCCGGTAGCAGAGCAGCCGCAACCGGAAACAGTGGGGCGAGCTTTCTCAGTCCGCTCATTTTCTGATGATAGAGTGTCTTGGCACTGGTACTGAGCTGAAGGCTCCGGGTTTTAATATCGTTACCATCAAACAGGGCCAGCATGGCGTCCAGTTCTCGCAGGGTCAGCCCCTTTTGCCCTGATGCACTGACAGCACCTGCCCTGCGGGCCAGCGTCTCCAGTAACGGTAGTACCTCTTCCCCCCGCAGGGCCCGGAATAGAGAAATCCTGGGCATTCCGGGCACCGCAATCCGGACTGCAGAAAGCCGACGCCGCCCCGGCATCAGATGTTTCAGAGTCAGGTACAGCCACACCGGATCCAGCCGGCTCAGAATAAGGATATTCACAGGCCCCCGGATCCCCTGGGTCAGAAGTATCAGGTGTTTCAGGGTCATCATAATCTGAAGCGGATCGAATGGCAGAAACACCACTATGCGATCCCCCTCGCGCAACCGACCCAGCAGAGGCTCCGGAGCCCCTGGCAGAATCCCTGCATCGGGCAGGCAAACCGGACGGGCCGTCTCCTGCAGCAGTCCAGACAACCCGAGAGCCGTATAGGTGCAGGGAGACAGGATATAATCCACCGGCATGAAAGGATCCGGTACCGGGACTGATGCCCGGGCGGAAACTACAGATCCATCACTGATCATGTATGCTCCAGATAATCATTATCCTCAGGATGTACCTGAAAATTAGTGGTGTAACGGCTTTCAGCAGTCCCGGGGACCAAATGAAGAAAATGCTCGATAACTGGGCTGTATCACTTTCCCGGAAGCTGGCTTACCTGATACCTCTGTGGTGCCACATTCTGATAGCTGTCCCGGCAGACACCTCCGTCAGCGCCGTAATAGGTCACCGTGCGCGTAATAGGTCACCGTGCGCGTAATAGGTCACCGTGCGCGTAATAAAGTCCACCGTGTAACTGACCACGCCTGCAGACCATATCTCCGTCAAAAACGTCCGGAAACAAGAATGGCCCAGCAGATCTTTCTGTATGGCCTGATACAATCTCTGTTCATCAAACCGGTTCGGGGTCGTCCTCTTTATCACCAGCGGTTCGCCGGCAATGCTGACCGGCCCCTTGCGGGTGATATACAAACTGTGGCACGTCGGCAGGGTCCACGTATTACTGATAACCCCAGCCTGATACAGCACGTCCGCAAAATGTGGGAAACGCCCCTCACGGATATTCATGACCATCCCGGCCTTCAGGGCCTGCTGTACCAGCATCATCGCCTCACTCATTCCCTCTCAGGCCCCCTGACCTCTCAGTATGAAAATGCCACGACATCCACTGCCAGAGGGTAGGTGCCGGGCAGAATGCGCTGGGGCAGGTACGTCTGTATCGGGCTGTTAACCAGAGACGTTTCCCCCTGAGCCAGTACCTGCCAACCATCCTGCAGAGCTGCACTGCTGGGAAGAACAAGCCTGAAATTAATTTTTCCGGCCGGGTCTTTACTGTTAGTGGCCTGCCCCCAGTGCACTGTGCCTGGCTGCCCAGGTACTGCCGGATTAATGTCCCGGTTCACCCGAACGGCAAGGGTGCCACCAGTGGTGTTCGCCGAGAATGTCCCCAACCCAAAATCCCCCGGAACGGGTCCAGCGGGCAGACGGGTATACGGACTCAGGGTGATCCCGACACTGGCATTAATAAGCACCACAACATCATCACTGGCGGAAGACACGGTGGACACTATCCCGGACGCTCCCGCCCTGGTGGACATCAATAACAGTAGGCCTATACAGGCAATATGATTCACGCGTCCCACTTATCCCCTCCGGAACTCGCCGTTTCAGTTCACATCCAGCCCTAGTGTCACTCCAGCATCTTTCCGGACCGGACTCCTGTCATTTGGTTGTATAACCACCGTTAACCAAAATGGTCTGTCCGGTCATCCACCATCCGTCCGACACCAGAAAACGGACCCAAGGCACAATATCCTGAATGTCGGTAAGCCCGGTTTTACTGAACGGCGAAAGTGCGGCTGCAGTGCGGTGGTATGCCTGCGCCTCATCACTTTCCTGTCCGTAAAAGAACGCGGTGTCCATAGGACCTGGACCTATAGCAGTTACAGAAATCGCTCGCTCTCCCAGTTCTTTCGACGCCGCACGGGTAAAGTGCTCAACAGGGGCCTTGGTGCCAGCATAGGCGGCGTAAAAGGGTGTGAATGCTCCCAACAGAGACGTCACCAGCGTGCAGATTTTGCCGTTATCCCGCAGGTGTTTTCCGGCCTCCTTCAGGAAGAAAAAGGCCACTCTGGCGTTTACGGCACTCATGACGTCATATTCTTCCTCAGTGACCTCTGACATCGGCTTTTTCAGTACTCGTCCCACGGTGTTGATGGCGATGTCTGGCTGTCCGACAGCCGCCACCGCCTCCCGAAAAAAGGCTTCCATCGCCCCGTGCGCCGTCAAGTCCGCCTGGATCGCCACCGCCTGAGCTCCCGTGGAACGGATGAAGGCCACTGTCGCATCAGCCTCAATCATCGACACCGGGCTGTGATAATGCACCACCACCGCACGGGCTCCTTGCTGGGCCAGGTCACGGGCAATGAGTCCCCCCAGATTTTTGGCCCCGCCGGCCACGATAACGGTCTTTCCTTTGATGTTGTGTGTCATGTTCATGTCCTGCTTCCTCTGATGAATATTGCCGTGTTGCACAGCCCAGTCGTTCCGGGCTACGCGCCTGCGTACTACTACCCGCGCCCCTGCGCCTTCATCACATCGTGAATACGCAGGTTATAGATAATGGTCGCCCCGGGCGGAACCTTCGGCGGATACCCCCGGTCGCCGTAAGCCAGCGCCGGCGGCACCACCAGGGTGATACTGCCGTGACTCTTCAGTAACCGGATAGCCGACTGAAACAGAGCCGGATAGGCATTCAGGGGCAGGGAAACCAGCGCACCACTCTGGTCCATATCATTAATAACCGAGCCATCCGTCAGAGATTCCTTCACCACAATCGCCACCGTGTCCGTGTCCGCAATAGCCTCCTTGCCCGCATACTCCACCAAGTAGAGGAATCCTTCTGGATGCTTCTTCACCCCTTTCCGACGGGCAAAATCCTTCATCCATGCCTGACCGGTTTTCTCGGTCTGCGCCCGTCGGGTAGTCTGTGCCTGAACCACCTCCTTCTCGGAGGCAGCCAGCGCCGTCTCAATCACCGAGTCAGAAAGCCGGAACTTACCGGCAAACGCATCTTCTATCCCGGCCAGTGCCTGCGCTTTATCCACCATCACACCATCAGATTCCCGCTCGCTGAGCAGGGCCAGCACATCTTTGGCGAGCGAAGTGCCAATGGCATAATCCCGTACCGCCGCCTTCCCTTCCGGTTTGACAGGTCCTTTCACTGCGGTTACCCGGGCAAGCTCCTGCTGATCCGCATCCCGCTCACGCGTCATGGCTTGCAGGGCTTTCTCGCTTTCCTTCAGGGTGGCCTGCAATTGTGTCATTGCCTGGTTATGGCTCTCCTGCCCGGTTTTCTGCGCCTGCTGCAGCTTCGTTAGTTTTTCCTGACTATCGGCCAGTTCCCCGCGCAGTTGCGCCATGCCCTTTTCCTGCTCAGCCATGTTTTTCAGCTGTGACTGCTGACTGTCCAGACGTTCCTGCAGTGCATTGAGTTGCCCGGTCAGTTCGCGAATACGTCCGGCCTTGAGTGTGTCCTCCCCCGTGACCAGCTCCAGCGATTGCTGCAGCGTTTTAAGGGACGCCTGTACCTTCGCTTCCTGAGCCCGCAGCGCATCACGCTCCCGGGTCAATTGCGCTACCACCTCCAGCGGGCGCAGTGAATCCGTGCTGACCTGCTGCATATTCAGCGTGGCGATCGTTCGGCTCAGCTCTGCAATCCGTTTTTTCTGTACCTGTACCTGACGGCGTAGGCGCTCTGTCGCCAGCAGATCACTCTGCACCATCCCAGTGTCGTCATGAGGCCGGGATTGTGCTGCTATCCCCAGAAGAGGGGGAATACCGTCATCACGATCCACAATGCCATTGATGGAAGCCAGAGCCTGAGGATCGTCACCGCTACCCATCCTGGCAGGTGCCGCCTGCACACCTGCATTCAGACAGAACCACACACACAGGGCTGTGCCATACCGCTTCATTACCTTCATTGCCGTCTCACTCACCCCAGACAGCCGCATCCAGTGACACCACATAGGTGTCAGCTGCTACGGCCTGTTCCCCTTGAGCGGTCAGCACCGTGATGTCCAGCGAACTTGCACCGTTATTGGCGAAATACCAGCTCGGGGAATCACCGGATAGCGTGGCATTCGCCACTGAACTTACGGAAAGTCGGTTGGCCGCATTCGCTCTACCGGACAGGGTGCGCAGGTTGCTGAACTCTCCCCGGGCCTCACTGCCTGATGGAGACCAGCGGTAGGCAACCGCCCCACTGCTGGCACTGGCCGTCGCACTGGCTATCACCCGGGTGTCATATCTCCCGGCCTGCAATGGGCTGACGGGGGTTACCGTAATACTTGCCGTTCCTGTTTCCCGGAACACTACATCTGCCGTCCCGGTCGTAATAGCGGAGACCGGGACGGCCTGCGCGTCTGTCATCCCGCCAATCAGTGCGCAGAGCCCTGCCGCCATTACTGCCATCCTGATCCTGTTCATACCCTCATCCTCTCCTGATATCATCCGGCCTGCCCGCCGCTGTTACCAGCACGCAGCATGAGCCCGTCTACCACATCGCGCTGAATCCGAATGCAGAGTTGTCGCGTCTGATACTGATACAGGGCATCCACAACATCCTGTGTCTGCCCGTTGATATCCCCGCGCACCCGGGCATACACCGACGCACGGCTGACCAACTGATCAAATTCTGCTTTACGGCGATTCCATGCCGCAGGGGTAATCAACCGCAGCGAGTTCAACTCGCGACGGCACTGCGCAAATGCCGAATCTGCCGTGGCCGGCACCGTCAAGGATTCCGGCTGTGCCGGCTTCGGTAACAGCCCCCCGCTTCGTGCCCCTGGCAACGTCGGCCGTTCTGCTGCTCCAGCCATCACCGGCGACGACAGTGATGCCGACGCATCCCTGTGTAGCCACGTACACCCGGACAGAAAAAAGGGTGCACAAAGGTATCCCACCAGGAATATCCGTGTGGAAGTTGCCACTGCTGTATCCTTATTTTAATTAGCTGTCCGGGCCCCTGGGGTCGAAATGACCAACCGGGAAATTCCGGTCAGAATGACCATACCGCCGCATCGATGGCTACCGGGTAGGTGCCTGGTGCGAGTAACTGATTTTTACCCGATACGGTGATGATACTACCGCTCACTGACGTGACGCCCTGAGGGCAGTACCGCCACTGTCCTGACAACTGATGGGTTGCGCAGGTCCCCTCAGTTGTCAGGGATATCTCAATCTGGCGGGAGCTGTCAGTGGTGCTGGTGACAAATCCGTTCACATAATCCGGTGTGGCGTAGGGCCGCACGATGGTTGGGTTGAGTCTCCAGGCCACTGTACCTTGAGTGACGCGGGCAGACCATGTACCCAGCAGGTGAGTCCCGGCATAGGTAGCAGTGGCAATCTGTTTGTGTGCCGCCACCTGTACGGTAGCCTCACCTGACGCAGCAAGCGTAATGCTCTCACTGGCTACAGCCGATTCGCTGAGTTGTTCGGCATATGCCCCAGACATCACGACAGCGGGTAGGATCATCAGTGCTATCAGAACACCGCGATGTACCTTCATTCCAGACTCCTTCACCGTATCTTGTATCCGTGATATGCACTCAAAACCCCACGCCATTAGTAGGCGTAGGACGCCACTTCAATACCTACCGGATATCGCCCCGAGAGCAGCACCTGTGCACCAGTGGTTGCAAGTGTACCCGTCATCCTTGTTGTCCCCTGGGGAGCTACGCGCCATGTATCAATAGCCTGAGTAGTAATCACGCTGCCGACGTAAACTAAATTAAAGTTGAGTTTTTTGGTGTTATCTGTACTGTTAGAAGACTGTCCCCAGGATGCAAGTGTCGGTTCACTTGGATTAGCAGGGTTTATAGCGCGATTAATACGAATAGCTACGGTTCCGGCATTAACACTTGCATTCCAGGTTGCCAGATCAAATCCAGCAGGAACACTTCCTGCTGCAAGATCTTTTCGGGCAGTCAGATTAACAACCGCTTCAGCGGAGTTCCGTACGACGAATTGCGTCGACGTGCTGGCTACCGAAGAAATAATATCACCAGCCAGGGCACTCATGGATACGAAAAATAAAACCGCAGTGCCTATAATCATATTCAATACTTTCATTGTTGCTTCTCCGAAATTAATAGGCGTATGCTGCAACATCAATACCCACAGGATAAGTGCCCGGGGTTAATGTCTGAACTCGATTATTAACTACAACAATTCCCTGCGTAATCGATGAGGTTCCCTGAGGTAAAACCCGCCATCCATTTATTAATGTTGATGTACCAGTTCCCCCAGTAAAACCAATTGCTAAACTCACCAGTTTACTTGCGTCAGACGTGTTTTTAGTATCTCCGAATCGTCCTTCACTAGAACCACTGTGAATCACAGGATTGATCCGGTAAGCAATAGTTCCCGAAGTCACACTGGCAGTCCAGTTTGCCAATACAAAATTGATTGGATAACTCCCCGAAACTAAATCATCACGACCAGTGGATGTCACAGTAGCTTCGGCATTACTCGATACCACAATATCATCTGTCGCCGACACCACTGTCGACACAATCCCTGCGGCCTGGCCACTGGCAGGAATAAGCATCGCCATCAGTACGCCCAGAATTGACTGACGAATCATCTTCATTATTCAGGTACTCCATCTTTGTCATGACCCCCCCTCCGTCATAGAGGGGGGATTCTTACTTTTTGTCGCGGGATTATTCAGCCCAGACCGCTGCGTCCAGGGACACAACGTAGGTATCCGCAGCTACTGCCTGTGAAACCGGAGTGGTACGTACGGTGATGTCCAGAGTGCTTGCGTTGCTGTTCGCGGCAAACCACTGCGGGTAAGCTTGAGATGCCGCTGCTGCTGCGGTGGACACCACGTCCAGTTTGTTGGAAGCATCCGTCCTGCCGGAGATGGTCCGCTGGGTGTTGTCGTTGTTACGCACCACACTCGCGTCTGGTGTCCAGCGATACGCAATCTGACCACCGGTCGCGGTTGCCGTCGCACGCGCAATCAGGGTGTTGTTGTGTAAACCTGCTGTCAGGTTAGTTTCCGGGGTAACGGTAATAGCCGCCGTACCAGTTTCCTGGAACACCACATTACCGGTACCGGTCACCACCGCAGAGACCGGGGCTGCCTGTGCCACGCCTGCAGTGCCGGCAACCAGAATGGCAATGGCGGATACGCGCTTAATGTTTTTGATGATTTCCATAATTATTAACTCCAGTTTCTTGTGTTCCGGTGGTCGTCATTTTTGTTACTACCTCCGGCACCACATTCTGTTATTTCCGGCACCATTACCGGGTAAGTATTTATATCAGACAGCATTAATCTGCCTGTTTCTTATTAAATACCCTCGAGTCATGAGAGCATTTAAATTCAGTCCCCTGGTGTGTTTCACAAATTAAAGTTGTGTTATTTGAATACTGACTTACATCCCTGCCGCATTAATCCCTTAGCGTTATTTCTTTATGGTCATTCCATTCAGTATGATTTATTTCCTGACGCTTATTACCGTATCCGGCTTATTATGAATCCACTATCCGGACTATCCACCAGATACACTTCCTGACCACCTTAGTGACTCTCATCATCAGATGATGAAAGGACGCGACTAACATTTTATGTTGCTTCGGGCTGGCGTCAGGGAAGTAACACCGCGGCCTGTAGCTGCAGAGGCCAGGTGTCCACCGGCAGACTCTGGTTGCCGTCCAGCTCCACGCTGAATGTGGCTGTGTATTCACCGCTGCGCAGGACAATACCCTGACTGCGGGCAGTATCAGGCTTCCAGTCACGACCAACCAGGCGTACATGCATCCGGCTGGCGCCGTTGCGTTGACCGCTCAGGGTGTAACGCTGGGGGGCCCCATTCAGTGTGGCGTCACTCCAGACCCGGAAGCCGTTATGTCCGCCCTGTGAGGTCACCGTCCCCTGCGCCAGCAAGGTGCCATCTGCCAGCTGACCCGCCGTCTGCCCAGTCCTTACCTTCAGCGTCAGTTGCGGAGCATCGGCCAGACTACGGCCACTCCACAAAACCGTAGCAACGAGCAGGGTAGCCATCAGACAGTGCTTCATTTCAGTGGTCATCATGCCCATATTCGTTCCCATCCTCAGCGGCACACATTGCGCATTTCATAGAGACCCGCAGGCCCTTTTTTCGCCGGCAGAGTGTAGGTGACCCGGCACTGTCCGGCAGACCATTTCACCATCATCATCCCCTTGTCCGGCAGACCGGTCAGGTAAACCTGTCCCTCGTCACCCACCACACCGGCACCCACCCCCTGACCTTCCAGTGTGGCCAGTGAGCCATACGGCACCGAGGTCCCGTCAGCGCGGGTCAGCGTCATCAGTGCACGACCACCGATACGGGTAGCAAACTTCGCTGGTACAACCGCTCCCTGAGTCGGCACCACTCTGGTGTCCGTCTGGGTAATCTCTGCATCCGGTGGCAGTTCCGCCGGGTTAAGCGTGATACTGTTCTCCTGGTACGGGGTCAGGTATGCCAGCGTGGTGTATCCCCGCCAGTCCGTCCTGACGCCTGGCCAGCCACCGACAGAGACGCCAGATGCACCTGGAGCCTCCACCAGTGCCACTGTATCTCCCAGTGGCTGACTGAATGTCACGCCCCCGGGGTGTATCACCACGCCGCCAGCGGCATCAGCCCCCATCTGCGACATATTGCGGTTATGACTGTAACTTCCCCCGACCTGCCCGTATCCGCCATTCCAGGCCAAGCGCAGGGCACTGTTATCCCGGTCATTGTTGGTTGCATCCGGACGGTAACGCTGACGCACATCCCAGTACAGACGTCTGTCAAACACCCTGCCATTCAGTCCCACTTCATGGCTGTCACTGCTGCCCGATGGGCTCGTCCAGCGGTAGGTCGCACTGCTGCTCCCGCCGAGCCAGCGGTCAAGCGGCACGCTGAACCAGATACTTGCCACACGGTCATTACGCTGCTTACCTGAGCTGTCCGTGTTTTTGTTCTCCGCCCAGTTCAGGGATACTGTCATCCCGTCCAGGCCAATGCTGTACCCGGCGTTGTAAGTGTTGTTATGACCCGGCCGGTTCCAGTAGGTCTCACGTGATCCGGTCAGGGTCAGATATCCGTAATCACCCAGCGCCTGGCTGACTGTCAGTGCGGTTCGCGACCGACGACGGTCATTACTGGTGATATACTGCCTGTCCGGGTTGGCACGCCAGGTGTCAAGCACATCCGACAGGGTGCTGTATCCGGTGGAGGCATACTGGTAACTCGCCAGTGTAAAGGTCGTATTGGTTGCCACCACCTGCTTGCTGTATCGTGCTCGCCAGGTACGCCCCTTCTCCGTCTCCTCATTCCGGCGCTGGCCACGTGTTTCTGTCCCGTCAAGGGAGAAGCCCCCCCAGTCCCCCAAAGATACCCCCATCCCCAGCGAGGCTGCCTGATAATGGTCAGACACCTGTGCACCGGTATAGGCTGTCAGGTTCCAGGGCAATCCGTACATGACTGTCCCCTGGTACACCATGGCCCGGCCAACGGCATTATCAGCAGGGCGATACTGACCGCCCATCAGGCTGTACTGCAGATAGCCTTCACGCAGGGCTATCGCCGGCGTCTGATAAGGCACGGTGAAGACCTGATTGCTTCCGTCCGTTTCATGCACAGTTACCTCAAGGTCGCCACCTGAGCCGGTTGGCGTCAGGTCCGTCAGGGCAAATGGTCCCGGTGCAACCAAGCCGCTGTACAGGGTGAACCCGTTCTGACGCACTTCAACTCGGGCCTGGGTGCGGGCAATCCCCCGCACAACCGGGGCATAAGAGTACACCCCGCCCGGCACCATGCTCTCGTCCGAATTCAACATCACGCCGCGGAAAGGTACGCTGTCAAAAATGTCACCCGGGGTACTTCTTTCCCCTACGGTCACACGGCTTTTCATGCCGTACAGTCCACGCTCGGCGTAGGTATACACACTCTGCCACTTCCCGCTGTCCTGACCAGTCTTCTGCCATGTGGTGGCATTACGCAGACGCCAAGCTCCCAGGTTAGCCCCGGGCTGAACCTGAATATAAGAGGAAGTAATGCGCTGTGACTGCCCCATCCCCTTCATTTCGGTACGACTGCTGTTCGCCTGCCAGTTCATCAGCAGGGCTGGCACACCATCATTCCACAACTGCTCCGGAGCAATACCCTGCAGACGGGGGCGCAGGGAAGCCTGGGGAATAAGCAGGTTCAGTGTCTGGGCATTAAAGTCAAAACTGGACTGAGCCTGAGCAATCACGTTCAGTTCTGCACAGTTCTCGGAACCGTTCCCACGGGACAATGCAGGATATTCATCCGTCCTGACACCGTACCGGGACAGCAATTCCACACTCAGACAGGGAACCAGTACCGGCTTGCCCACGCTATCCTTCCCCTGACTGAATACCACATCACGCGCATCAACCCGCTCACCGTTCAGTAACACGTCCACGGTATAAGTACCTGGCAACTGACCGCCCTGCTCGAACAGGGAAACATCGACATCCTTTCCCGAACCATCCAGTAAGGCTGCATCAAAGGCATACTCCCGTGCATTCCCTTGCCCAGCCAGGCACACCAGTCCAATAGCCAGTGCCAGACGTGAGTAATTCATTGTTCACTCCTCAGAACATTATCCGTCAGAACACCTCACTGAAGTGCAGCTTCATACTCACGGCTGTCACCACCGTAGTCTGTTATGATTTTCCATTGCACCTTGCCGGATGCGCCAACTGGTAAGGTGAAGGTCTTCTCCCCTTTCGGCGGAAGATAATCCAGCCCTTCTACTTTCCGCCCACCTACGCTGACCTCTTTCAGATTCATGAAAAATGGAGTTGGGTTGACTGCTTTCAGCTTCCCCCCCTCACGCGACCAAGTGACCGATGTAGCCTGGTCCGTTGGATCCCCTTTAAGGGAGGCAGGACGAACCATCAACTTGATGCAGTTGTTGATGCGCAGTTGGACTTCCAGCGTGGCCACTTTCGGTGCCTGTGATTTCCCGTCCTGATCCTGCCCCCAGACATCCTCAGGCTTTGGTGGAACCCCGGTGACACACATCCAGTAGAGAGTCTCGCGATCTGCGGCAAATGCGCCACCAGTACGCACCACCCGCACGCGGCTTTGCTGATTGCCGTCCAGACGAAACAACGGTGGCGTTACCACAAAGGGGGCATTTGACTGCTTGTCCGCAGCGTAAACACGTGACTGCACCAGGATGGGGTAGTCCTGCTGGTTGATGACCGACAGGGTTCCACCTGATGAATCAGGGTTGTAAATCATCCGCGTTGCACCCAGCTTCACGGAGAAGCTCTTTGTCGCCGTATCAATCTTTTTCTGATTTCCCATAGCACCGGCAGACAGCATCATTGCCATTCCCAGTACCGCTGCGTCACGACTCCATTTAACCACGTGCTCACCTCGTAATTTGCCTGCGAAGCCCGGTACGACGAGGGTCACAAGCCGTTACAGGTCGCTGCTGAACTTTACATTTAGGACCATTTTGACAATAGAATTTAATTCTTATTTATTTAATAAATAAGAATTAAATTTGTAATTTTGATAAAAAACGACATAACACTCTAAATAGTGAAATTTTCAGAACCACGGAAGGTAAGGGAAGGAAACACAAAATGGATAAGTGATTCAGAATGACACAACTTGTAAGTAGGATGATTCTTAATCGGATAATTAAATTAATTCATTAAAAACAACGTACTAACAAATTTTCAAACAGGAAAATCCTTTGAGAATTTGATGGATTTAATATTTCAATTTACATTAATGAACAGTTTGGTCCTAATTGTAACCTTTTTTGTTTCTTTTTTGTCCGCCAGACACCTTCAAACCGACCTGCATTACTGGCAGTGTAACTGACCGTATGTCGGATGTTCCGGTGCCCCAGATAATCCTGTATCAACCGAGTGTCCACCCCCCGATCAGCTAGAGCATAACCGCAGGCATGGCGGAGCATATGAGGATGGGAGGGGACCGGGAGCTTCGCCTTCTCCCCCAGTGAACGTATCAATTGGTATACTCTTTGCCTCGACAGTGTTCCCCCAGTGCGGGACAAAAACATCCAGTCGCTGTTCGCCCCCGGCATCCTTGTCCGGACCTTCAGCCATTTTCTTATAGCCGCAATTTCCTCTTTCAGTAACGGATGGGTCGTACTGAACCCCTGCTTGAGCCGGTGAATATGCAGAAAACCATCACTTAGTGACAGGTCTGATAACCGTAACTGTCTTGCTTCACTGACCCGGAATCCGTGTACATAGCTCATCAGTATCATGCAATAGTCACGTTCAGGCATGTTGCTTTGTTTTGCATACTCAAGAAGGATGCTTACTTCATCTGCCGTCAGATATTTGCGTTTTGCTGCCATATATTCCCCTTTTCACAAACCCCTCCGCGGGCACGGAGGACTGTAACCAAAACTGAAATCGCCGCACATTAAGGGTTGTCATCTCAGGAATGTCAATTCAGTTACTGTCAGAGATTGCCTCTAAATGTTAGTAAGCGTAAACCCAGCGCCGTATGTAGCCATTAAGCCTGTGCTGGTAACTTAGACGCCCACCTGTTACAGACGTACATCTAAGTATGGAATCCCAGTCCTGGCGAAAAGAACTCCGTAAAAATTATTCTACTGAATTCAAGCTACGTATGGTCGAACTGGCATCCCGTCCCGGTGCCTGCGTTGCTCAGATTGCCCGTGAAAACGGCATCAATGATAACGTCATCTTTAAATGGCTACGGCTATGGCAGGATGAAGACCGCATATCACGTCGCCTCCCGGCAACGGTCGAATCTTCATCATCACCGATGATGCTGCCTGTCGAAGTGATACCTGATCCAGCGCCACCAGGTGAGACGAATACTGACCCGGGTCAGTTCTCAGCGCTGAACGCCTCCTCCTGTTGCGTCGAGTTCCGCCACGGCCAAATGACATTTGAGAACCCGTCACCAGAGTGGCTGGCCGTGCTGCTCCGCGAGCTGACCGGGAGAAGCCAGTGATATCCATCCCGTCAGACACCCGTATCTGGCTGGTTGCTGGCGTCACGGATATGCGTAAATCGTTCAATGGGCTGGGCGAGCTGGTACAGCATGCACTTGATGAAAATCCGTTCTCCGGGCACCTGTTTATCTTCCGTGGCCGCAAAGGTGACACCGTGAAGATCCTCTGGGCTGATGCTGATGGCCTGTGCCTGTTTACCAAACGGCTGGAGGAAGGCCAGTTCATCTGGCCTGCTGTATGCGATGGTAAAATATCCATCACCCGCTCACAACTCACCATGCTCCTCGATAAGCTGGACTGGCGTCAGCCAAAAGCAGCTCGCCTTAACTCACTGACAATGTTGTAAAAAGAGCATGACCGCATTATGAATGGGGTCATGAGTCAGGACTATCTCGCCCGTATCGCCGCGCTGGAAGACGCGCTTCGCCAGAAAGATAGCCAGCTCAGCCTCGTTGCAGAGACTGAGTCGTTCCTGCGTTCGGCGCTGGCCCGCGCAGAAGAGAAAATAGAGAACGAAGAGCGCGAAATAGAGCATCTGCGGGCACAGATAGAAAAACTGCGCCGGATGCTGTTCGGTACCCGTTCAGAAAACATCGCCGACAGGTTGAAGACGCCGAAGCCCTGCTGAAACAGCGGGAGCAGCAAAGCGATCGTTACAATGGCCGGGATAACGATCAGCAGGTTCCGCGTCAGCTTCGCCAGTCGCGCCACCGTCGTCCTCTGCCGGAACATCTTCCCCGCGAAATAAACAGACTGGAGCCAGCCGAAACCTGCTGTAGACTGAAATCCTGGCGCGGCAGGGTATGGATCTGAGCCGGGCTCTGCTCTCCAGTTAGGTGGATACTTGTTGCCGGTTAATGGCCCGCTGGACGAGGCTCCTTACCGCTACGTGATGGACTGCCGCAAGCTGCATACGGATTACACTCCGGTGCCGGTACTGGCACCGGGCAGAAAGAAGAAGAAAACCGGGCGCATCTGGACGTATGTGCGCGATAATCGGAGCGCAGGCTCGTCAGACCCGCCAGCGGCGTGGTTCGCGTACTCCCCGGACCGACAGGGAAAGCATCCTCAGCAACATCTTCGTCATTATCATGGCGTACTGCAGGCCGACGCCTTCGCAGGGTACGACAGGTTGTTCAGTGCAGAGCGTGGCGGTGGTCCCCGCATGCTGGGCACACACCCGCCGTAAAATCCACGACGTCTTTATAAGTACTCAGACTGCGACAGCAGAAGACGCCCTGAAACGTATCGGTGAGCTGTATGCAATCGAAGAAGCCATACGCGGCCTCCCTGCAGATGAGCGGCTGGCAGCCAGGCAATCCCGGAGTAAGCCGCTGCTGATATCCCTGCATGACTGGTTGGTGGAGAAAAGCGCCACTCTGTCGAAAAAATCCCGGCTGGGCGAGGCGTTCGCTTATGTCCTGAACCAGCGGGGTGCGCTGTGCTACTACTGCGATGATGGCCTGGCAGAGCCTGATAACAACGCAGCCGAACGAGCCCTTCGTGCCGTCTGTCTTGGAAAAATGAATTTTATCTTCTTCGGCAGCGACCACGGTGGCGAGCGTGGAGCCCTGCTGTATGGTCTTATCGGAACATGCAGGCCCAATGGCATCGATCCGGAGGCTTACCTTCGCCATATCCTGAGCGTACTGTCGGAGTGGCCCAGCAACAAAGTGGCGGAACTGCTGCCATGGAACGTAGATCTCGCCAATAAATAGCCGTCAATACGGCAATCACTTTACGCTTACAAATTTTACGCTCTTAACATAACAATATTTTACTTCTTCATTTAATAACCAAGCATCATCGGGTGAGAAGCAACCAAACTTAATCTGTAATACAGCCGATATTGTGAATGGTTTAATTATTTTACTTTGGCTTTAGGTCTAGCTATTTTTAGTTATATATGCAACCAACAAAATACCTGGAGAGATAAAAACCCGGTGTTTCTGGGTTTTTATTTTAATATTAACTCATAGTTATTCTAAAGTCATTGCGCCAAACGAACTATGCAACGATTTGTGTATCTGCCCAGACGCGTGAAAACCGCCCTGAATTACTTGCAGTGTAATGAACGGTATGACGGATATTTCTATGACCAAGATAATCCTGAATTAAACGTGTGTCCAGACCTTGCTCAGCAAGTTCGAAACCACAGGAATGCCTGAGCATATGTGGATGTGTGACAAATGGGAATTTGGCTAACAATGCATATTCCCGTATCATCATGTATACTCTCTGCCGTGATAACTTTTTCCCAGATTGAGATAAAAAGAGGTGTTCACTATCAGATTTAATATAATTAACTCTTTTTTTAATCCATTTTTCCAATGTAACTATTTCTTCCATCTGAAGAGGGTGAAATGTACTCAGACCATGCTTTAGTCTTCGTATATATATACGTTTTCCTGGAATATTTATATCCGATACTTTCAAACCTGTTAACTCACTCACTCTAAAACCATGGTAATAACACATCAAGAGAATACATCGATCTCTTACTTCGTGTCTGAATCCATTTGCAGAGTTTATTAATTCCTGAACCTCATTTTTTGTCAAATAGCGGCGTTTCATTATAACTCTCTCTGTTATGTATAATTATGTATTGAATGGGGGGGATGTGCTATGCCCAGTGGACTGACCCCACCCCGGTAGACGATCCTGCCCTATAGCTTTCCATAGGACAGGCTCTAGACGATAGATCTCGTGGGGAAGATGTTGCCGATGACGGGACTGGAGACGCTGGCAGGGAACCTGCGGATCTTGCGGACGAATTAACTGTTCTGATGACCTTCGCAACCATTGATACAGAGTATTCTAAATTTCGTCTGGTTATATTTAACAGATCCCCCTGAATTCACATTTTTTATGCAACTCACCCACCTAAGACTTGTCCTATTTTTAATTACGAATGTTAAGGAGAATCAGAAGGTTGAAACTTTCACCGCGACATGCCTGGGTTGGTGTCTTTGTACTGAGCATTCTGTTCTGGCTATTGGTCGGCTGGGGGCTTTACTATGTGCTCTGATAAAAAAAAAGCCAGCCCCGCGCCACCCAATATGGATGATCTCATAAAACAGCTCGAATCGCTGGATCTGACCGATAATCAGCGGCGATTTCTAGAAGACATCCTGAAAAATAAGTCAGAGATTAGCTGGGATGATGATGCTATCCGCAGTGAACATGATGAGGAGTGAACGGCTTTCAGCCATATCTCTACAGAGCGTTTTAGCCACTACGCCTACGTAGAGATACTTCCCCGGATATCGACAATACGGACCTCAAGCTCAGCGAAAGACGGGAGGATATCGCTGTAAAGAGTTTTACGCTCAAACTCCACCGCCGTCTGGGACGGGCGGCCATTCAGGCCCGCAATCAGGATCATCCTTACGCATTGCCGCATCCACAGGCTTTCAGCGTGGCGCAACCATAGCCGCTCCGCCAGAGCGAAATAAATCTGTATGACAGCAGAATGCCCAGAAACGAGCCCGCCATCACCTGAGCGATAAGAGCCCCCATTTATTCTTCAACTGATATTGCTGACCGGCCTGACACTGCTGTTCACCGCTTTTGGCATCATGAGCCTGCTGATGTATATCCTGCTGTTTACCGAGCCCGGCGACCAGCAGACGCTGCTGCTATATGTGACCAGTACGCTGATTGTGCTGGCAGTAGTCGTCCGGGTCAGGGCCAGGCGTTCTACGCTGCTCAGGGAAACACTCAGCCAGCTTCGGGGAGATGTTTTAGTCCTGACGGGGAACTGCGATGAGTAGCCGTCATGGCAAAGAGCGGAGCAAAAAATATAGCTGCTGTATCGGGTCAGGTCTCAGTGGGCTGAAATCCGCCAGCTCAGTGAGGATGCAGCCAGCAGATGCTCTGTTGGGCACGCTGCACAGGCTCGGGGCACCCGTCATGCTGTATATTGGTTTACTGCTGCTGCGGGGACTGAGAAGAAAACCCGGGCGGCTGCCACTGTATATCCGCAGGGCTGCGGGTATCTGGGAAACCGTGCGGTTTATCCGCAGACTGTTCACCTACGGGAAAATGGGAAGATGCCCCTCCGGAAGCGTTTATCTGAAAGAAGGAATAGCCATATGTCAGAAAAAGTAGAAGACCAGATTAAGGAATTTGCGGGCACCGCTCAGCAGAAATACGGGGAGCTGACCAATGATTACGATCATCAGGCAAAGGGCGCCGTCAGGAAATTTGCCGCTCAGGGCAGTAGGCGGTTTAGGATGCGGCTGACGTTGTCCGCGAGCAGGTGGGTGGTAATCTGGTGAAGGCGGTTGAGATTGCCGCAGGATTCGGACTGTTAATAGAGCTACTCATCGGGTGCTGCGGATAACATGAAATGAAGGCGCGGGGATGCCAGCAGGTGTTCCAGGGTTGCAGTTATTCATCATAAGGCACGCTGGTTTCAGCGCCATCACAGGCTAAGACTTAACGCAAACCGCCGCCGTACGATCAGATTAACCAATTCAGTTCCCTTCTGTATTTAACGCATTATCATAGGAGCCTGCGTCATATGAGCGCCATTAATGGTTAACGAACAGAAGGAATTCATCAATGTTAAGAAAAACCGCTGCCGAATTCTTCGGCACGTTCTGGTTGGTCTTCGGTGGCTGCGGCAGTGCGGTACTGGCGGCCGCCTTTCCACAGTTGGGCATCGGGTTCGCGGGCGTGGCGCTCGCATTCGGCCTGACGGTACTCACGATGGCGTATGCCGTGGGGCATATTTCCGGCGGTCATTTCAACCCGGCAGTCACGCTGGGACTGTGGGCCGGTGGCCGCATCTCCTTCAGCAACGTCATCCCTTATATCATTGCTCAGGTCATCGGCGGTATCGCTGCCGCAGGCGTCCTGTACCTGATAGCGAGCGGTAAGGCCGGCTTTGACGTGACGACAGGCGGCTTTGCCTCGAACGGATTCGGTGAGCACTCCCCCGGCGGCTATTCACTTCAGGCAGCCGTTATCGCTGAGCTGATTCTGACCGCCTTCTTCCTGATTGTTATTCACGGTGCAACAGATAAGCGAGCACCGGCCGGGTTTGCCCCTATTGCCATTGGTCTGGCGCTGACACTCATCCACCTTATCAGTATTCCGGTCACCAACACGTCCGTTAATCCGGCACGAAGCACGGCTGTTGCCATCTTCCAGGGAACCTGGGCGTTACAGCAGCTCTGGGTGTTCTGGCTGGTGCCCTTTGCAGGCGGCATTATTGGCGGCCTGATTTACCGCTTTCTCCTGCAGAGCCGGGACTAACAAAAAAACGGTCAGGCGCCAGAAAGAATGCCCTGCCGGAAGGTGGGGTATTTTTATTTTAAAAAATACCCGCTCAGGGCGGGTAAACAATGGAAGCAATGTGAGCAATATCATGAGGCCAGAATACCTGAGTGAAATACCAGGACATTCATCTCACCGCTAAAGTAATGTTTGCACCTGATGTTTCAACTCTGAATTTTATTTAGGCTCTTGTGAAAGGTTTCTATTTCCCAGCGAATGGCATACCAGCTGAGTTTTTCAGCAGCGTCATCCAGCGTATCTACAGGCAGATTGGTGATGAGTTCCCATTCGACCCTTCCCCGTTCATCAGTGATCTTCTGCTCCAGCGCATGGGTAACTGTCAGTATCTGGCAGGATATTTTTTTGTTTACTAATAGGGTGCAGCAAGGTGAGGCGACAATATTTCACTTCCAGACAAGTCGTTATTTCCCGGCCTTGCTGATCACGGAATCTGACATTATGTAAACCAGCGACTAATGGGTTTTAAGCTCATCAGGCAGACAGAAAAGCTCATAAATATTACTTTCCCGATCACCAATGTGGACACAGCGGTCTGGCTCCCCAAACAATGAGCATCCGCGCGGATGCTCATTTAACTCGCTGCCGAGTTGCCTGAAAATGCCCGTTGAGAATGTCATCTTCACCAACACGCTCGCTGAAGAGAAAGCGATAGGCGGCTTTGGTCTGCGTCCAGT
>Ga0268257_1000352_pt1 | contig 61136 bp, 44 predicted proteins | sample AgamicAtPrz_FD_200249 | JGI IMG/M metagenome (GOLD analysis project Ga0268257, IMG submission 200249) | Agave microbial communities from Guanajuato, Mexico - At.P.rz (v2) (version 3) | ecosystem: Host-associated > Plants > Phyllosphere > Phylloplane/Leaf | place: Guanajuato, Mexico | collected... | reverse complement strand
TGCTGGGTGAAGACCTGACGCAGACCGGCGCCCGCGCGGCCCTGGCGGTTCGTCAGGCGGTGAAGGGTAAAGCACGTGAAATGGCAGCGGCGCAGAAAGTGGCTGACTGGCAGATTGCGGCGATCCTGAACATCGGCCAGCGCGCGAAACATCCTCTGTTTGTAACTAACGTTGACAACACCCGTCTGGACGATATCGCCGCGTGGACCTACTGCGCGCCGGTTGAAGACCAGGCGCGTCTGGGCTTTGCCATTGCCCACGCGCTGGACAGCAACTCTCCGGCCGTTGAACTGGATCGCGACCTGCAAAACAAGGTCGACGTGATTGTTCAGGCCCTCGCAGGTGCGAAAAAACCGCTGATCATCTCCGGTACCAACGCCGGAAGCGCTGAAATCATTCAGGCCGCCGCGAACGTTGCTAAAGCCCTGAAAGGCCGCGGCGCTGACGTCGGTGTGACCATGATTGCCCGTGCGGTAAACAGCATCGGTCTGGGCATGATTGGCGGCGGCTCGCTGGAAGAAGCGTTAAGCGAACTGGAATCCGGTGCCGCTGACGCCGTTGTGGTGCTGGAAAATGACCTGCATCGCCACGCGTCTGCCGCACGCGTTGACGCAGCGCTCTCCAAAGCGCCGCTGGTCATGGTGATTGACCATCAGCGCACCGCGATCATGGACAAAGCGCACCTGGTACTCTCTGCGGCAAGCTTTGCAGAAAGTGACGGTACGGTTATCAATAACGAAGGCCGCGCACAGCGTTTCTTCCAGGTTTATGACCCGGCGTACTACGACAGCAACACCGTGATGCTGGAAAGCTGGCGCTGGCTGCACTCCCTGCACAGTACCGTGCAGAGCCGTGAAGTGGACTGGACGCAGCTTGACCACGTTATCGACGCGGTTGTTGAGAAACTGCCTCAGCTGGCGGGCATTAAAGACGCCGCGCCTGACGCAAGCTTCCGCATTCGCGGTCAGAAACTGGCGCGTGAACCGCACCGCTACAGCGGTCGTACCGCGATGCGCGCCAACATCAGCGTGCACGAACCGCGCCAGCCGCAGGATAAAGACACCATGTTTGCCTTCTCGATGGAAGGGAACAACCAGCCGTCTGCGCCGCGTTCGCAAATCCCATTCGCATGGGCACCGGGCTGGAACTCCCCGCAGGCATGGAACAAGTTCCAGGCTGAAGTGGGCGGTCACCTGCGCCACGGCGATCCGGGCGTACGTCTGATTGAAGCCTCCGAAACCGGTCTGGACTTCTTCACTACCGTTCCGGCGAGCTTCCAGGCTCAGGAAGGTCAGTGGCGTATTGCGCCGTACTACCACCTGTTCGGTAGCGACGAAATGTCCCAGCGTTCTCCGGTATTCCAGCAGCGTATGCCGCAGCCGTACATCAAGCTCAACCCGGCGGATGCCGCGAAGCTTGGCGTGAACGCGGGTGCGAACATTGCCTTTAGCTACGACGGCCAGACCATCAGCCTGCCGCTGATTATTTCTGAACGTCTGTCAGCAGGGCAGGTGGGTCTGCCGATGGGGATGCCTGGCATCGCGCCGGTTCTGGCGGGTGCGCATCTTGATAACCTTCAGGAGGCAAAAGCATGAGTTGGTTAACGCCGGATCTTATCGATATCCTGCTGAGCATTCTGAAAGCGGTTGTGATTCTGCTGGTGGTCGTGACCTGCGGCGCGTTCATGAGCTTTGGTGAACGTCGTCTTCTCGGTCTGTTCCAGAACCGTTACGGACCGAACCGCGTGGGCTGGGGTGGTTCACTCCAGCTGGTGGCGGACATGATCAAGATGTTCTTCAAAGAGGACTGGGTTCCGCGCTTCTCGGACCGCGTGATCTTTACGCTGGCACCGATGATCGCCTTCACCTCGCTGCTGCTGGCGTTTGCTATTGTTCCCGTCAGCCCGACCTGGGTTGTCGCTGACCTGAACATCGGCATTCTGTTCTTCCTGATGATGGCAGGCCTCGCGGTTTACGCGGTGCTGTTTGCAGGCTGGTCCAGTAACAACAAATACTCGCTGCTGGGCGCGATGCGTGCTTCCGCGCAGACGCTGAGCTACGAAGTGTTCCTGGGGCTCTCCCTGATGGGCGTGGTGGCGCAGGCCGGTTCATTCAACATGACCGACATCGTCAACAACCAGGCCGACATCTGGAACGTTATCCCGCAGTTCTTTGGTTTTGTGACCTTTGCTATCGCGGGCGTGGCGGTGTGTCACCGTCACCCGTTTGACCAGCCAGAAGCCGAACAGGAACTGGCCGACGGTTACCACATCGAATATTCCGGCATGAAGTTCGGTCTGTTCTTCGTGGGCGAGTACATCGGTATCGTCACCATTTCCGCGTTGATGGTAACGCTGTTCTTTGGTGGCTGGCATGGCCCGTTCTTACCGCCGTTCATCTGGTTCGCGCTGAAAACCGCGTTCTTCATGATGATGTTCATTTTGATTCGTGCGTCCTTACCGCGTCCGCGTTATGACCAGGTAATGTCCTTCGGCTGGAAAGTGTGCCTGCCGCTGACGCTCGTCAACTTGTTGGTAACGGCGGCTGTCATTCTCTGGCAGCAGCCATAAGGGGCTTTGAGATCATGACCTTAAAAGAATTATTGGTAGGTTTCGGCACCCAGGTACGCAGTATCTGGATGATCGGCCTGCACGCGTTTGCTAAACGCGAAACCCGGATGTACCCGGAAGAGCCGGTATATCTGCCGCCGCGCTACCGTGGCCGTATCGTGCTGACGCGCGACCCGGACGGTTCCGAGCGCTGCGTTGCCTGTAACCTGTGTGCGGTAGCGTGTCCGGTAGGCTGTATCTCTCTGCAGAAAGCAGAGACGGTAGACGGCCGCTGGTACCCTGAGTTCTTCCGCATCAACTTCTCACGCTGCATCTTCTGCGGTCTGTGTGAAGAAGCGTGCCCAACCACGGCGATTCAGCTGACTCCAGACTTCGAACTGGGTGAGTACAAGCGTCAGGACCTGGTGTACGAGAAAGAGGATCTGCTGATTTCCGGTCCGGGCAAATACCCGGAATATAACTTCTACCGGATGGCGGGTATGGCAATCGACGGCAAAGATAAGGGCGAAGCAGAGAACGAAGCTAAGCCTATCGACGTCAAGAGCCTGTTACCGTAAGGAGAGGGCAATGGAATTCGCTTTTTATATCTGTGGCCTTATCGCCATCCTGGCTACACTGCGAGTGATCACGCACACCAATCCGGTGCATGCGCTGCTGTACTTGATCATTTCGCTGCTGGCCATTTCCGGGGTGTTCTTTGCGCTGGGCGCGCACTTCGCCGGTGCGCTGGAAATCATCGTCTACGCCGGGGCCATCATGGTGCTGTTCGTCTTCGTGGTGATGATGCTGAACCTGGGCGGCTCTGAAATTGAGCAGGAACGTCAGTGGTTGAAACCGCAGGTGTGGATCGGCCCGGCAATTTTGTCGGCCATTATGCTGGCGGTCATTGTTTACGCCATTCTGGGCGTCAACGACCAGGGGATCGACGGGACGCCAATCAGCGCGAAAGCCGTGGGTATCACCCTGTTTGGTCCGTACGTTCTGGCGGTTGAGCTGGCCTCAATGCTGCTGCTGGCGGGTCTGGTTGTGGCCTTCCACGTTGGCCGCGAAGAGCGTGCTGGCGAGGTGCTGAGCAACCGCACTGACGACCGCGCGAAAAGAAAAACGGAGGAACGCGCATGATCCCCTTAACACATGGACTGATCCTCGCTGCGATTTTATTCGTTCTGGGCTTAACCGGTCTGGTTATCCGCCGCAATCTGCTGTTTATGCTGATCGGTCTGGAAATCATGATTAACGCCTCCGCGCTGGCCTTCGTGGTCGCCGGAAGCTACTGGGGCCAGACCGATGGTCAGGTGATGTACATTCTCGCCATCAGCCTCGCGGCTGCCGAAGCGAGTATTGGCCTGGCGCTGTTGCTGCAGCTCCATCGTCGCCGCCAGAACCTGAACATCGATTCAGTAAGTGAGTTGCGTGGATGAACATGCTTGCCTTAACCATTATTTTTCCGCTGATTGGCTTCGTGCTGCTGGCGTTTTCTCGCGGCCGCTGGTCTGAGAATCTGTCTGCGACCGTGGGTATCGGCTCAATCGGTCTGGCTGCGCTGGTTACAGCGTATGCGGGTATCGACTTCTTTAACAACGGACGTCAGCCTTTCAGCGTGCCGCTGTGGACGTGGATGTCGGTCGGTGATTTCAACATCGGTTTCAACCTGGTGCTGGATGGTCTGTCTCTGACCATGCTCTCCGTTGTCACCGGCGTGGGCTTCCTGATCCACATGTTCGCCTCCTGGTATATGCGCGGTGAAGAGGGCTACTCCCGCTTCTTCGCCTACACCAACCTGTTTATCGCCAGCATGGTGGTTCTGGTGCTGGCCGATAACCTGCTGCTGATGTACCTGGGCTGGGAAGGCGTGGGTCTGTGTTCTTACCTGCTGATCGGTTTCTACTATACCGATCCGAAGAATGGCGCAGCGGCCATGAAAGCGTTCGTCGTGACCCGCGTGGGTGACGTGTTCCTCGCTTTCGCGCTGTTCATTCTCTACAACGAACTGGGCACGCTGAACTTCCGCGAAATGGTGGAACTGGCGCCGGCGCACTTCGAAGCAGGCAACAACATGCTGTGGTGGGCAACGCTGATGCTGCTGGGTGGCGCCGTGGGTAAATCCGCGCAGCTGCCGTTGCAGACATGGCTGGCCGACGCGATGGCGGGTCCAACCCCTGTCTCCGCGCTGATCCACGCCGCGACCATGGTTACCGCCGGTGTCTACCTGATTGCGCGTACCCATGGCCTGTTCCTGATGACCCCGGAAATTCTGCATCTGGTGGGTATCGTCGGTGCGGTTACGCTGGTGCTGGCAGGCTTTGCCGCGCTGGTGCAGACCGACATCAAGCGCGTTCTCGCGTACTCCACCATGAGCCAGATTGGTTACATGTTCCTGGCGCTGGGCGTTCAGGCGTGGGACGCAGCCATCTTCCACCTGATGACGCACGCGTTCTTCAAAGCGCTGCTGTTCCTCTCATCCGGTTCGGTGATCCTGGCCTGCCACCACGAGCAGAACATCTTCAAAATGGGCGGACTGCGTAAGTCCATCCCGCTGGTCTATGTCTGCTTCCTGGTAGGCGGCGCGGCGCTGGCGGCACTGCCGCTGATTACCGCGGGCTTCTTCAGTAAGGACGAAATCCTTGCGGGCGCCATGGCGAATGGTCATATCAATCTGATGGTTGCGGGTCTGGTCGGTGCGTTCATGACCTCCCTGTATACCTTCCGTATGATTTTCATCGTATTCCACGGTAAAGAACAAATTCACGCTCACGCAGGGAAGGGGATCACCCATCACCTGCCGCTGATTGTGCTGCTGGTACTCTCCACCTTCGTTGGCGCGATGATTGTGCCACCGCTGCAGGGCGTACTCCCGGCGACAACCGAGCTTGAGCACGGTCGCGTTCTGACGCTTGAAATCACCTCCGGCGTGGTTGCTATCGCGGGCATCCTGATTGCTGCATGGCTGTGGCTGGGTAAACGTACGCTGGTAACTGCCGTTGCCAACAGTGCGCCGGGCCGTCTGCTGGGCACCTGGTGGTACAACGCGTGGGGCTTCGACTGGCTGTACGACATGATCTTCGTTAAGCCGTTCCTGGGCATCGCGTGGCTGGTAAAACGCGACCCGCTGAACAGCCTGATGAATATCCCGGCGATCCTCTCCCGCTTTGCAGGTAAAGGCCTGCTGTACAGTGAGAACGGTTATCTGCGCTGGTATGTGGCATCCATGAGCATCGGTGCGGTTGTCGTGCTGGCGCTGCTGATGGTGTTGCGTTGATCGTTAAGTGAATTTTATTCGAATTCGTTGAAAATCAGGCCCCTGCTGGGGGCCTTAAAAAGGAATGTAAATCGCCATGTTACTACCCTGGCTAATATTAATTCCCTTCATCGGCGGCTTCCTGTGCTGGCAGACTGAACGCTTTGGCGTGAAGATGCCGCGCTGGATCGCGCTGATCACCATGGGATTGACGCTCGCGCTTGGCCTGCAACTGTGGTTGCAGGGCGGTTACTCACTGACCCAGTCTGCGGGCATTCCGCAGTGGCAGTCTGAGTTTATCCTGCCGTGGATCCCGCGTTTCGGCATTACGATCCACCTGGCGATTGACGGTCTGTCGCTGCTGATGGTGGTGCTGACCGGTCTGCTCGGCGTTCTGGCGGTACTTTGCTCCTGGCGAGAAATCGAAAAATACCAGGGCTTCTTCCACCTGAACCTGATGTGGATCCTGGGCGGCGTGATCGGCGTGTTCCTTGCCATCGACATGTTCCTGTTCTTCTTCTTCTGGGAGATGATGCTGGTGCCGATGTATTTCCTGATCGCGCTGTGGGGCCATAAGGCGTCCGACGGTAAAACGCGTATCACGGCGGCAACCAAGTTCTTCATCTATACCCAGGCGAGCGGTCTGGTGATGCTGATTGCCATCCTGGCGCTGGTGTTCGTGCATTACAATGCGACCGGTGTTTGGACCTTCAACTATGAAGAGCTGCTGAAGACCCCGATGTCTCACGGCGTGGAATACCTGCTGATGCTGGGCTTCTTCATCGCCTTCGCGGTGAAAATGCCGGTGGTTCCGCTGCACGGCTGGCTGCCAGACGCGCACTCTCAGGCACCGACGGCGGGTTCCGTTGACCTGGCGGGCATCTTGCTTAAAACGGCGGCCTACGGTCTGCTGCGTTTCGCACTGCCGCTGTTCCCGAATGCCTCCGCTGAATTCGCACCCATTGCCATGTGGCTCGGCGTGATCGGTATCTTCTACGGCGCGTGGATGGCCTTCACGCAGTACGACATCAAGCGTCTGATTGCCTACACCTCCGTTTCCCACATGGGCTTCGTGCTGATTGCGATCTACACCGGCAGCCAGCTGGCGTACCAGGGCGCGGTCATTCAGATGATTGCGCACGGCCTGTCCGCCGCGGGTCTCTTCATCCTGTGCGGTCAGCTGTACGAACGTCTGCACACTCGCGACATGCGTATGATGGGCGGCCTGTGGGGCAAAATGAAATGGCTGCCAGCGCTCTCCATGTTCTTCGCGGTTGCCACCCTGGGTATGCCGGGCACCGGTAACTTCGTCGGCGAATTTATGATTCTGTTCGGCAGCTTCAAAGTGGTTCCGATGATTACCGTCATCTCCACCTTTGGTCTGGTGTTCGCTTCCGTGTACTCGCTGGCGATGCTGCACCGCGCTTACTTCGGTAAAGCGAAGAGCGAAATTGCTGCACAAGAACTGCCGGGGATGTCGCTGCGTGAGCTGTTCATCATCCTGCTGCTGGTCGTACTGCTGGTGCTGCTGGGCTTCTACCCGCAGCCGATTCTGGATACCTCGCATAGCGCGATGGGCAACATCCAGCAGTGGTTTGTTAATTCTGCTTCTACTACAAGGCCGTAATTCGCCATGACAATAACTCCACAACAACTGATCGCGCTGCTACCGCTGCTGATCGTCGGATTGACGGTGGTGGTTGTGATGCTCTCCATTGCGTGGCGACGCAATCACTTCCTGAATGCAACCCTGTCCGTTCTGGGTCTGAACGCTGCGTTAGTCTCCCTCTGGTTTGTTGGCCAGGCGGGCGCGATGGACGTCACGCCGCTGATGCGCGTTGACGGCTACGCCATGCTCTACACCGGTCTGGTGCTGCTGGCGAGCCTGGCAACCTGTACCTTTGCCTACCCGTGGCTCGAAGGTTACAACGACAACAAAGAAGAGTTTTACCTGCTGGTACTGATTGCCGCGCTGGGCGGCATTCTGCTGGCGAACGCGAACCACATGGCCGCGCTGTTCCTCGGTATTGAGCTGATCTCACTGCCGCTGTTCGGCCTGATTGGTTACGCCTTCCGCCAGAAACGCTCGCTGGAAGCGGCAATCAAATACACCATTCTGTCTGCTGCCGCGTCGTCGTTCCTGCTGTTCGGTATTGCGCTGCTGTACGCGCAGACGGGTAACCTCTCGTTCATGGCGCTCGGCAAGAGCCTGGGCGACGGCATGATGCACGAGCCGCTGCTGCTGGCGGGTCTGGGCATGATGATTGTTGGCCTTGGCTTCAAGCTTTCTCTGGTGCCGTTCCACCTGTGGACGCCAGACGTATACCAGGGTGCGCCTGCACCGGTCTCTACCTTCCTGGCGACGGCGAGTAAAATCGCTATCTTCGGCGTGGTTATGCGTCTGTTCCTGTACGCGCCGGTGGGTGACAGCGAAGCGGTTCGCGTGGTGCTGGGCATTATCGCGTTCGTGTCTATCATCTTCGGTAACCTGATGGCGCTGAGCCAGACCAACATCAAGCGTCTGCTGGGCTACTCCTCTATCTCCCATCTGGGCTACCTGCTGGTGGCGCTGATTGCGCTGCAAAGCGGCGAGATGTCGATGGAAACCGTGGGTGTGTATCTGGCCGGTTACCTATTCAGCAGCCTCGGCGCCTTCGGCGTGGTGAGCCTGATGTCCAGCCCGTACCGTGGCCCGGATGCAGATTCTCTGTTCTCCTATCGTGGCCTGTTCTGGCACCGTCCGATTCTGTCGGCGGTAATGACCGTGATGATGCTCTCGCTGGCGGGTATCCCGATGACGCTGGGCTTTATCGGGAAGTTCTACGTGCTGGCCGTCGGTGTGCAGGCGGGTCTGTGGTGGCTGACTGCCGGTGTCGTTATCGGCTCCGCGATTGGTCTCTATTACTACCTGCGCGTAGCGGTGAGCCTGTACCTGAGCGCGCCTCAGCAGCTTAACCGCGATGCACCATCCAACTGGCAGTACAGCGCCGGCGGGATTGTGGTGCTCATCTCCGCGCTGCTGGTGCTGATCTTCGGTATCTATCCGCAGCCGCTGATTGAGATTGTTCAGCGCGCGATGCCGCTGATGTAAAAACAAAAAACCCGCCTCGGCGGGTTTTTTATTGCCCAGCGGCGCTACGCTTGCAGGGCCTACGGGTTTTGTAGGTCGGGTAAGCGTAGCGCCACCCGACTAAGCCAGCTGCTTCCGGCTAATCAACGGCCCGTCAATTTTCTTCATCGACCGCTCCAGCACTTCCTCAATCACCGACGACAGCTCGTTCAGCTCAAACTTCGCCACATAGCCGTCCGCCTTCACTTTGCGAATATGATCTTCGTTGGCGTTGCCGGAAAGGGACGAGTGGATCACCACCGGAATATCCTTCAGAATCGGGTCGGTTTTGATTTTGCGCGTCAGCGTAAAGCCATCCATCTCCGGCATTTCGAGGTCGGTTAATACCAGAGCGATCTTGTCGGTGATAGGGACGCCCTCAGCCTGCGCCTGCGCGGCCAGCTGGGTGATTTTCTCCCATGCGTCTTTGCCGGTGATATGCAGCTGAGCCGGGATCTCCATCGCCTGCAAACCCTTCTCCAGCATCGAACGCGCCACCTTCGAGTCTTCTGCAACAATCGCGACGGAGCCTGGCTTGATGTTGAATTTGGTGGTTTCCAGATGGGTGGCGTGCAGATCGTGATTCGCCGGGGTGATGTCATACAGGATCTGTTCCACGTCCAGCACCATCGCCAGATCGTTGGTGTCGGTCTTGTCATCCAGGCAGGCAATGCTGGTGATGTAGCGACCGCTGACGGCGGTTTCGGCGGCGTGCACCTGCTTCCAGTCAAGACGCATGATGTTCTCCACCGATTCCACGGCGAAGGCCTGCACGCTGCGGGCATATTCGGTGATCAGCAGAATGTTCAGCCCGGTGGTTGGCTTGCAGCCGGCGACAGCGGCCAGATCGATCACCGGGATCACCTGGTCGCGAATGTTTACCATCCCCATCAGCGGAGACTTCATGCCCGCCGGTTTGGTGAAGGTCGGCATCGGCACAATTTCGCGCAATTTGAACACGTTGATGCCGAACAGCTCGGATTTATTTTCGTTCAGAGAGGTGCCAAGACGGAACAGCAACAGTTCAAAACGGTTGGACAGGGTGAGATTCGCCCTGTCATCAATATCTTTCTGGAAATTATCCATTCTACCCTCAAGAGAAATGCTGGCCTTTTAATCGTTATCGGCATCCTGAGGGAAAAATAAAGGACTAAACGCTGACCTGAGCGAAATCTTCCGCCAGCTCGCAGGCGGGAAACACTTCCCGACACTCTGCCAGCAGGCTTTCACAGCCGCGGACGTCATAGCGTGAACTGACGTGCGTGACAATCAGTTTCCCAACGCCAGCCTCACGCGCCAGCCGCGCCGCCTGACGCGTTGAGCTGTGCCCCCGGCTGTTGGCTTTCTCTTCCATCGCCGCTTCCAGCGTCGCCTCGTGCACCATCACGTCCACGCCCCCGGCAAGCCGAAGCGCTGAAGGGCAGGGGGCGGTATCACCAAAAATAGCCAGTTTTTTGCCCGGCTGTGGCGGCGCGAGGTAATCCTGACCGTTAATGACGCGCCCGTCTTCCAGCGTGACGGTTTCACCAAGCTTAAGGCGCTGGAACAGCGGGCCGGGCATGACGCCATCGGCCCGCAACGCGGCGGCGTTCAGCGCGCCGGGCTTATCGTGCTCCTCAATACGATAGCCGTAGCATTCCACCGGATGGTTAAGCGGGTAAGCGTGCACCCGATAATCACCGTCGTCGAACACCTGGCCTTCGGCTATTTCATTCACCTCCAGCGGATAGTCGGTCCATGAGCCGCTCAGGCGCAGCGTGGTTTCAACAAATTCCTGAATGCCCGCAGGACCATAAATCGTCAGCGGGTTGGCGTTACCCGCCATTGAACGGCTGCACAGCAGGCCCGGCAGGCCGAAAAGATGATCGCCGTGCAGATGCGTAATAAATATTTTATCCACTTTCCCTGGGTGATATGAGGTGTTCAGCAGCTGGTGCTGCGTGCCCTCACCGCAGTCAAACAGCCACAGCCCACCCCGGGTAGGATGCTTAAGATCCAGCAGAATTGCCGTCACGTTTCGTGAGCGGGTTGGCACGCCGGCGGACGTACCCAGAAAAATCAGTTCCATAACGCAATCAGCCCTTTGCCCAATGGGAAGAGGTTTAGTATAACGTGATGAACCCCAGGAAGGAGAAACACATGATCCAGTGGCAAGATCTACACCATAGCGAACTGACCGTGCAGTCACTCTACGCCCTGCTCAAACTGCGCTGTGAAGTCTTCGTGGTTGAACAAACCTGCCCGTATCAGGATATCGACGGCGATGACTTAATCGGCGAGAACCGGCACATCCTCGGCTGGCGGAATAACGAGCTGGTGGCGTATGCGAGGATTCTGAAAAGCGACGACGATTTTGACCCTGTCGTCATTGGCCGCGTCATCGTCAGCGGCAGCGCGCGCGGTGAAAAGCTGGGCTATCAGCTGATGGAAAAGTCGCTGGAAGCATGCCAAAAGCAGTGGCCAGACAAGGCGTTATACCTGGGCGCACAGGCGCATTTGCAATCTTTCTATGCCCATTTTGGCTTTAGCGCGGTCACCGGGGTTTATGACGAAGATGGCATCCCCCATGTTGGCATGGCGCGCGAAGCGAAACAGGCGCAATAGCGAGACGTTGTCTATAGTTATCGGACTGGTGTACTAACATGGAGAAAAATATGTCATTTCAATCCTGGGAAACCCGAGCAGACGACGACCTGACGCTGCTAAGCGAAACGCTGGAAGAAGTGCTGCGCTCTTCAGGCGATCCTGCCGATCAGAAGTACATTGAGCTCAAAGCCCGCGCCGAGCAGGCGCTGCATGACGTTAAAAACCGCGTCAGTAACGCGTCCGACAACTACTACTACCGCGCCAAACAGGCGGTGTATCGTGCCGACGATTATGTGCATGAAAAACCATGGCAGGGTATTGGCGTCGGTGCAGCCGTAGGGCTGGTGCTGGGTCTGCTGCTAGCCCGCCGTTAAGCCGATAAACCCCTCCCTACACGTGGGTACTGCTATTTATTGTCAGTACCCCGTATAATATAAGGTTTTAACAGGGAGAGGTTCGCGTGCACTCGATTTTCCTCGCACTGCAAAGCCTGCGCACCCAGCTTGCGCAAGCGTTGCCTGATACACCCGGTTTCCGTCATTTCGACGTCTCTTTCCCGTTAAACGATGCCTTCGATCCCCTGGCCTGGCTGGGCGTGCAGCGGTGCTATCCCCAGTTTTACTGGCAACAGCGCAGCGGTGATGAAGAACTTGCCGCGCTGGGAAGCCTCGCCCATTTTGATTCTCTGACCTCGGCTTCCCGGTTCCTGCACACCCATGCCGTGGCAAATGACACCCGTATCTGCGGCCTGAACGCCTTCAATCCGGCGCAGGGCACGCTGTTTTTACCGCGTCTTCTCTGGCGACGGTCTGCCGGGGTCGCCACGCTGCGCGTGCAACTGTGGAGCGAAACCTCGCTGCGCGAAGATGCCCGTGTGGCATTGTATTTTGTCGATAACCTGCGCGATGCCGCGCCGATCCGCCCGCTGTCCGTTCAGATTGAGCAGGAAACTCATCATCCAGAAAAACCGGAATGGCTGGCGCTGATCCGTCAGGCAACGGATACCATTGCTCGCGGCGACGTCGAGAAAGTGGTGCTCGCACGCGCCACCGATGTGCAGTGCCGGCAGCCCGTGGACGCCATTGCGCTGATGGCCGCCAGCCGCGCGCTGAACCTCAACTGCTATCATTTTTGCATGGTCTTCGATGCCGACAACGCGTTTCTTGGCTCGACCCCCGAGCGCCTGTGGCGGCGACGCGGCACGCTGCTGCGCACCGAAGCGCTGGCAGGCACCGTTGCCAGCCATTCTGACGATAAGCAGGCCCAGCGTCTGGGGGACTGGCTGATGAACGACGACAAAAATCAGCGGGAAAATATGCTGGTGGTGGAAGATATCTGCCAGCGTCTTCAGCACCAGACCCGGACGCTGGAAATCCTGCCTGCGCAGGTGCTGCGTCTTCGCAAGGTGCAGCATTTACGCCGCTGTATCTGGACCGAACTCAAACACGCTGACGACGAGCAGTGTTTGCATATTCTGCAACCGACGGCGGCGGTGGCCGGGCTGCCGCGTCAGGCGGCGCGAGAATTTATTGAGAAAGTGGAGCCGTTTGACCGGGAGTGGTACGCGGGATCGGCGGGCTATTTGTCGGTCGATCAAAGTGAATTCTGCGTGGCATTACGCTCCGCCCGCGTTCACGACGCCGCGCTGCGTCTTTATGCGGGGGCGGGCATCGTCAGCGGCTCCGATCCGGAACAGGAGTGGCAGGAGATCGAAAACAAAGCCGCCGGGCTGCGTTCCCTTCTCCTGAAGGATTAATACTGATTCGTGCAATCCCGATTCATATCAAAATTCTGACTTTTTCTATTATTTATACTGTGTCGCATTCTTGATACTGGACAATCTCATGTCAGTAAGTTCTTTTAACCGACGCTGGGCGACGGTGATCCTTGAAGCCCTGACCCGGCATGGCGTCAGGCATGTGTGTATTGCCCCGGGCTCTCGCTCCACGCCGCTCACCCTTGCTGCGGCGGAAAACCGGGCTTTTATTCATCACACCCATTTTGACGAGCGTGGACTCGGTCATCTGGCGCTCGGCCTGGCGAAAGTCAGCAAAGCGCCCGTGGCGGTGATAGTCACCTCCGGCACGGCGGTGGCGAACCTCTATCCGGCGCTGATTGAAGCGGGGTTAACCGGCGAAAAGCTGATTTTACTCACCGCCGATCGTCCCCCTGAACTTATTGACTGCGGCGCTAACCAGGCGATTCGTCAGCCCGGCATGTTTGCCTCGCATCCGTCACGGACGGTTTCGCTGCCGCGCCCCACGCAGGATATTCCTGCCAGCTGGCTGGTCTCCACCCTCGACCACGCAATGAACGCGCTGCGCAGCGGCGGGCTGCACATCAACTGCCCGTTTGCCGAGCCGCTGTACGGCGAAATGAACGATACCGGCCTCGCCTGGCAGCAGCAGCTCGGCGACTGGTGGGAAAGCGAAAAACCGTGGCTGCGCGAGCAGACGCATCTGGAAAGCGCGAAACAGCGCGACTGGTTCTTCTGGCGTCAGAAGCGCGGCGTGGTCATTGCCGGGCGGATGAGCGCGGCGGAAGGCAGGCTGGCGGCGGAGTGGGCACACACGCTTGGCTGGCCGCTGATTGGCGACGTGCTTTCCCAGACGGGCCAACCGCTGCCCTGCGCGGACCTCTGGCTGGGGAACGCGAAGGCGGTCACCGAGCTTGCGCAGGCGCAGATTGTCGTCCAGCTGGGATCGAGCCTGACGGGCAAGCGCCTGCTCCAGTGGCAGGCCACCTGCACGCCGGAAGAGTACTGGCTGGTGGATCCGCTCGAAGGACGCCTTGACCCAGCGCACCATCGCGGTCGCAGGCTGGTCAGCGACGTTGAGCGCTGGCTGGAGCTTCATCCGGCAGAAAAACGTAAGCCCTGGGCGGTTGAGATCCCCGAACTTTCGCGTCAGGCGTGGGAGCTCACCAAAGCGCAGTGCGAGGCGTTCAGTGAAGCCGGTCTGGCGCACCGTATCCGCAATTACCTTCCCGAGCAGGGGCAACTTTTTGTCGGCAACAGCCTGGTGGTGCGCCTGATTGACGCCTTCTCGAAGCTGCCCGCAGGTTACCCGGTGTACAGCAACCGGGGGGCGAGCGGTATTGACGGTCTGATCTCCACCGCGGCGGGCGTACAGCGGGCCAGCGCGAAATCCACGCTGGCGATAGTAGGCGATCTCTCAGCCCTCTACGATCTCAACGCGCTGGCGCTTCTGCGTCAGGCGTCGGCTCCTTTCGTGCTGATTGTCGTTAACAACAACGGCGGGCAGATTTTCTCCCTGCTGCCGACGCCGCAAAGCGAACGTGAGCGCTTCTATCTGATGCCGCAAAACGTGCAGTTCGAACACGCCGCCGCCATGTTCAGCCTTAAGTACCATCGCCCGGAAAGCTGGGACGCGCTGGAAACGGCGCTGAACGCCGCCTGGCGACAGCCCGGCGCAACGCTGATTGAGCTGGTGGTTAACGATTCGGACGGCGCGCAGAAGCTGCAACATCTGCTGGCGCAGGTGAGCCACCTGTGATCCTCGCAGGCGTCACTCAGCGCGGAAAACCAGGCTACCCCTGGCTGGTTTTCCTGCACGGCTTTTCCGGCGACTGTCGCGAGTGGCAGACCGTTGGGGCGTCGCTGAATGACTATCCCCGGCTCTACCTTGACCTGCCCGGACACGGTGGTTCAGCGGAGACGGGCGTGGCGGGGTTTGCAGAGATGAGCGAGCTGCTCATGCACACTGTTATTAGTTACAACATACTAAACTACTGGCTGGTGGGGTACTCCCTCGGCGGCCGCATTGCGATGTTTCATGCCTGCCAGCACCCTGCGGGGTTAGACGGGGTGATTGTGGAGGGTGGACACCCGGGCCTGCAAGATACCGATGCGCGTCAGGCGCGGCTGATCGCTGACCGACGCTGGGCGTCACGTTTTCGCAGTGAGTCGCTGGAAGCTGTCTTTGCCGACTGGTATCAACAGCCGGTCTTTTCCTCCCTTACGGAGGAACAGCGCAAGGCGCTGATCGCGCTGCGCAGCCGGAACAACGGCCCGAGGCTGGCTGATATGCTGGAAGCCACCTCGCTTGCCGTTCAGCCTGATTTACGTCCCGCGCTCACCGCGCGTGATTTTCCTTTTTACTTTCTCTATGGCGAACGTGATGAGAAGTTCAAAGCCCTTGCCGCTGAACTCAACGCCACGCGCCATGCTATCCCCCATGCCGGACACAACGCTCACCGGGAGAACCCGGATGCGGTTGCCGCGAGTCTGGCTCAGATACTGCGTCATCGAATAAAGGACACGCTATGATCTATCCTGATGAAAACATGCTCTACGCGCCGGTTGAATGGCAGGACTGCTCCGAAGGCTACACCGACATTCGTTACCACAAATCCGCCGACGGTATCGCCAAAATCACCATCAACCGTCCGCAGGTGCGCAACGCGTTTCGTCCACTGACCGTCAAAGAGATGATCCAGGCGCTGGCGGATGCCCGCTACGACGACAATATCGGCGTTATCGTTCTGACCGGTGAAGGCGAGAAAGCCTTCTGCTCCGGCGGCGATCAGAAAGTGCGTGGCGACTACGGCGGATACCAGGATGATGCAGGCACGCACCACCTGAACGTGCTGGATTTCCAGCGTCAGATCCGCACCTGTCCGAAACCGGTCGTGGCGATGGTGGCAGGGTATTCCATCGGTGGCGGCCACGTGCTGCACATGATGTGTGACCTGACTATCGCGGCGGAAAATGCCATCTTCGGCCAGACCGGCCCGAAAGTGGGCTCTTTCGACGGCGGCTGGGGCGCCTCCTACATGGCGCGCATCGTCGGGCAGAAAAAAGCTCGCGAAATCTGGTTCCTGTGCCGTCAGTACAATGCACAGGAAGCGCTGGATATGGGGCTGGTTAACACCGTGGTGCCGATCGCCGATCTCGAAAAAGAGACCGTGCGCTGGTGTCGCGAAATGCTGCAAAACAGCCCAATGGCGCTGCGCTGCCTGAAGGCGGCCCTGAACGCGGACTGTGACGGTCAGGCGGGTCTTCAGGAGCTGGCGGGTAACGCCACCATGCTGTTCTACATGACCGAAGAGGGTCAGGAAGGGCGCAACGCGTTCAACGAAAAACGCCAGCCAGACTTCAGCAAATACAAACGGAACCCGTAATGCGTCGCGCGCAGGTTTACCGCTGGCAGATACCGATGGACGCGGGCGTGGTGCTGCGTGAACGGCGGTTAAAAACCCGTGACGGCCTTTTTGTGCATCTCCGGCAGGGCGAGCGGGAAGGATGGGGCGAAATCGCCCCGCTTCCGGGTTTTAGCCTGGAAACGCTGGACGAGGCGCAGGCGGCGCTGATGGCCTGGACGCACCAGTGGCGCGAGGGGGTGGCTCCGGCACTGCCGGACGTTCCTTCCGCCGCGTTCGGCATCAGCTGTGCGCTGTCAGAGCTGGACGGCAGTTTGCCGGACGCGGCGAACTATCGCGCCGCACCGCTCTGTACCGGCGATCCGGATGAACTCTTCGCGTTGCTCTCCGCGATGCCGGGCGAGAAGGTGGCGAAAATTAAGGTTGGCCTGTACGAAGCGGTGCGCGACGGGATGGTCGTCAACCTGCTGCTGGAAGCCATTCCCGATCTACACCTGCGCCTGGACGCCAACCGCGCCTGGACGCCGCTGAAGGCGCAGCAGTTTGCGAAGTACGTCAACCCGGCGTACCGCAGCCGCATCGCGTTTCTCGAAGAGCCGTGCAAAACCCGCGACGAGTCCCGCGCCTTTGCCCGGGAAACCGGCATTGCTATCGCCTGGGATGAGAGCCTGCGCGAAGCCGATTTCGCGTTTGCCGCCGAGCCGGGCGTCAGCGCCGTGGTGATTAAGCCAACGCTGACCGGCAGCCTCGACAAGGTGCGCGAGCAGGTTGCAGCGGCCCATGCGCTGGGGATGACGGCGGTGATCAGCTCGTCCATAGAATCGAGCCTCGGGCTGACGCAGCTGGCGCGCATTGCCGCCTGGTTAACGCCAGAGACTGTACCCGGCCTTGATACGCTGAGCCTGATGCAGGCGCAGCTGCTTCGCCCGTGGCCGGACAGCACCTTACCGTGCCTTGACGTCGGGGCGCTGGAGCCGTTGCGATGAGCTTTAACGACTGGCCGTGGCGGCACTGGCGCGCCCGGAGTGGTGATAAATTCGCGCTGCGTTTAGACGATGTCACGCACAGCTGGTCTCAGCTGTGCGAGCGTATCGATCGTCTTGCCGCCGGTTTTCAGGCTCAGGGCGTCAGGGAGGGCGACGGCGTCATGCTCCTCGCCCACAACCATCCGCGCACGCTGCTGGCCTGGCTGGCCCTGCTTCAGTGCGGCGCCCGCATTTTGCCGGTAAACCCTCAGCTTCCCCGCCCGCTGCTGGACGTTCTCCTGCCGCAGATGACGCTGCGCTTCGCGCTGGTGCTTAACGGTGAGTATGACGGTCTGCCCGCGCTGGCGTTGAGAGAGGGCGAGGAGCTTGCCAGCGTGGCGTGGCGGGCTGAACGTCTGGCCTCAATGACGCTCACCTCCGGCTCCACCGGCCTGCCAAAAGCGGCGGTGCATACCTGTGCTGCCCACCTTGCCAGCGCACGAGGCGTGTTGTCCCTGATGCCTTACGGCGGTGATGACGACTGGCTGCTGTCCCTGCCGCTGTTTCACGTCTCCGGTCAGGGGATTCTGTGGCGCTGGTTGCAGGGCGGAGGCCGCCTCACCGTGCGCGAAAAACAGCCTCTGGAGCAGGCGCTCCAGGGCTGCACCCACGCCTCGCTGGTGCCGACGCAGCTGTGGCGGCTGCTCAATTCACACCATCCCGTCGCGCTGAAGGCCGTGCTGCTCGGGGGGGCGGAAATCCCCGTTGAGCTGACCGAACAGGCGCGCGAGCAGGGCATTCGCACCTACTGCGGCTATGGTCTGACCGAGTTCGCCTCCACCGTCTGCGCCAAAGAGGCCGACGGTGCGCCGGACGTGGGCCGCGCGCTGCCGGGCAGAGAGGTGCAGGTGGTAAACGGTGAAATCTGGATCCGGGCAGAAAGCATGGCGGCGGGCTACTGGCGGGACGGCGCGTTACTGCCGCTGGTCAACGAGCAGGGCTGGTTCGCCACCCGCGATCGCGGTGAGTGGCATAACGGCCGCCTGGCCGTTCTGGGCCGCATGGACAATCTCTTTTTCAGCGGCGGCGAAGGGATCCAGCCGGAAGCGCTGGAGCGCGTCATCGTTACGCATCCGCAGGTAAGCCAGGCGTTTGTCGTTCCGCTGGACGATGCCGAGTACGGGCAGCGACCGGTGGCGGTAGTGGAATGTGAGCCGGATACGGATATCACGCTGTTGCCAGAGTGGGTTCAGGGCAGGCTGGCGCGCTTTGAGCAGCCGGTGCACTGGCTGGCGCTGCCGTCAGAACTGAAAAATGGCGGGATTAAAATCTCCCGCCAGGCGTTAAGGCAGTGGGTCAATGCCCTGTTGAGGGGCTAATCAGCCGATATCCGGCTGCGGTTTGTGCTGGCGACGACGGACCCAGCGCAGCACCGGCGGCACGACAATCACCATAATCGCCATTGCCAGCAGGATCTTCGTCACGCTGCTCTCCCACAGGATCGCCATGTTGCCGTTGCTGATGGAGAGCGCGCGGCGCAGGTTCTGCTCCAGCATTTCCCCCAACACAAACCCTAAAATCAGCGGCGACATCGGGAAGTGCATCTTGCGCAAGATGTAGCCCAGGATCCCCAGCAGCACCATCAATACCAGGTCGAAGGTGGTGCTGTGCACCGCGTACACCCCAACCGCAGAGACGGCGGCGATGGCAGGAACCAGGAACCACAGGGGAATGGTCAGCATGCGCGTAAACAGGCCGATCAGCGGGATGTTCATCACCAGCAGCATCACGTTGGCGATCAGCAGCGCCGCAATCAGGCCCCAGACGATATCCGGTTGCTCGGTGAACATCGCCGGACCCGGGGTGATGTTATAGAGCGTCAGCGCGCCCATCATCACCGCCGTGGTGCCCGAACCCGGCACGCCGAGGGTCAGCATCGGGATGAACGAACCGCAGGCCGAAGCGTTATTGGCCGCCTCCGGCGCCGCCACGCCGCGAATATCGCCTTTGCCGAAACCGTCGCTGTTACCGCTCAGCTTCTTCTCGGTCATGTAGGTGATGGCGCTGGCGATGGTTGCCCCGGCGCCTGGCAAAATGCCGACAAAGAAACCGATCACCGACGACCGCAGGGTGGCACCCACGCACTGCGCCCCCTCTTTGGCATTGAACAGCATACGTCCGGTTTTACGCACCAGCGTCTGCCCGCTGCTGGTATGCTCCAGCATCAGCAAGATTTCTGAGACGGAGAACAGACCAATCACCACGACGATAAACTGCACGCCGTCGGAGAGGTGAACGCTGTCGAAGGTAAAGCGGTAAACCCCGGTGTTGGCATCCACGCCGACGGTGGCTAACCCCAGGCCAATCAGCGCAGATAAAAACGACTTCAGCGGGTTCTGCGCCATCATGCTGCCGAGGCAGGCAATGGCGAATACCATCAGCGCGAAATACTCGGCAGGACCAAACGCCAGCGACCACTGGGCCAGCGCCGGCGCGAACAAAATGATGCCGCCAATGGCGATCAGGGAGCCAAAGAACGAACTGACGGCGGAAATTGAGAGTGCCACGCCGCCGCGTCCCTGCTGCGCCATCGGGTAGCCGTCCAGCGCGGTCATAATGGCGGCGGCATCGCCGGGCACGTTAAGCAGTATCGACGAAATTCGCCCGCCGTACTCGCAGCCGATGTACACCGTCGCCAGCAGGATCAGCGCCGACTCCGCAGGCAGGTGCAGGGCAAAGGCCAGCGGCAGTAAAATCGCCACGCCGTTGATCGGGCCAAGGCCCGGCAGCAGGCCGACAATGGTCCCGACGAAGCAGCCGATCAGGGCGATCACCAGGTTTTCCGGGGTCATCGCTACCGCGAACCCCTGAGAGAGATAGATCCAGGTATCCATAGCGTGCTCCGTTAGTTAAACCATGCGCCGAGCGGCAGCGTCACGTCCAGCAGGCGGTCGAAGGCGTACCAGAGCAAAATGCCCAGTACGACCCCGGAGATCCCCGCCGCGGGCAGCGAGGCGTTAAACAGCATGCCAATCACCATCGTCAGCAGGGCAGTGGCAATCGGGAAGCCGAGCCACTCAAAGCCCCACGCGTACATCAGCAGGACAATCACCATCACCAGCAGACGTTGCAGGGTGCGGCGTGGCGGCCACTCTACGGTGTCCGGATGGCGCAGCAGTAGCGCCACCGAGCAGAGCAGCATCAGGCCGACAATGCCGATGGGGAAGGGGCGTGGCCCTACGGGTTCATAGCTGTATTCGCTGTGGATCTGCCAGGCGACGAACAGCCCGCCAATGCAGAGCAGCAGCCATATCCCGGCAAAAATGCGATCGCTCATAGCGCCTCCGGTTATTTCGCCAGGCCAAAGGCTTTCGCCTGTTCGCGGTAGTCATTCACCTGTTTTTTCACGTACTCGTCCAGCTGCTTGCCGTTCAGGTTGAACTCAAACAGTCCGCGCAGATCGCGCTGTTTTTTGAACTCGTCGGTTTGCTGGAGTTTTGTGAAGGTATCCACCCACCACTGGTACTCGGCGTCGGTCACTTTTGGCCCGACAAAGAAGCCGCGGATGATCGGCCAGACCAGGTTATAACCCTGCTCTTTGGCGGTTGGGACGTCCGCCAGCTGGCCCGGCAGACGGTTTTCCGAGAAGACCGCCAGCACGCGGATCTTATCTCCGCTCAGGTAGGGCACCATTTCGCTGAGATCGCCCGAAACCGCCTGCACGTGATTGCCCATCAGCGCCGTCACCGGCTCGCCGCCGCCTTCAAAGGCCACGTAGCGCATCTTGTGCGGATCCACTTTGGCCTGCTGCGCGAGCAGCGCGGCTTTCATCCAGTCCTGGCTGCCGATAGACGCGCCCGCGCCAATCACCACGCTGTTCGGATCTTTTTCCATGGCGGTCAGCAGATCTTTCAGGGACTTCCAGGGAGAGTCGGCGCGAACGGCGATCATCCCGTAATCGGTGCCTACGGTGGCGAGCCAGCGCACATCATCCACGTCATAACGACCAAATTTCCCCTGCGACAGGTTCAGCAGCGAGCCGCCGGAGAAGGCCACGACGGTACCGGGTTCGGCAGGGCGCTGCGCAACAATGGCGTTATAGGCTACCGCGCCCACGCCGCCGGGCATGTAGGTGACACGCATCGGTTTTTCGATGGCCTTCGTCTCCAGCAGGCTGACCTGAATCAGCTTGCAGGTCAGGTCGAAGCCGCCGCCGGGTTTGGCCGGGGCGATACATTCGGTGCGGGACGGCGCTTCCTGCGCCTGGACGACAGAGGCACTCAACAGCAATACGCTTGCAGCAACAGCAGAAAGTAATTGTTTTTTCATCGTTTATCCTCACGCCGGAGAACCGGGAGTACGGGTACGGGTGTCTTTTTTCTGATTATGTGAACCACCTTGTAGCGGTTCCGTTGCGTGATTGTTAAAACAATAACCTTTCATTTCCCTTTCACTGCGACACCAACTTTACAGGATGTGATATGCGTCTCTTACTCGCGGAAGATAATCGTGAGCTGGCTCACTGGCTGGAGAAAGCGCTGGTACAGAACGGATTTGCCGTGGATTGCGTCAACGACGGGCGGGCGGCCGACCACCTTTTGCAGGGGGAAAACTATGCCGTCGCCATTCTTGATATCGGCATGCCCGGCTTCGACGGGCTGGAGGTGGTGCATCGCCTGAGAAAGCGCGGGCAGACGCTTCCCGTGCTGTTTCTTACCGCCCGCAGCAACGTGGCGGACAGGGTGAAAGGGCTGAATGCCGGGGCGGATGACTATCTGCCGAAGCCGTTCGAGCTGGAAGAACTCGATGCCCGCCTGCGCGCGCTGCTGCGCCGCAGTGAAGGGCGAACCCAGGAGCGGCAGCGGCTGGGGGAGCTGGAGTACGATGATGAAGGCTTTTTTCTGCTGCGCGATGAACCCCTTTCCCTCACGCCGCGCGAACTCTCTCTGCTGAAGGTGCTGATGCACCGCCGGACCCGTCCCGTTTCCCGACAGCAGCTCTTCGACCAGGTGTTCAGCCTGAACGACGACGTTAGCCCCGAGAGCATCGATCTCTATATTCACCGCCTGCGCAAGAAGCTGACCGGCAGCGGCGTGCGGATCACCACGCTCCGTGGGCTGGGCTACGTGCTGGAGTGCGGCGATGAAGTGGGTTAAGCCGCAGTCGCTTTACCTGCAACTTTTGCTCTTTCTGGGTTTGCCGCTGCTGCTGTTATGGGGGCTGTCGGCCTTTAACAGCTACGTTAGCGCGCTACAGGCGGCAACGCAGGCCTATGACCGCACGCTGTTATCCTCGGCGCGCACGGTGTCAGAGCGGCTGGTGGTGCACAACGGCAAGCTCCAGGTAAACGTGCCCTGGGTGGTGCTCGACAGCTTTGAGCTGAACATGAACGATCGCCTCTATTACAAGGTCGTTGATCCTGACGGGCGGACGATCTCCGGCTATGACGATCTGCCGAAAATGCCACCCTCCACGTCGCGCACCACCCACTATCCTGCGCTGGCCTGGTTTTATCATACCGAGTATCGCGGGCAGGCGATCCGCGTGGCGAAGCTGCTCCAGCCGGTTAACGAAGACAGCGTGTTCGGCATGGCGGAGATATACGTTGCCGAAACCTTGCAGTCGCGGCGCTATCTCGCCACGCAGCTGCTGTTTTCCTCGCTCGTGTCGCAGGGGCTACTGGTGCTGCTGACGCTGATTTTAACCGCCTGGCTGCTTCGCCGCGTGCTGCGCCCGATGCGCCAGCTCTCCTCGCTGATGGTGCGCCGCGAGCCCGGGCTGCTGGCTCCGCTGCCGGAGCTGTTGCCCTGGTCGGAAACGCGGCTGCTGATTGTGGCATTTAACCGCTATATCGACAGGTTGCGCGGCGTACTTTCGCGGCAGGCGCGCTTCAATGCCGATGCCTCACACCAGCTCAAAACGCCGCTGGCGGTGCTGAAAACCCAGGTGTCCGTTGCCCTGACGCGTAACGATCCGGCGCTGTGGCAGGAAAGTTTACGGGCAATGAACGTGACGCTGGATAACACCATCGTGCTGACCGAAAGGCTGCTACAGCTTTCAGCGGTGAAGCGAAAAGAGCAGGGTGAGCGACAGTTTGCCCCTGTCGATCTGGTTCAGGTTGTGCAAAACAGCTGCTTTTCCCGGCTGGCGCAGGCGCGCAGCAAGGCTATTGACCTCGGTTATGACGGCGTACAGCAGCCGGTAATGATTGAGGGAGATGACGTGCTGCTGGGCGAACTCTGCGCCAACCTGCTGGAGAACGCGATCAAATACACGCCGGAGCAGGGCATCGTCACGGTGTACCTGCGCACGGATAACGATGCCGTTGAGCTGAGCGTGGAGGACAGCGGACCGGGGATTGCCGAAGATCAGATCTCCCAGGCCATGCTGCCGTTTCATCGGCTGGATAACGTGGGCGATGCCGCCGGGTCCGGCATTGGTCTGGCGCTGGCCAACGACATTGCCCGTCTTCACCGCAGCCATCTCCAGCTGATGCCCAGTGAAAATCTGGGCGGGCTGTGCGTGAAAATGCGCTTTTTGTTGATGATGTAAATGTCGATATTATCAAATCGTTACAAACTAATTGCCCGACGCACGCAGAGTCCATTGATCCCCCTGAAAGTCAGGTTAAAATCTCGCGGTTTTTGGACATCTATGAATAAATTGTGCGGGATCACGACAATGAAAAAAGTGGCATTAATGGGCTTAGGCCTGATGTGTGTATCGGCGGCGGCCAACGCTATTTCCTTCAACGGCTCGGCGGGCGAGGACTATACCCACTTGGGCTTCGGTCTTGGCACGGACAGCGCAGGTCTGGCAATGACCGGCGGCTGGACGCATAACGACGACGACGGCGATGCGGCAAGCCTGGGCCTCGGCTTCAACGTTCCTCTGGGCCCGTTCCTGGCGACCGTCGGCGGTAAAGGGATCTACACCAACCCGAACGACGGTGACGAAGGTTACGCGGCGGCAGTGGGCGGCGGCTTGCAGTGGAAAATTGGCGACAGCTTTGGCCTGTTCGGTGAGTACTACTACTCTCCGGATTCCCTCTCCAGCGGTATCGACAGCTATCAGGAAGCTAACGCCGGCGCGCGCTGGACCATCATGCGTCCGATCACCATCGAAGCGGGCTATCGCTATCTGAACCTGGCCGGTAAAGACGGCAACCGCGACAACGCCCTGGCAGACGGCCCGTACGTTGGCGTTAGCGCAGGTTTCTGATCCTCTCGGCGCGGCGTTTTGTCGCGCCAGTTTCTCTCTTCCCCCGGTCTTCGATTGCGCTATAGTGTTTTGACCATTGAAATGGGAGAACACAATGATAAACGTGGAAATGTTATCCACTGGCGACGAAGTGCTGCATGGGCAAATCATTGATACCAATGCCGCCTGGCTCGCCGATCTCTTCTTTGAGCAAGGATTACCGTTAACGCGCCGCAACACCGTGGGTGACAATCTTGAGTCGCTGGTCAACGTTCTGCGCGAGCGCAGCGAACGCTGCGACGTGCTGATTGTGAACGGCGGGCTGGGACCGACCAGCGACGATCTCAGCGCGCTGGCTGCCGCCACCGCCAAAGGCGAAGGCCTGGTTCTCCACGACGCGTGGCTGACGCAGATGGAGCGTTTCTTCTCCGATCGTGGCCGCGTGATGGCCCCCAGCAACCGCAAGCAGGCCGAGATCCCCGCCAGCGCGGAGCTGATTGATAACCCGGTCGGCACCGCCTGTGGGTTTGCCGTTCAGCTGAACCGCTGCCTGATGTTCTTCACCCCGGGCGTGCCGTCGGAATTTAAGGTGATGGTCGAGCAGCAGATCCTGCCGCGCCTGCGCGACCATTTTACCCTGCCGGAACCACCGCTGTGCCTGCGTCTGACCACGTTTGGCCGCTCGGAGAGCGATCTGGCCCAGAGCCTCGATCATCTGCAATTGCCTCCCGGCGTGTCGATGGGCTATCGCTCCTCCATGCCGATTATTGAACTGAAGCTGACCGGACCGGCGTCTGAGAAAGCCGCCATGCTGGCGCTGTGGCCCGAAGTGCAGCGCGTCGCCGGGGAAAGCCTGATTTTCGAAGGCACGGAAGGGCTGCCGGTGCAAATCGCCCGCCATTTGCAGTCTCGTCAGCTGAGCGTGACGCTAAGCGAGCAGTTTACCGGCGGGCTGTTGGCGCTCCAGCTGACCCGGGCGGGTGCACCGCTGCTGGCCAGCGAAGTGGTGCCGTTCCAGCAGGAGACGCTCGCGCAGACCGCGCGCTGGGCGTCCGAGCGCAGAGTGAAGCATTTCGCGGGGCTGGCGCTGTTCGTTGGCGGGCTGGATGAAGAGCATCTCAACTTCGCCCTGGCAACCCCGGAAGGAACGCACGCCCTGCGGGTGAAGATGAGTATTACCCGCCACAGTCTGGCCGTGCGTCAGGAGGTGTGCGCGATGATGGCCCTGAACATGCTGCGCCGCTGGCTGAACGGCAAAGAGGTCGCCAGCGAGCACGGCTGGATCAACGTCGTCGAGTCGCTGTTCGTGGAGTGAGATTCTGCCGGGGCGGTAGCCCCGGCAACGGTTACGCCAGCGCGTTTGCCAGCAGGGTAATAGGATGTTCGCAGCGTTTGCTGGTGGACATCTCAATCTGCCATTTACAGGTTTCACAGTCGGTCACGACGATATCCGCGCCGCTCTCTTCAATTTGCCGGAACAGCGGCGCGCCAATTGCCTGTGACGTTGGGTAGTTTTCGCGCTTGAAGCCGTAGGTGCCTGCGATGCCGCAGCAGCGTGAATCCAGCACCGTCAGCTCCAGCCCCGGGATCAGCCGCAGCAGCTCAAGCGTATAGAGCGACCAGCCCATCTTTTCCATATGACATGGCGTGTGATACACCACTTTCAGCGGCAATTTGCCCAGCGGCAACGTCTGCCCGCCGTCCAGTTTGCGCCAGAGAAAACGGGTCGCCAGCTCGATGTGCTCGCGCAGGCCGGTGTTATCCACATCCAGCAGATGCGGATATTCATCGCGCAACGTGAAGGTACAGGTTGACGAGGTCGCCAGTACCGGTATGCCTTTGTCGACGATCGCTTCACGTAAAGCGGTGACGTTGCTTTTCGCCTGCCTGCGCGCTTTGTCGTTAAAACCGTTGGCAATCAGCGGAACGCCGCAGCACTTCTCTTTGCTCAGCAGTTGAACGCCCGTTCCCATGGCGTTCAGCACTTTCAGCAGGTCTTTCCCCAGCTGCGGATGGTTGTAGTTCACGTAGCAGCCGTGGAAGAAGGCGACCTGCTCGGCGAACCGCGCCTGTTCTGCCGCCACGGATTTATACCAGCCGCGGAAGGTGCCGTGAGAATATTTCGGCAGGCTGCGGTGATGGTCGATTTTGAGCGTTGCATCCAGCAGCCTGCGCACCGGCTTCAGGGCGGTGGCGGCATTGACGACCGGCGCGAAAGGCGTCGAGATGCTGCCCATCAGATCGGTATGGCTCAGTATCGCGTCACGTAGCGTCGGTTTCTGCATGCTGTAGCGCGCGCGGGCGCGCTGGATGATATCGCCAATTTTCACGTCCGACGGGCAGGCAACTTCGCAGCGCTTGCAGTTGATACAGTATTTCAGCGCCTCGTCGTAAAGCGCTCCGTCCTTCAGGCGCAGACGTTCTCCGTCGGGACCGGCCTGCTTCGGGCCGGGATAGCGCGGATCGACGCCACTGACCGGGCAAACCGTGGTACAAACCGTGCATTTGATGCAGTTTTCAAACCGGGTGTCGTTCATTGTGCTGCCTCCCTGCGCTGAATAATCTGCTCCGCAACGTGCAGCGCGGTGACGGCGCAGACGCCGCCGCCGCAGCCCTGCGCCACGGGATCGTACCCGCCCAGAACCGAGCCGATGGCGTACAGGTTTTCAACCGGTTGCCCGTCCAGCCGCGGGTGCAGCTGGGCGTCGACAATCACCCCGAACTGCTGCCAGGGCTGCGGAGTGAAAAAATCGCTCTGATACCAGTCCGCGCGGGAGGCGCTTTGCCGGACGTCCAGCCCGAGGATCGCCTCGCGCACGCCCTCCCGACTGCTCAGCAGACCGTTACTGAAGAAGCTGCCGCTTGCCAGCACCGTATAGCGTGCGCGAAGCGGGATGTCGCCGTGGTTGCGGGTCCAGATTTCGCTTGCCGCGCCTTCTGCCAGGGTGATTTTTTTCACCTCGTCGCCCGCCATCCAGACGCCACCCTGGGCGACAAACTGACGCTGAAGCTGGGTATGCAGACGGATGCCTGGCACGGAAGGGGGGAGCGTCGGCAGTAAACCGAGCGTACAGGGCAGACGTGCCGAGAGCCAGCGCCAGAGCCGGTTATCCGTTAAGCCAAAGCAGGCGGGCATAAACAGGGCGTCGCAGGTCTCGCCGAGCGGTCGAAGCGCCGCGTACAGCTGCGGCCAGTAACGTTCATTATCCAGCAGGCGGGCAATGTTCACCGCCCGAAACTCACTGGGGTTTTCGCGCAGCACGTCGAGTTCAGGGAGGTCAATCTCCGCGGTATCCGTCTGAATTCCCTGCTGCCTGAGAGACGCGGCGGCCAGATGCGGCTGAAAGTCGAGGAATCCGCTGATCCCCACCACCAGCACGCGTTCCGCAGTGATGGGGGCGACAGGCACCTCTTCCGGGCTAAGCCAGGCGGCGCGCAGGGTGCCGAGTGGCGTGACGCGCTGATGGTTAAGCTCCGCGTCACCCTGCATGCGTGCGCCGCAGGTGGTGAGCAGATATTCGGTTTCACAGGCAAAGCGGGCCATATTCTCTGCGCCCGTCAGCCGGTAGGGATGTTCAGGCGGCAGATCTTCGAACGACAGCGCGCCCAGTAAATCCAGCGATCCGGAGGAGAAGTGCAGGGCGCTCTGACCACGAGTCACAATGGCGCAGCGCAGACCGCGCTGCGTCAGCTTAAGGCCGCACAGCAGGCCCGCCAGCCCGCCGCCGACAATCACGGTATCAAATTTCATGAGGGTGCTCCTTCTCCAGACCGCAAAGCCCCTGATAGACCCAGCGGGTAAACTCGCTTTCGCGCAGGGCATCGCCCCAGGCGACGGGCTGAATGCCTTTCCAGCGCTCGTTTAAAAAATCGCTGAGCTGGGCAAGCGACTGGGTTGACGTGGTGGCGTGAAAACGTTGCAGCAGCCCGGCGGCACGGCAGGCGCACAGCTCCCCCTGACAGGTGCCCATCCCGACGCGCGTGCGGCGGCGTAAATCAAGCAGGCTGTTCACCGTCAGGTTTTCCACGGCATATTGCACCTCGCCTGCGGTCACGGCTTCGCATTCGCACACCAGGCTTCGGCTGAGTCGCCCTTCGCCAAGCCAGGTCGGAGTGCGGTCACCGTGGCGGTAAATCGCCGAGCCGCGAAGCGGTGCGGGGAGCGAGATGATTTTATGCAGCGTTTTTTCTGTCGAGTGCTGCGAGCCGGGCAGGGCCCGCTCCGCCGTCACGCACGGCGAGGTATTGCCGAGCTTACGGCAGACGGCATCCGTGGCCCACTGCGCCATCAGCCGGTAGGTCATCAGCTTGCCGCCGGTAATGGTGATAAACCCGTCCATGCCGTCACGTTCGGCGTGATCGAGCAGCACGATGCCGCGGCTGACGTTACGCCCGCTCGGATCGTTATCGCTGGCGACGAGGGGACGCACGCCCGCGTAGGCACGCAAAATACGGGTCTGCGCCATCACCGGGGCCAGCTTTTCCCCTTCGCGCAGCAGAATATCCACCTCTTCGGCGGTAACCCGGTTGACGTCAATGTCGCTGTAGTCGACGTGCGTTGACGTCGTACCGATGAGCGAAATGGTGTCGCCCGGCACCAGAATGTCGGCATCGGACGGCTTGCGGCAGCGGTTGATGACGTGGTTATTGATGCGGTGATCGAGGATCAGCAGCGAACCTTTGGCCGGGAACATGCGGATGGATAAATCGGCGTATTCCGCGATGCGCTGGCCCCATATCCCCGCCGCGTTAACCACCACGGCGGCATACAGCTCGCGGTGTTCGTTGTACTGCGCATCAAACACGCGCACGCCGCGCACGGTATTGCCTTCACGAATAAGCCCGGTAACGTGGTGCCCGGTCAGGATATGCGCCCCGTGTTCCCGCGCGTCGAGCATATTGGCGGCGGTCAGGCGGAAGGGATCAACGGTTCCGTCAGGCACCTTCACCGCGCCAAGTAACGCCGGGTTCACCGAGGGTTCAAGGCGGCGCGCCTGCGCAGGATCGATCGCCTCAGCCTGAATGCCTGCCGCCGTGCAGGCGGTAATAAAGGTTTGCTGAAAGTCGAGGTCGTCTTCGGGAAGGGTGATAAAAAGGCCGTTGGTGGGTTCAACGCAGTGGCGGGCGATGCGCCTGAGGATCTGGTTTTCAGCGATACATTCGCGCGCGGATTCAGCATCAGTGACCGCATAGCGAGCGCCGCTGTGCAGCAGGCCGTGGTTACGCCCCGTCGCGCCGGTGGCGATATCGTGGCGTTCCAGAAGCGTGACGCTCAACCCCCGCAGGGCGCAGTCGCGTGCGATGCCGGCACCCGTCGCGCCACCGCCAATGATAATCACATCGCTTAAGCGTGGATCGTGAATTGTCATTGCCTTTCCTCTATGTTCGTTTTTTAGCATTTAGCCACAGCGATCGTGTGGTTTGTTTGATTTCGAACATAAACGCGCGAAATTCGAAAGTGAAACGTAATTTCATGCGCTTTTTTGCGCATCTTGTCATATTTCTGTAACAATCTGTGCGTTGATTCACAGTAACATTCACCGTGATTTCTTAACATCGCCGCCTCTGTAGCCGGGCGCGAGATGCCCGGTCATTATTTGAAAGGCCACGGAGGCTGTTATGCTCAGTATCTTTAAACCTGCGCCACACCGGGCGCGACTGCCAGAGGCAGAGATCGATCCTCTCTACCGCCGTCTGCGTTGGCAAATCTTCCTCGGGATCTTCTTCGGGTATGCGGCGTACTATCTGGTACGTAAAAACTTTGCGCTCGCCATGCCGTATCTGGTGGAGCAGGGCTTCTCTCGCGGCGACCTGGGGTTCGCGCTGTCGGGGATCTCCATCGCGTACGGTTTTTCGAAATTCATTATGGGGTCAGTGTCGGATCGTTCGAATCCGCGCGTGTTCCTGCCCGCCGGGCTGATCCTCGCGGCGGCGGTTATGCTGTTCATGGGCTTCGTGCCATGGGCGACCTCCAGCATTGCCATCATGTTCGTGCTGCTGTTCCTCTGCGGCTGGTTCCAGGGGATGGGGTGGCCGCCGTGCGGACGCACCATGGTTCACTGGTGGTCACAGAAGGAGCGTGGTGGCATTGTGTCGGTCTGGAACTGCGCGCATAACGTCGGCGGCGGGCTTCCGCCGCTGCTGTTCCTGTTGGGGATGGCCTGGTTCAACGACTGGCATGCCGCGCTCTATATGCCAGCCTTTGGGGCGATCCTGGTGGCGATTATCGCCTTTGCGCTGATGCGCGACACGCCGCAGTCCTGCGGCCTGCCGCCAATCGAAGAGTACAAAAACGACTACCCGGATGATTACAGCGAGAAGCACGAAGAAGAGCTGACGGCAAAGCAGATCTTCATGAAGTACGTGCTGCCAAACAAGCTGCTGTGGTACATCGCGGTGGCGAACGTCTTCGTTTACCTGCTGCGCTACGGCATCCTCGACTGGTCGCCAACCTACCTGAAAGAGGTGAAGCACTTCGCGCTGGATAAGTCCTCCTGGGCCTACTTCCTGTATGAGTACGCGGGCATTCCCGGCACGCTGATCTGCGGCTGGATGTCGGATAAAGTGTTCAAAGGTAACCGTGGCGCGACGGGCGTGTTCTTTATGACCCTGGTGACCATCGCGACGGTTGTTTACTGGCTTAACCCGCCGGGTAATCCGTCAGTAGACATGGCCTGTATGATCGTTATCGGCTTCCTGATTTACGGTCCGGTGATGCTGATTGGCCTGCACGCGCTGGAGCTGGCGCCGAAGAAAGCGGCAGGCACGGCGGCGGGCTTTACCGGTCTGTTTGGCTACCTCGGCGGTTCAGTGGCGGCGAGTGCCATCGTCGGTTACACCGTCGACTTCTTCGGCTGGGACGGTGGCTTTATGGTGATGATTGGCGGCAGCGTGCTGGCGGTTCTGCTGTTGATCGTCGTGATGATCGGTGAAAAACGTCACCACGCTGAAGTGCTGGCGCGTCGTCAATAAGGAGCCTTATCATGAAATTCACTCAACTTGCAGCCGGCCTGCTGCTGGCCGGTTTGATGACCGGCTCCGCGCTGGCGGCGGATAAAATCGTGATTGCCCATCGCGGCGCCAGCGGCTATCTGCCGGAGCATACGCTGCCGGCGAAGGCGATGGCCTATGCGCAGGGCGCGGATTATCTGGAGCAGGATTTGGTGATGACGAAGGACGACCGGCTGGTCGTTCTGCATGACCACTATCTTGACCGCGTCACGGACGTGGCGGAACGCTTCCCGGATCGCGCCCGTAAAGACGGTCGTTATTACGCCATCGACTTCACGCTGGGGGAGATCCGCTCGCTGACGTTTACCGAGGGCTTCGAGATTGAAAACGGCAGGAAGGTGCAGGTCTATCCGGGACGTTTCCCGATGGGCAAATCTGACTTCCGTATTCACACCTTCGAAGAGGAGATCGAGTTTGTTCAGGGGCTGAACCACTCGACCGGGAAAAACATCGGTATCTATCCGGAAATCAAAGCGCCGTGGTTCCACCATCAGGAAGGAAAAGACATTGCCGCTACGACGCTGAAGGTGCTGAAAAAGTACGGCTACACCAGCAAGCAGGATAAGGTTTTCCTGCAATGTTTCGATGCCGCGGAGCTGAAGCGCATCAAAACCGAGCTGGAGCCGAAGATGGGGATGGATCTCAATCTGGTGCAGCTGATTGCCTATACCGACTGGAACGAAACCCAGGAAAAACAGCCGGACGGGAAGTGGGTGAACTACAACTACGACTGGATGTTTAAGCCGGGCGCGATGAAGCAGATTGCGCAGTACGCCGACGGCATTGGGCCGGATTACCACATGCTGGTGGCGGAAGGCTCAACGCCGGGTCACGTGAAGCTGACGGCGATGGTGAAAGAGGCGCACGCGAGCAACATGCAGGTGCATCCGTATACCGTGCGTGCAGACCAGCTGCCGGACTATGCGACGGACGTGAATCAGCTTTACGACGTGCTGTATAACCAGGCGGACGTGGACGGGCTGTTTACGGATTTCCCGGATAAAGCGGTGAGTTTTTTGAAGGATAAACGCTGAAATTGCCGGGTGGCGGCTTCGCCTTACCCGGCCTACGAACTGCGGTTTTGTAGGTCGGGTAAGCGTAGCGCCACCCGACACTGTTACATCTCGATCTCTATATCGCCTTTTGCCCGGCAGCAGCAGGGCAAAATTTCCCCTTCACTAATAAAGGCCAGCGGTTCGGTCAGCCAGTCCACCTGGCCTGCGACCAGACGGCAGCGGCAGGAGCCGCAATAGCCTTCACGACACTGGTACTCTACCTCTACCTGATGCGCTTCCAGCGCCACCAGCAGGGAAGGGTGCTCTTCCTGGCACAGCACCTCTGTACCCGAAAGGCGTAGCGTTACGCGGGTCATCAGAGCTGGAAATCGCTCAGATCGTCGGTGTTGACTTCAGAGTCAATCTGACCGACCAGATACGAACTCACTTCCACTTCCTGCGGCGCCACCTGCACGTTATCAGACACCAGCCAGGTGTTGATCCACGGGATCGGGTTAGAGCGCGTCTGGAACGGCAGATCGAGGCCAACCGCCTGCATGCGGATGTTGGTGATGTACTCAACGTACTGGCAGAGAATATCTTTGTTCAGGCCAATCATGGAGCCGTCGCGGAACAGGTAGTCTGCCCACTCTTTCTCCTGCTGGGCGGCCTGTACGAACAGGTCGTAGCACTCCTGTTTGCACTCTTCCGCAATTTCCGCCATCTCCGGATCGTCCGTTCCGCTGCGCAGCAGGTTCAGCATATGCTGGGTGCCGGTCAGGTGCAGGGCTTCATCGCGGGCGATCAGACGGATAATTTTGGCGTTGCCTTCCATCAGCTTGCGCTCGGCAAAGGCGAAGGAGCAGGCGAAGCTCACGTAGAAGCGGATTGCTTCCAGCGCGTTGACGCTCATCAGGCACAGATAGAGCTGTTTTTTCAGCGCCCGCAGGTTCACGGTGACGGTTTTGCCGTTCACGGTGTGCGTGCCTTCGCCCAGCAGATGCCAGTAGCTGGTCATCTCGATCAGCTCATCGTAGTAGTGCGCAATGCCTTCGGCGCGCTTCTGGATCTGCTCGTTGGTAACGATATCGTCAAACACCACCGCCGGATCGTTCACGATGTTGCGGATGATGTGGGTATAAGAGCGGGAGTGGATCGTTTCAGAGAACGCCCAGGTTTCTACCCAGGTTTCCAGCTCAGGAATCGAGATCAGCGGCAGCAGCGCCACGTTCGGACTACGACCCTGAATGGAGTCCAGCAGCGTCTGGTATTTTAGGTTGCTGAGGAAGATGTGCTTTTCGTGTTCCGGCAGCGCCTGGAAATCGATACGGTCGCGGGAAACGTCCACTTCTTCCGGACGCCAGAAGAAGGAGAGTTGCTTTTCAATCAGCTTTTCGAAGATGTCATATTTTTGCTGATCGTAGCGTGCCACGTTGACCGGCTGGCCGAAGAACATCGGCTCTTTGAGCTGGTCGTTTTTCGTCTGTGAAAAGGTGGTATATGCCATGAGTGTGTCCTGTGAGAGATTTTGTCAATCGGGCAAACAAAATCGTAGGCCGGGTAAGCGGAGCGCCACCCGGCATTTACATTAGATCTTACATGCGCCGCTTTCGCAGCCGTCGTCCTGAATTGACGGGGCCAGGTCGTCCTGTGCGTCTTCCGCACCGTCACGGGTGTTGTGATAGTACAGGGTCTTCACGCCAAATTTGTAGGCGGTGAGCAGGTCTTTCAGCAGTTGCTGCATCGGAACCTTACCTGACGGGAAGCGCGTCGGGTCGTAGTTAGTATTGGCAGAGATCGACTGGTCGATAAACTTCTGCATGATACCCACCAGTTGCAGGTAGCCGTCGTTGTTTGGCATTTCCCACAGCAGCTCGTAGTTATTGCCCAGCGTTTCGTAGTCCGGCACTACCTGACGCAGCACGCCATCTTTCGATGCTTTGATGCTGACGTGGCCGCGCGGTGGCTCAATACCGTTGGTGGCGTTGGAGATCTGCGAAGAGGTCTCGGACGGCATCAGGGCAGAGAGCGTGGAGTTACGCAGGCCGTGCGTTTTAATGGACTCGCGCAGGCCTTCCCAGTCGAGGTGCAGCGGCTCGCTGACGATCGCATCCAGGTCTTTTTTGTACGTGTCGATCGGCAGAATGCCTTTCGCGTAGGTGGTTTCGTTGAACCACGGGCACGCGCCTTGCTCTTTCGCCAGCTCGTTGGAGGCTTTCATCAGGTAGTACTGAATCGCTTCGAACGTCTGGTGGGTCAGGTTGTTGGCGCTGCCGTCGGAGTAACGCTTGCCGTTTTTCGCCAGCCAGTAGGCGAAGTTGATCACGCCGATACCCAGGGTACGACGGCCCATTGCGCCGCGTTTTGCCGCCGGGATTGGATAATCCTGGTAGTCCAGCAGGGCGTCGAGCGCGCGAACTGCCAGCACGGCCAGCTCTTCCAGCTCGTCCAGGCTCTTAATCGCACCCAGGTTGAACGCGGAGAGCGTACACAGGGCGATTTCGCCGTTTTCGTCGTTCACATCGTCCAGCGGTTTGGTCGGCAGGGCGATCTCCAGGCACAGGTTAGACTGGCGTACTGGCGCAACGACCGGGTCAAACGGGCTGTGGGTGTTGCAGTGGTCAACGTTCTGGATGTAGATACGACCGGTAGAGGCACGTTCCTGCATCATCAGGGAGAACAGGTCTACCGCCTTCACGCGCTGCTTGCGAATGCTGTCGTCTTTTTCGTATTTGGTGTACAGACGCTCGAACTCGTCCTGATCGGCGAAGAACGCGTCGTACAGGCCCGGGACGTCGGACGGGCTGAACAGGGTGATGTCTTCACCTTTCAGCAGACGGGTGTACATCAGCTTGTTGATCTGCACGCCGTAGTCCATGTGACGCACGCGGTTGCCTTCCACGCCACGGTTGTTCTTCAGAACCAGCAGGCTTTCCACTTCCAGGTGCCACATTGGGTAGAACAGGGTTGCTGCACCCCCGCGCACGCCGCCCTGAGAGCAGGATTTTACTGCCGTCTGGAAATGCTTGTAGAACGGAATACAGCCGGTGTGGAACGCTTCGCCGCCGCGGATTGGGCTGCCCAGCGCGCGGATACGGCCAGCGTTAATGCCGATACCGGCACGCTGGGAAACGTATTTTACGATGGCGCTGGAGGTGGCGTTGATGGAATCCAGGCTGTCACCACACTCGATCAGAACGCAGGAGCTGAACTGACGGGTAGGGGTGCGCACGCCAGACATGATTGGCGTAGGCAGAGAAATTTTGAACGTTGATACCGCATCGTAGAAACGCTTCACGTAGTCCAGACGGGTGTCACGCGGGTAATTCGAGAACAGGCAGGCGGCCACCAGAATATAGAGGAACTGGGCGCTTTCGTAGATCTCACCGGTCACACGGTTCTGAACCAGGTATTTACCTTCGAGCTGCTTCACCGCCGCGTAGGAGAAGTTCATGTCGCGCCAGTGATCGATAAACCCGTTCATCTGCTCGAACTCTTCTTCCGTATAGTCTTCCAGCAGATGCGTGTCGTATTTGCCCAGCTCAACCATTTTCACCACGTGATCGTAAAGCTTCGGCGGCTCAAACTGGCCGTAGGCTTTCTTACGCAGGTGGAAAATCGCCAGACGCGCAGCGAGGTACTGATAATCCGGTGCGTCGCGGGAGATCAGATCCGCCGCTGCTTTGATAATGGTTTCGTGGATATCAGACGTTTTGATGCCGTCGTAGAACTGGATGTGAGAACGCAGTTCAACCTGGGAGATAGATACGTTGTTCAGTCCTTCTGCTGCCCAGTCGAGAACTCGATGGATTTTGTCCAGATTGATACGCTCGGTGGTACCGTCGCGCTTTGTCACCAGCAGACTCTGATTCATGTGGGGTTTACCTGTCCGTGAAATAAAAAATATCCCCCGCTTATCCACAGATCCGTCTTGTGACTAACTCTGTGGATAAATACTACATATAGGGGGTTTGCGATAAGAAAAACGCTATATGGTGAGTATTCTAGTATCGAATCTTTTCAGCACAAGGGTTGATTTTGACGTTAAATTGAGGTTGTGAAAGGGTAAAAAAGGCTAAGTCCTCGTACCGTAAGGCCTGGAAGACATGTCAATAATTAAGAAAAAAAATTCAAAATTTGATCGAGTGCTGATTTCTTCAACGGGAGGTCAGAATTGCGCAACATGATGTCGCGCAATCTTTATAAGAATAACGAATGACGTTAGTCGTTTTTGGCGGTGGTATGCAACATATAGTTAACATCTACGCCCGGTGCGAGCTTGAATTTATCGGTCAGCGGATTGTAGTGCAGGCCGGTGATGTGCTGCTCTTTGAGCCACGTCTGGTCAACCCAGCTTAACAACTCCGCAGGCTTGATGAATTTCTTCACGTCGTGCGTGCCTTTCGGCACCATGCGCAGCACATATTCTGCGCCAACAACGGCCATCAGCCAGGCTTTACCGTTACGGTTGATGGTCGAGAAGAAGACCTGTCCACCCGGTTTCACCAGTTTTGCACAGGCGTGCACCACGGACTGCGGATCGGGAACGTGCTCCAGCATCTCCATGCAGGTCACCACATCGTACTGATGAGCATGTTTTGCCGCGTGCTCTTCCACGGTTTCCTGCACGTATTCCACCTTGATGCCGGACTCCAGCGCGTGAAGGCGGGCAACCTGCAGCGGTTCAAAGCCCATATCCAGGCCGGTAACGGTGGCCCCTTCGCGCGCCATGCTTTCAGCCAGGATGCCGCCGCCGCAACCGACGTCGAGCACTTTCTTACCGAACAGACCGCCGGAACGCTCCGCGATATAGCCCAGACGCAGCGGGTTAATGCGATGCAGAGGTTTGAACTCACCTTCGAGATCCCACCAGCGGGACGCCACCGCTTCAAATTTGGCAATCTCTTCGTGGTCAACGTTGTGAGCCACCGGGGATTTTTCGGCATTCATGGGCGCTTTTACTCCTTATTTAGCAAGACAAATGAGTATATCAGGCAATCCCTGTGAATAAAGCGTATAGGTTTACCTGTATCACCGCGGCTGTGTTATAATTTGCGACCTTTGAATCCGGGATACAGTAGAGGGATAGCGGTTAGATGAGCGACCTTGCGAGAGAAATTACACCGGTTAACATCGAGGAAGAGCTGAAAAGCTCCTATCTGGACTATGCGATGTCGGTCATTGTTGGCCGTGCGCTGCCGGACGTCCGCGATGGCCTGAAGCCGGTACACCGTCGCGTACTATACGCCATGAACGTATTGGGCAATGACTGGAATAAAGCCTACAAAAAATCTGCCCGTGTCGTTGGTGACGTAATCGGTAAATACCATCCCCATGGTGATTCCGCGGTGTACGACACCATTGTCCGTATGGCGCAGCCGTTCTCGCTGCGTTACATGCTGGTAGATGGTCAGGGTAACTTTGGTTCTATCGACGGCGACTCCGCCGCGGCAATGCGTTATACGGAAATCCGTCTGGCGAAGATTGCCCATGAGCTGATGGCCGACCTGGAAAAAGAGACGGTTGATTTCGTTGATAACTACGACGGCACGGAAAAAATTCCTGACGTTATGCCAACGAAGATCCCAAACCTGCTGGTGAACGGTTCGTCCGGTATCGCCGTCGGTATGGCAACCAACATTCCGCCGCACAACATCACGGAAGTGATTAACGGCTGCCTGGCCTACATCGACGATGAAGACATCAGCATTGAAGGGCTGATGGAACACATCCCGGGCCCGGACTTCCCGACGGCGGCGATCATCAACGGTCGTCGCGGTATTGAAGAAGCGTACCGCACCGGTCGCGGCAAGATTTACATCCGTGCCCGCGCCGAAGTGGAAGCGGACGCCAAAACTGGCCGTGAAACCATCATTGTTCACGAGATCCCGTATCAGGTGAACAAAGCGCGTCTGATTGAAAAAATCGCCGAGCTGGTAAAAGAAAAACGCGTTGAAGGCATCAGCGCGCTGCGTGACGAGTCTGACAAAGACGGTATGCGCATCGTGATTGAAATCAAGCGCGACGCGGTGGGTGAAGTTGTGCTGAACAACCTTTACTCCCAGACTCAGCTTCAGGTCTCCTTCGGTATCAACATGGTTGCGCTGCACCACGGTCAGCCGAAGATCATGAACCTGAAAGAGATCCTGAGCGCGTTCGTGCGTCACCGCCGTGAAGTGGTGACTCGCCGTACCATCTTTGAACTGCGTAAAGCGCGCGATCGTGCTCATATCCTTGAAGCACTGGCCGTTGCGCTGGCGAACATCGACCCGATCATCGAGCTGATCCGCCGTGCGCCAACCCCGGCAGAAGCGAAAGCCTCGCTGGTTGCGCGTCCGTGGGATCTGGGCAACGTGGCGGCGATGCTGGAACGTGCGGGCGATGACGCCGCGCGTCCTGAGTGGCTGGAACCGGAATTCGGCGTGCGTGACGGTCAGTACTACCTGACTGAACAGCAGGCCCAGGCGATTCTGGATCTGCGTTTGCAGAAACTGACCGGCCTTGAGCATGAAAAACTGCTCGACGAGTACAAAGAGCTGCTGGAGCAGATTGCCGAGCTGCTGCATATCCTGGGCAGCGCAGAGCGCCTGATGGAAGTGATCCGCGAAGAGCTGGAGCTGGTTCGCGATCAGTTCGGCGACGAACGTCGTACCGAAATCACGGCCAACAGCTCTGATATCAACATTGAAGATCTGATCAACCGCGAAGACGTGGTAGTGACCCTGTCTCACCAGGGCTACGTGAAGTATCAGCCGTTGACCGACTACGAAGCACAGCGTCGTGGCGGTAAAGGCAAATCTGCGGCACGTATTAAAGAAGAAGACTTCATTGACCGTCTGCTGGTGGCTAACACCCACGATACGATCCTCTGCTTCTCCAGCCGGGGCCGTCTGTACTGGATGAAGGTCTATCAGCTGCCGGAAGCGAGCCGTGGCGCGCGTGGACGTCCAATCGTCAACCTGCTGCCGCTGGAAGCGAACGAACGTATCACCGCCATCCTGCCGGTACGCGAGTACGAAGAGGGCGTGAACGTCTTTATGGCGACCGCGAGCGGTACCGTGAAGAAAACCGCACTGACCGAGTTCAGCCGTCCACGTTCCGCCGGGATTATCGCGGTTAACCTGAACGAAGGCGACGAACTGATCGGCGTGGATCTGACGTCCGGTTCTGATGAAGTGATGCTCTTCTCTGCGGCCGGTAAAGTGGTGCGCTTCAAAGAGAACGCCGTTCGCGCCATGGGCCGTACGGCGACCGGCGTGCGTGGTATCAAGCTGGCGGGGGAAGACACCGTTGTTTCCCTGATCGTTCCTCGTGGCGAAGGCGCAATCCTGACCGTCACCCAAAACGGTTACGGTAAGCGTACGGCGGAAAGCGAATACCCGACCAAATCACGCGGCACGCAGGGCGTTATCTCCATCAAGGTCACCGAGCGCAACGGTTCCGTTGTGGGCGCGGTGCAGGTGGACGACGCGGACCAGATCATGATGATCACCGATGCCGGTACGCTGGTGCGTACGCGCGTGTCTGAGATCAGCGTGGTGGGTCGTAACACCCAGGGCGTTATCCTCATCCGTACGGCGGAAGATGAAAACGTCGTCGGTCTGCAACGCGTTGCTGAGCCGGTGGATGACGAAGAGCTCGACTCTATCGACGGCAGCGTCGCGGAAGGGGATGACGAAATCGTCCCGGAAGCGGACACCGATGATGACGCAGCGGATGACGCTGACGAGTAACGTCTCCTGACGCATAAAGGGCCGGTTTCCGGCCCTTTTGTTTTGCGTAAGCAGACAAGTGAACGTTGCGACAAGCCGCGTTTACCGCTACCTTAACCACATTCTTTTTTCCCCGATGGCGGAGCCTCGCCCCTTTGAAATACCTCGTTTCCTTTCGTACCACGCTAAAAGTCTCTCGCTATCTGTTTCGGGCGCTTGCGCTGCTGCTCTGGTTGCTGGTGGCGCTGCTCTCGGTGTTCTACATCGTTAACGCGCTGCACCAGAAAGAAGCGGAGATCCGTCAGGAGTTTAACTTAAGCTCGGATCAGGCCCAGCGCTATATCCAGCGCACGTCTGACGTGATGAAAGAGCTTAAGTATATTGCCGAAAATCGACTGACGGCGGAGAACGGCATTCTGGCCCTTCGTGGACGAGATGAAAAAACCGAAGTACCTGATTTCGAACCGCTCTTCCCGGACTCCGATTGTTCAGCCATGGGCAAAGCCTGGCGTGGCTCACTGGAGTCGCTTTCATGGTTTATGCGCTACTGGCGCGATAACTTCTCCGCCGCCTACGATCTGAACCGCGTCTACCTGATTGGCAACGAAAACCTCTGCATGGCGGATTTCGGCCTGCGGGATATGCCCGTCGAACGCGAAGACGCGCTGAAAAGCCTGCATGAGCGCATCGTGAAATACCGTAATGCGCCTCAGGAAGAGCGTGGAAACAACATCTTCTGGATAAGCCAGGGGCCGCGCATGGGCGTCGGCTATTTCTATGCCCTGACTCCGGTTTATCTCGGCAACCGCCTGCAAGCGCTGCTGGGGATTGAACAAACCATCCGCATGGAAAACTTCTTCACGCCGGGCAGCCTGCCGATGGGCGTGACCATTCTGGATGAAAACGGCCACCCGCTCATCTCCCTTGCCGGGCCAGAAAACCGCCTGAAGGTTGAGCCCAGCTGGATGCAGGAGCGGTCATGGTTTGGCTATACCTCCGGTTTCCGCGAGCTGGTGCTGAAGAAAAGTTTGCCGCCGTCGTCGCTGAGCATCGTCTACTCGCTGCCGGTGGACAAGGTGCTGGAGCGCATTCGCATCCTGATCCTTAACGCCATTTTGTTGAACATCGCGGTAGGCGTAGCGCTGTTTATGCTGGCGAGAATGTATGAGCGGCGGATCTTTATTCCGGCGGAAGCGGATGCGCAGCGTCTGGAGGAGCACGAGCAGTTTAACCGTAAGATTGTCGCCTCGGCGCCAGTGGGGATCTGTATCCTGCGTACTCAGGACGGGACGAATATCCTCAGTAACGAGCTTGCCCATAACTACCTGAACATGCTCACGCATGAAGACCGCCAGCGGTTAACGCAGATCATCTGCGGTCAGCAGGTTAACTTTGTGGACGTGCTGACCAGTACCCACACCAATCTGCAAATCAGCTTCGTCCATTCGCGCTACCGCAATGAAAACGTGGCGATTTGCGTGCTGGTGGATGTTTCTGCGCGCGTGAAGATGGAAGAGTCATTGCAGGATATGGCCCAGGCGGCGGAGCAGGCCAGTCAGTCCAAGTCGATGTTCCTCGCGACCGTTAGCCATGAGCTGCGTACGCCGCTGTACGGCATTATCGGTAACCTCGATCTGCTCCAGACCAAGGAGCTGCCGAAAGGGGTCGACCGTCTGGTGACGGCTATGAACAACTCCTCCAGCCTGCTGCTGAAAATCATCAGCGATATTCTCGACTTCTCTAAAATTGAGTCTGAGCAGCTGAAAATAGAACCGCGTGAGTTCTCCCCGCGCGAGGTGATGAATCATATCAGCGCCAACTATCTGCCGCTGGTGGTGCGCAAGCAGCTGGGGCTGTACTGCTTTATCGAGCCGGATGTGCCGCTGACGCTGCATGGCGATCCGATGCGTCTGCAACAGGTCATTTCGAACCTGCTGAGCAACGCCATCAAGTTCACCGATATCGGCTGTATTGTGCTGCATGTCTGTCGGGCAGGGGAGTACCTGACCATTCGCGTACGCGACACGGGGGTCGGCATCCCGGCGAAAGAGGTTGTTCGCCTGTTCGATCCGTTCTTCCAGGTGGGAACGGGCGTACAGCGCAACTTCCAGGGGACCGGGCTGGGCCTGGCGATCTGTGAGAAGCTGATCAGCATGATGGACGGGGATATCTCCGTCGATACCGAGCCGGGTATGGGCAGCCAGTTCACCATCCGTATTCCGCTCTATTCGGCACACTATCCGGCGAAAGCCACGGTCGACGGGCTGAGCGATAAGCACTGCTGGCTGGCGGTGCACAACGCCTCCTTACACGATTTCCTGACCTCGATGCTGACCAGCAGCGGCGTGCGGGTCTCACGCTATGAAGGCCAGACGCCGGACGCGGATGACATGCTGATCACCGACGTTGAGCCAGACCAGGCGTGGGCGGGACGCGGGGTGGTGATGTTCTGCCGCCGTCATATCGGTATTCCGATTGAGCGTTCGCCTGGGCTGTGGGTGCACAGCGTGGCGACACCGCACGAGCTGTTGGGCCTGCTGGCGCGCATTTACAGCGTACAGCTTGAGGACAGCGATGGCGCGACCGCGCTGGCCTCCCCTGATGAGCTGGCGTCGGTGAACGACGATATGATGATTCTGGTTGTCGACGATCATCCAATTAACCGTCGTCTGCTCGCAGACCAGCTTGGCTCTCTGGGCTATCAGTGTAAAACGGCCAATGATGGCGTGGATGCCCTGAACGTTTTAAGTAAGAACCATATTGATATTGTGCTCAGCGATGTGAACATGCCTAACATGGACGGCTACCGTCTGACACAGCGTATCCGACAACTGGGGCTGACGCTGCCGGTGGTCGGGGTGACAGCCAACGCCCTGGCAGAGGAGAAACAGCGCTGTCTGGAGTCCGGGATGGACAGCTGTCTGTCGAAGCCGGTCACGCTGGATGTCCTGAAGCAGACCCTATCCGTGTATGCGGAGCGGGTACGAAAAGCGAGACAATAAAAAAGGCCCGAAAGGGCCTTTTTTATTTCTCCGGCGGCTGTAGGCCAGGTAAGCGCGAGCGCTACCCGGCGTAAACAGCGAAGATCAATCTTTGTCCGTTGCGCTCAGCGTCACGGAAGAGAGATAGTTCAGCAGGGCGATATCGTTATCCACACCCAGCTTCATCATCGCGGATTTTTTCTGGCTACTGATGGTTTTAATACTGCGGTTCAGCTTCTTGGCAATTTCAGTGACCAGGAAACCTTCAGCGAACAGACGCAGAACCTCACTCTCTTTTGGCGAAAGACGCTTGTCGCCATAGCCACCCGCGCTGATTTTTTCGAGCAGGCGTGAGACGCTTTCAGGGGTGAATTTCTTCCCTTTCTGTAACGCCGCCAGCGCTTTTGGCAGATCGGTAGGTGCGCCTTGTTTCAGTACAATCCCTTCAATATCGAGATCCAGAACGGCGCTCAGGATCGCCGGGTTATTGTTCATGGTCAGAACAATGATCGAAATGTCCGGGAAGTGGCGTTTGATGTATTTGATGAGCGTAATGCCGTCACCGTATTTATCTCCAGGCATGGAGAGATCGGTAATGAGCACGTGCGCATCAAGTTTAGGCAGGTTGTTAATGAGAGCTGTGGAATCTTCAAATTCACCGACTACATTCACCCACTCGATCTGTTCAAGTGATTTGCGAATACCGAACAGTACAATCGGATGGTCATCGGCAATAATTACGTTCATATTGTTCATGTATAAGGCTACCTTGCTACAGCAAGCTCTTGACATAGGTGTCAATGTCGCTGATGTATTTTTCAATGCCAGAGGCATCTTTCTCACGAATTAGATGTTCCAGCGTTTCACATAACTGCTTGCCGGGAACCAGATTAAGCATGGCAAACACCCCTTTAAGCCGGTGTGCTGTCTGTGCCAGCGCTGCAAAATCCTGCGCAGCGGACTCAGTATACAACCGCTTAACATCATCTGGTACTGTATCAACGAAGAGCGAATAATATCCGCTGGCATGGAGTTCTGCATTTTCATCGCCGCCTAACGGTGACTCCAGGATCTCTTCCTGCGCCAGATTCTCTTCAATCAGTTGTAATACAGCTTCCTGCATTGCATTGCTCATATTAAAGTTGACGCGCAGCTGCCCAGGGCCAATTTTCCGCACGCCTGGCTCATCATCGCTTAAAAGCAAGCCTGAGGCAGTAAGATTAGACGGATTATCAGTTAAAAATAGATCAAATTCTTGACTCGCGAGCCTTTCATCCGGGGTGATGCAGGACGCGCCCCAGTTTTCTAACTGACGAACGACGATATTACGGATCTCGCTGGAGGTCACGTCCACCATCACGACCACATCATCCAGCAGACGCTCTTCATCCTCTTCCTGTGGATTCGCCGCCATTTTGACGTGTAAGGAGTAGCGGGTACCGAGGGATTCGCGGGCCTTGATGTTTAGATGACCGCCCAGCTTGCGCGCCAGCTGATCGCAGAGCCAGAAGGTGAGGGCATTCGCCTTACCGTAGTGGTCACGCTGCGTATCGTTCAGGAACGGGAAGTGCAGGTTATCGATTTCGCTGACGGTCACGCCTTCGCCCGTATCCAGAATGCGGAACGTCAGGCGATCGTCGGTGGATTCATCGGTGCTGACTTCAAGGGTGATCTTGCCGATCTGCGTCGTGGTGACGGCATACTGGATCAGCATCATCAGAATGCGGCGCAGGGCATCACGATCGCCGTGACGCTCGTCGTTGGCCGGTAAATGGTTGTTGATCAACAGCTGGAGTCCCTTGCGCTTGATCACCGGCAGCACTTCCGGTACCACCTCATCAATCAGATCCTGGATGGAGAAGAGCGTCGGGGTGCCCTTCCAGATGTCATTCTCCAGCATATTCGCCAGCTGGATTTCGTCCACCAGACGAACCAGCGAGTCGGCCTGGCTACTCAGCTGTCGGCTTTCCGGCGTGCTTAAATCAGCAATCTGCGTGGCGAGTGACTTCAGCGGTTGCTTAAAAGCATCGCCGATATTTTGCATAAACGCGGCGCGACCGTGCTGGTTCTTTTCGTACAGCCTTTGCGCCTGCTTGAGCTTTTTATTTACCAGCACTTCGCGATCCTGATCGCGAATAATGAAGATTTGCGTACGCGAGGCGACCTGACTGCGGAACTGACGGATCTCATACAGTTCATTATTAATGGTGGCCTGGATAACGCCCTGATGCTGGTCCGCCATGGCCGTAATATTTTGCAGGTTAAGGTGCGGCAGAAGGTGGTCGGCAATTTTATTGCTCATGACCGTGCGGTTGGCTTCCTGATCGTGAACGAGCACCCCCAGCGGCAGCACGGAAATAATCTCTTCGTTTAAGGCACGCAGGACGCGCAGTTCGTTGCTGGTCCCTGAGGATACCGATGTCGAGTCGCTCTGGCGGCCCGACTGGAAACGGAAGGTGCTGTAGCCAAACAGCGCCAGCGCCAGCAGGCCGATATTCAGCAGCAGCGGCAGGAGAATATTTTGCAGGGTATCAAGCATCAGGGTGCCAAAAGGCACCTGCCACACCAGCCGCATACCGGTTGAATTGAGCGATGAGGCAATCTCAATTTTTGAGCCATTAAAGGAGATCGCGACGCTGTCCGCGCCTTCTTTGTCCGACGGCGTGCGCATATTCTGGGTGCTGTTGTCTGGCTCCAGACGGAAACTGTCCAGCGGCATATCCGGCGGGATGAGATCGTTAATCGGCAGATCGAAGGCAACCACGGTCGCGAGATGGCCCGGCTGGTTAAAGGTGGTGCGCAGCGTAAAGTAATGGCCGTTCTGCCAGGCGAGGCGGCGTAGCGAAGAAAAACTTTCGCGTTCGTCCAGCGCGTTGGCCTGTTGCAACATTTCTGCCCGACGGGAATCCACAATACTGCCAACGGTGGTCTCTTTAAAGCCGGATGAGAGGTCCTTAAGCGGCAGGGTAGAGACCAGGATCATGCTGTTGTCCTGGCCGTTCAGGTAATACATGGACCACGGAACGGTCTCGGCGCCCCACAGGGTGTCCAGATAGGAGGAGATCCGCTGCGTCATCTCCAGCGTTGCGCTGTCGTGCGAACCGAAAATCAGGGCTTCAGTTTTGCGCTGGGGTTTTTCAAGGTAATAAACATCCTGCTTAAGGCGCGTTTCCTGCAACCCTTCGCCTGACGAGGTGGCAGGCGCGGCGGCAATATTGTCGTAGATTTGCCAGGTCGCATAGCGCCACGTATCAATGCGCTTATGCACCGCATGGGTGATATCGACGATTTGATAGCTTTTATCTTTAAGCCAGGTGTTCACGGCGCTCTGGACCATCACCCCCATTGTGACTAACAGCACAACGATCAACAGAAGAAAGAAACGGGTGATGCTGCCCGGTAGAAGGGAGAATTTGCTCGGGGCGGTAGTTTCTGTCTGACTCATTGATGTGTTTAACCCGTAATGGCCGCGCGGTAATGGGATAGGGCAGTATAAAGGGTAATAACCGAATTTCCAGCGTCGTTATCGGCATGACCTTGACTTTTTATCTGTCGCCACCCGCTTCAACGACATCCGGGTAAAAGATGTACAAAACCCAGTCAAATGTACAAATACGCCGTCACAACGGCTGAAAAATAGCACGAATTAACAAGAAATTAATTGCGGCTACAAAAAAAGAATTCTGTAAACGCCAACGCTGAATTTAGTTAATAGTCGTTATCATTACAGGCGGGTAGCACATTAAATGTCTGCTGACGTAAAGAAAGGTAAAAAAAAACCGAATGCGAAGCATCCGGTTCAATTAGGGATAAACAGACATTCAGAACTGAATGACGGTAATAAATAAAGTTAATGATGATAGCGAGAGTTATTTTAGTGGTGTTGAAGGGAATTTTTTTGTCATTCAGTGCGGTACTGTTTTTTAAGTTAATTTCTTGAAATTTTTACGATATATTTTTGTTTTGATTATCCGTGCTATATTTTTAAACTTTTGATGCTCTGTGAAAGTTCCTTAATATTTACAAATTGAAACATCTTGATGGTAAAGTGAAACATCTTCAAAGTTTTCGTATCATATTCCTGTTGGATTATTCTGCATTTTTGAGGAGAATGAACTTGCCGACTGGTTAAGAGGGTTGACCAGTAAGCAGTGGTAAATAATAAGGCATATAACAGAGGGTTAATAAAATGAAAGTTAAAGTACTGTCCCTCCTGGTACCAGCTCTGCTGGTGGCAGGCGCAGCAAATGCGGCTGAAATTTATAACAAAGACGGCAACAAATTAGATCTGTACGGTAAAGTGGATGGCCTGCACTATTTCTCCGATGACGACGGTGCAGACGGCGACCAGACCTACATGCGTCTGGGCTTCAAAGGCGAAACTCAGGTTAACGATCAGCTGACCGGTTACGGCCAGTGGGAATACCAGATCCAGGGCAACTCTGGCGAGAACGAAAACAACTCATGGACGCGTGTAGCGTTCGCTGGTCTGAAATTCGCTGATGCGGGTTCATTCGACTACGGTCGTAACTACGGCGTTGTTTACGATGTCACTTCCTGGACCGACGTTCTGCCGGAATTCGGCGGCGACACCTACGGTTCTGACAACTTCATGCAGCAGCGCGGTAACGGCTTCGCGACCTACCGTAACCAGGACTTCTTCGGTCTGGTAGATGGCCTGAACTTTGCGTTACAGTACCAGGGTAAAAACGGCAGCCCAAGCGGTGAAGGCCAGACCAATAACGGTCGTGACGCGCTGCGTCAGAACGGTGACGGCTACGGCGGCTCTCTGACCTACGATCTGGGCGAAGGCTTCGCACTCGGTACGGCTGTCACCAGCTCTAAACGTACTGATGACCAGAACGCGCCAAACTACTTCGGTAACGGCGATCGTGCTGAGACCTACACTGGCGGTCTGAAATACGACGCGAACAACATCTACCTGGCTGCACAGTATTCTCAGACCTACAACGCGACCCGCGTTGGCGATCAGGGCTGGGCTAACAAAGCACAGAACTTCGAAGTGGTTGCTCAGTATCAGTTCGACTTCGGTCTGCGTCCATCCGTGGCTTACCTGCAATCTAAAGGTAAGGACATCGAAGGCTATGGCGATCAGGATATCCTGAAGTATGTTGACGTGGGCGCGACTTACTACTTCAACAAAAACATGTCCACCTACGTTGATTACAAAATCAACCTGCTGGATGAAAACGACTTCACTCGCCGCACCAGCATCAGCACCGACGATATCGTAGCGCTGGGTCTGGTTTACCAGTTCTAATTGCTCATACTGCAACAAAGGGGCCATCAGGCCCCTTTTTTCATGCTTTTTTAGGGTCTTACAAATACGCTGTTTTAGTGTACTCTTGCCGCCCTGGCATGAGGATAATAACCAATGGAAATGACTTTTTTGCGCGCCAGCTTTCTGGCGATTGTTTTACTCCTGACCGCGTGTGACTCTTCTACGCAGCCCGCAAAAATCGAGGCGCCAGCCGCGACGGTGCTGGAAGGGAAAACCATGGGGACCTTCTGGCGCGTCAGCGTGATGGATATTGATAAATCCCGCGCTGAAGAATTACGCGGAAAAATTCAGGCGCAGCTGGATGCTGACGATCAGCTGCTCTCGACGTATAAAAATGACTCAGCGCTGATGCGTTTCAATCGCTCCAGCAGCACCTCGCTGTGGCCGGTGAGCGAAGCGATGGCCGATATCGTCACGGAATCTATGCGCGTGGGTTACAAAACCAACGGCGCAATGGATGTGACCGTGGGGCCGCTGGTCAATCTGTGGGGATTTGGCCCTGACAAACAGCCGGTGGCTACCCCCGATCAGGCCGCCATCGACGACGCCCGCGCCCGTACAGGGTTACAGCATCTGTCGGTGATCGGCCAGTACGGTCAGCAATACCTGCAAAAGGATATTCCCGATCTGTTTGTGGATCTCTCTACGGTAGGCGAGGGGTATGCGGCGGACCATCTTGCGGCCCTGATGGCGCAGGAAGGCATTCCTCGCTACCTGGTTTCCGTAGGGGGCGCGCTCGTCAGCCGGGGCATGAACGCCAGCGGCAGACCGTGGCGGGTGGCTATCCAGAAACCAACCGACCAGCAGAACGCGGTGCAGGCGATTGTCGACATCAACGGGCACGGTATCAGCACCTCCGGCAGCTACCGCAACTATTACGAACTGGACGGCAAACGTATTTCGCACGTTATCGATCCGCAAACCGGACGCCCCATTACCCACAATCTGGTGTCCGTTACGGTGATAGCCCCAACCGCGCTGGAAGCGGACGCATGGGATACCGGACTGATGGTGCTCGGCACGGAGAAAGCCAAAGAGGTGGTGCGCCAGGAAGGGCTGGCTGTCTATATGATCACCAAAGAGGCTGACGGGTTTAAAACCTGGAGTTCACCGCAGTTCAACAGCTTCCTGGTAAGCGAGAAAAATTAAAAAGCAAGGTTGCGGGTTTTTGTTCGGTGGCGTTCAGGCAGGCTAAGCGTATGCTTGTAAGAGGAGCCGATGATGAAAAACACAACCTATCTCACCGATGAGGATCGCTGGCAGGCCGTTCTGGCCCGCGATCCTCATGCGGATAACCAGTTTGTTTTTGCCGTGCAGACGACCGGCATTTATTGCCGCCCGTCCTGCCGCGCCCGCCACGCGCTGCGTAAAAATGTCTGCTTCTATCCTGATGCTCACCAGGCAGGGCTGGCGGGCTACCGTCCCTGTAAGCGCTGTTTGCCGGACCAGGACGATCCTATGGCGCAGAAAAAGGCCCGTATTGCGCTGGCCTGCCGGCTGCTTGAGCAGGATGCCGCGCTGAACCTTGACGCGCTGGCGCAGCAGGTTGCCATGAGCCCGTTCCATTTCCACCGCTTGTTTAAATCCGTTACCGGCATGACGCCGAAAGCCTGGCAGCAGGCCGCGCGTGAACAACGCCTGCGCAGCACGCTGGCGCAGGGCGGTAAAATCACCGATGCCGTTCTGACCGCCGGGTTCCCGGACAGCAGCAGCTACTACCGTAAAGCCGATGGCGCGCTGGGCATGACGGCCAGACAGTACCGCAACGGGGATGCCGCAGTCCGCTATGCCATCAGCGACTGCTCGCTGGGCCGCTGTCTGGTGGGGGAAAGCGAGCGCGGGATCTGCGCGATACTGCTGGGGGATGACGACGCCGCGCTGACGGCCGAGCTGCTTTCACTGTTTCCGCTTGCCGTCCGTGAACCGATGGAAGGCGCGTTTGCCGGGCGGATCCGTCAGGTGATTGCCTCTGTCGACAGCCGTGCGACGCCCCTGACGCTGCCGCTGGATATCCGCGGTACCGCCTTCCAGCAGCAGGTCTGGCAGGCGCTACGGGCTATCCCCTGCGGTGAGACGGCAAGCTATCAGCAGGTGGCGAAGGCCATTGGCAAACCCAACGCCGTGCGCGCCGTGGCGGGGGCCTGCGGCGCCAATAAACTGGCGATTGTGATCCCCTGTCACCGCGTGGTGCGTAACGACGGTGCGCTCTCGGGCTATCGCTGGGGGGCAGCGCGTAAGGTACTATTATTAAAACGTGAGGCGAATAAACAGGAGGGATAATGCTCGATCTTTTTGCGGAGGCTGAACCCTGGCAGGAGCCGCTCGCACCGGGGGCGACGATCCTGAGACGCTTCGCGCTTTCCCGCGCGGCGGCGCTGTTCGACGGTATTGATGCCGTCACCGCCCGTTCGCCGTTTCGCCATATGGTTACGCCGGGCGGGTATACCATGTCCGTGGCGATGACCAACTGCGGCGAACTGGGATGGGCGACGAATGCGCGGGGCTATTTATATGCGCCGAACGATCCGCTGACGGGGCAGCCGTGGCCACCAATGCCGGAGGCGTTTCAGGCGCTGTGCCATGATGCCGCCGTCGCGGCCGGCTATCCTGATTTTCGACCCGACGCCTGTCTTATCAACCGCTATGCCATCGGGGCAAAACTCTCCCTGCATCAGGATAAGGACGAGCCGGATCTGCGCGCGCCGATTGTCTCGGTATCCCTTGGGCTGCCCGCTGTCTTTCAGTTTGGCGGGCTGCGGCGCAACGACCCGCTAAAACGGCTGATGCTGGAGCATGGCGATGTGGTGGTCTGGGGTGGTGAGTCACGGCTTTTTTACCATGGTATTCAGCCGCTTAAAAATGGCGAACACCCGGTGGCGGGGGCGTTTCGCTACAACCTCACGTTCCGGCAGGCAGCGTACAGAGAATAAAAATAAGAATTATTCTTGATGTGTGTGAAAGGCAGTTTACACTGCTGGCTGATTTTTCTTGTCCGGATTGCTCTGCATGCAACTACTTCTTCTTGTCTGGCGGCAGTACCGCTGGCCTTTCATCGCGGTAATGGCGCTAAGCCTTGCCAGCGCGGCGCTGGGGATTGGCCTGATTGCCTTCATTAACGTGCGTTTGATCGAAATGGTCGACACGTCACTCTCCGTCCTGCCGGAATTTCTGGGATTACTGCTGCTGCTGATGGCGGTCACGCTCGGATCGCAGCTGGCGCTGACCGCGCTCGGCCACCATTTCGTTTTCCGTCTGCGCAGTGAGTTCATCAAACGTATTCTCGACACCCAGGTTGAGCGCATCGAACAGCTGGGAAGCGCCTCTCTGCTGGCGGGGCTGACCAGCGACGTGCGCGCCATTACCATCGCGTTTGTGCGCCTGCCGGAGCTGGTGCAGGGGATCATCCTGACCTTTGGCTCGGCGGCCTATCTCGCCTGGCTCTCCAGCAAAATGCTGGCCGTGACGGCGTTGTGGATTGCGATCACCATCTGGGGCGGGTTCCTGCTGGTCTCCCGTGTCTATAAGCACATGGCGGTGCTGCGCGAAACGGAAGACAAGCTCTATAACGACTACCAGACGGTGCTGGAAGGGCGCAAAGAGCTGACGCTGAACCGCGAGCGCGCCGAGCACATCTTCAACAACCTCTATATCCCTGACGCGCACGAATATCGTCATCATATTATTCGCGCCGATACGTTCCACCTGAGCGCCGTGAACTGGTCCAACATTATGATGCTTGGCGCCATTGGCCTGGTGTTCTGGATGGCGAATAGCCTGGGGTGGGCGGATACCAACGTGGCGGCCACGTATTCCCTGACGCTGCTGTTTTTACGCACGCCGCTGCTGTCGGCCGTTGGCGCACTGCCGACGCTGCTGAGCGCTCAGGTCGCCTTTAACAAGCTGAAGAAGTTCGACCTTGCGCCGTTTAAGGCCGAGTTCCCGCGTCCGCAGGCCTTCCCGAACTGGCAAACGCTTGAGCTGCGTAACGTTACCTTCCGCTATCAGGAGAGCGCGTTCTCCGTGGGGCCGATAAACCTGACCCTTCACCGTGGCGAGCTCCTGTTCCTCATCGGCGGCAACGGCAGCGGCAAATCCACCCTGGCGATGCTGTTGACGGGGCTCTATCAGCCGCAGTCGGGTGAAATTTTGCTGGATGGCAACGCGCTGAGCGCGGAGAAACCGGAGGACTACCGCAAGCTCTTCTCGGCGGTATTTACCGATGTCTGGCTGTTCGATCAGCTGCTGGGTCCGGAAGGGCAGCAGGCGGATCCCGCGCTGGTGGAGAAGTGGCTTGCGCACCTGCAAATGTCACACAAGCTGGAGCTCCAGAATGGCAAAATCCTCAATCTCAGGCTGTCGAAAGGGCAGAAGAAACGCGTGGCGCTGCTGCTGGCGCTGGCCGAGGAGCGCGACATCATCCTGCTGGACGAGTGGGCAGCCGATCAGGACCCGCACTTCCGCCGCGAGTTTTATCAGGTGCTGCTGCCGCTGATGCAGGCGATGGGGAAAACCATTTTTGCCATCAGCCATGACGATCACTACTTCATTCACGCCGACCGTCTGCTGGAGATGCGCGACGGCAAGCTGAGCGAGCTGACCGGTGACGAGCGCGATGCTGCGTCACGGGATGCGGTGGCGCGTACGGCCTGAGTGCGATTGTGCCGGGTGCGCCCGGCACGTTAATTTTTCATATATGCCGATTTTTTCTCCATCCCGACACGCCGTTTATTCTTATTTACATATCCCCGCGCTATGCTTAAAGCCAACCTATTTCATGGATTTATGATTAATGTCGTTATTAAAGAAAAACAGCGCAAGGCAGCGTGACCAGGAGCGTGCGCGCCTCATCTGGCTCCTGACGACCGATAAAGCGGTGACGTCAACGTTATTGGGTAAGCTGACCCTGGCTGAGCAATATGATGTCGGCACGCTGGCCGACGATATTGCTGAGGTAGGTGCGCTGGTAGCACATTTACCGCCCCCGGATCTGGCGGATACGCTGGAGGCGCTGCCTTCCGAGGAGCGCCACGCCCTGTGGCGGCTGGTGCAGGATCATGAGCGCGGTCAGGTGCTGCTTGAAGCGTCGGAAAACGTCTGGGATGACCTTATCGATGAGATGAGCGACCGGGACATTCTTGACGCTCTGCAAACGCTGGATATCGACGAGCAGATCTACCTTGTACAGCACCTTCCGCGAAACCTGACCGGTCGCCTGCTGGCTTCCCTGCCTGCTGAGGAGCGGGCGCGCGTGCGTCAGGTGATGCACTACGAGAAAAACAGCGTCGGCGCAATCATGGAGTTTGGCGTCATCACCGTGCGTCCGGACGTCACTCTGGGCACGGTGCAGCGCTACCTTCGTCGGCTCGGCAGCATGCCGGACAACACCGACAAACTGTTTGTCACCTCGCGGGACAAAACCCTGCTCGGCGAGCTGGAGCTTAAAACGATCCTGCTGAACAGCACCCAGCAGCGGGTGAGTGAGGTGATGGAAACCGAGCCGATGGTGTTCTCGCCGGAAGACGATGCCGAAAAAGCGGCGCGTACTTTTGAACGTGATGACCTGGTGAGCGCCGCGGTGGTGGATTCCGTGGGCAAACTGATGGGGCGTCTGACCATCGATGAGATCGTTGATGTGGTCTATGAAGAGACCGATAACGACCTGCGAGCCCTTGGTGGGATCAGTGCCGAAGATGACGTTCACGCCTCCGTCGGCAAGGCCGTCAAAACGCGCTGGGCGTGGCTTGCCATCAATTTATGCACCGCGTTTGTGGCCTCCCGCGTCATCGACGGCTTCGAACATACCATTTCCCAGCTGGTAGCCCTGGCTTCTCTGATGCCTATTGTGGCGGGGATCGGGGGGAATACCGGTAACCAGACTATCACCATGATCGTTCGTGCCCTGGCGCTGGAAAATATTCAGCCGGGTAATTTTTCGTGGCTGATCTTCAGGGAGATGGGCGTTGCGCTGATTAACGGCCTGGTCTGGGGCGGCATCATGGGCGGCATCACCTGGTGGCTGTACGATGATATGGCGCTCGGCGGGGTCATGATGCTGGCGATGGTGCTGAACCTGCTGGTGGCGGCGATGATGGGCGTGATTATCCCGCTGACGATGACCCGTCTGGGGCGCGACCCCGCTGTGGGGTCGAGCGTGATGATTACCGCCATTACCGATACCGGCGGTTTCTTTATTTTTCTTGGACTGGCGACGATTTTTCTTCTGTAGCCAGCGCCTTTTGCTTCAGTCGGGCAGGGAGGATGAACATCATCACAATCCCGCCCAGCACGCCAATCGCCAGGTTACCGGTGGAAACCGTTGCCACAACCGTCACCAGCATCACGACGGTTTCCGCCACCGGCGCGTTTTTCAGCGTTCCGGGCTGAACGCTATGCCAGCTAAAGGTCTTGACGGCCACAATTGCCATAATACCCGCCAGTACCGCCATCGGGATTTTAGCCATTACCTCGCTGAGCGCCGTGACCAGTACCAGCAGCACAACGCCTGCCGCAAGGGTGGAGATACGGCTTCTGCCTTTGCCCATCTCCACGTTAACGATGGTTTGCCCAATCATCGCGCAGCCCGCAATGCCGCCGTAGAACCCGGCCATGATATTTCCTACGCCCAGCCCGATACTCTCGCGGCGCTTGCTTGAAGGGGTCACGGTCAGTTCATCCACCAGCTTAGCCGTCAGTAGCGATTCCAGCAGGCCAACGAAGGCGATACTCAGCGCGCACGGCCAGATGATGCTCAGCGTCTCCAGGTTGAGCGGCACCAGCAGTTGCGTAAAGCCAGGCAAACCGCCGCTCATGGAGCCTTCATCACCCACCGTTGGCAGAATTTGTCCGCTGGTGACGGTAAACAGCGTCAGCACCACAATGGCAATCAGCGGGGAGGGGACGCTTTTGATATAGCGTGGCACCCACAGCACAATCAGCAGCGTCAGCACGAACAGGCCCACAATCAGCGGGCTTCGGCTCCAGAAATGGGGAACCTGGGCAAAGAAAATCAAAATGCCAAGGGCGTTAACAAACCCGGTCATCACCGACTGGGGAATAAAGCGCATCAGCCGCGCCATACCCAGCGCGCCGAACAGGATCTGAATCACGCCCGCCATCACTACCGCAGGCAAAATGTACTGTACGCCGTGTTGATGGACCATCGGGCCAATAACCAGCGCGACGGAGCCCGCCGCCGCGGTCACCATGGCCGGACGCCCGCCGAGCAGGGAAAGGGCAAAACAGAGCACCACGGAGGCGATAAGGCTCACTTTCGGGTCCACGCCCGCGACCACGGAAAACGAAATCACTTCCGGGATCAGCGCCAGCGCGGTAATCACGCCGGCCAGGGTTTCGCGCATCAGACGTTGAGGCGAACGTAAAACGGTGGCGACGTGGCCTTCGTGGGGTACAGACGAGTGGGGTAATGACATAAGAATTCGCTAGTAGGGGCAGGCTTCCGTGCGCGCGATCACAAAGTGCAGCATAATAGCCAGGAAAATCGCCTGGTGCCAGCCTGCCTGTCAAAACCCCACAAACAATCCATCATTAAATTTCACAATTACAATAATTTCGTAACCTTTAAACAATATTTAAAAGTTGTTACCGTGCCCCCGCAGCGTGTTTCACCTGTAATTTCTACGCATCAAGCACTATTCAACTAAGGCATAAATGATGAAAAAAATGACTGCCGTGCTCTTTTCACTGGCCGTGGGGCTGAACGCCGTCTCGCTGGCGGCGAAAGCTGACGCACCAAAAGAGCAGGAAACGGATGTCCTTTTAATTGGTGGCGGCATCATGAGCGCTACGCTGGGCACGTATCTTCAGGAATTAGAGCCGAACTGGTCCATGACCATGGTCGAGCGCCTTGATGGCGTGGCGCAGGAAAGCTCTAACGGCTGGAATAACGCCGGGACGGGGCACTCGGCACTTATGGAACTGAACTATACGCCGCAGAAAAAGGACGGTTCCATTAGTATCGAGAAGGCGGTAGAGATCAACGAAGCGTTCCAGATCTCACGCCAGTTCTGGTCTCACCAGGTGAACAGCGGCGTGTTGCACAATCCGCACTCCTTCATCAACACCGTACCGCACATGAGCTTTGTGTGGGGCGATCAAAACGTCAATTTCCTGCGCGCGCGCTACGCTGCCCTGCAACAGAGCACGCTGTTCCGCGGGATGAAATACTCTGAAGATCACGCTCAAATCAAAGAGTGGGCACCGCTGGTCATGGAAGGGCGCGATCCGAACCAGAAAGTGGCGGCGACCCGTACTGAAATTGGTACTGACGTTAACTACGGTGAAATCACCCGTCAGCTGGTGGCCTCTCTGAAGAAAAAAGAGAACTTCAACCTGCAACTCAGCTCCGAAGTGCGTGGTTTCAAGCGCAACGCAGATAACAGCTGGAGCGTGACCGTTGCCGATCTGAAAAACAACGAAGCCGAGCATGTCATTAAGGCGAAGTTTGTGTTTATCGGTGCGGGCGGCGCGGCGCTGAAACTGTTGCAGGAGTCCGGTATTCCGGAAGCAGACGACTACGCGGGCTTCCCGGTCGGCGGCCAGTTCCTGGTGTCGGAAAACCCGGAAGTGGTTAACCGTCATCTGGCTAAAGTGTACGGCCAGGCCTCCGTTGGCGCGCCACCGATGTCCGTTCCCCATATCGACACCCGTATGCTGGACGGTAAGCGCGTGGTGCTGTTCGGGCCGTTCGCTACCTTCTCTACCAAGTTCCTGAAAAACGGTTCCCTGTGGGATCTGCTGAGCGCGACCACGACGTCGAACGTCAAACCTATGATGGACGTTGGGCTGGATAACTTTGATCTGGTGAAATACCTGATTAGCCAGGTGATGCTTTCTGATGACGAACGCTTCGAGGCGCTGAAAGAGTACTATCCGCAGGCGAAGAAAGAAGACTGGCGTCTGTGGCAGGCGGGTCAGCGTGTACAGATCATCAAGCGCGATCCAAAAGAGGGCGGCGTACTGCGTCTGGGTACCGAAGTGGTGAGCGATAAGGAAGGCACCATTGCCGCGCTGCTGGGGGCATCCCCGGGTGCGTCTACCGCTGCGCCAATCATGCTGCACCTGATGGAAAAAGTGTTTAAGGATAAAGTGTCCAGCCCGGAATGGCAGGCGAAGCTGAAAACCATTATTCCATCTTACGGTACGAAGCTGAACGGTAACGTTGACGCCACGGAGCAAGAGCTGGAATACACCAGCCGCGTTCTGCAACTGCAATACGTCAAACCGCAGGCTGCGGATGCGGCGCCAAAGGCGGAGCTGAAGCCACAGGCAGAAAACAAGCCGGTTGCGGATATCGCGCTGTAGCGTAAAAAAGCCGGGTAAGCGTGAGCGCCACCCGGCTTTTTTTTAACGAACTACCGCCTGCCCGACAGTCTCATCTGCCTTCCACACGCGATATTTCACATCTACGTTTTCCGGCGTATAGACGACAATTGGCAGCTTGCTGTTATAGCGCAGCAGACTGTTATCACCCAGATACGCGGTAATAAATTTCTTCTCTTTCTTGCCGTCCGGACACGCCATCATGGTGGAGACCGGCGACGTTACTTTGTCGAAGACATAGTAGTCATAACCCCAGCCTTCCAGCGTTTTGCTTTCCAGCTTGCCGCCCAGACGATGCTGGTTGCAGTCCACTTCCAGCGTCTGGCCGATTAACAGCTCAACTTTGAAATTTGCTTCATCCTGCTGGGCCGGGAGCTGAATAACCTGGCGCTTCATCCCTTTTTCCGCTTGCGGATACGGGGCAACTTTTTCCAGCGGCTGCTCTTTCTGAGTTTCGCTGGCAAAAGCGCTGGTGCTGGCGCACGCAGCGGCGAGGAGGGCGATGGCAAATTTAGGTGCGTTTTTCACTGTCATTCCTTTTTTGTCAAAACGATCCGGTAAAGACTAACATAACGTACGTGAATGGTTGGCGCAATTTACTCATGTTTTCAATTTAAATGGAATAATACACTGCTTTGGTGTTCTTTTTGTGGTGTTTAATGCTGCGTTGGAGTCGGGGCGGCGATCGTGTTATTTTACGCGTTAATTATTGTTATTTATCTGTAAAGGGAGGAGAGATGGTAGGGGAAAAACTGAAGACACCTGAAGGCCGCAAGTTCCTGCTGGCGTTACTGGTTGTATTTATGATTGCTGCCGCATGCGTGGGGCGCGCAACCATTGTCGGTGTGATTGAGCAGTACAACATTCCGCTCTCTGCGTGGACAACCAGCATGTTTGTCCTGCAATCGGCGATGATCTTTGTTTACAGTCTGGTGTTCACCGTCCTGCTTGCGATTCCGCTGGGGATTTTCTTTCTCGGTGGGCGTGAGAAGCACTGACCCTACTGCATGTGGGTACAGGCAATAAAAAACCAGCCATAAGCGGCTGGTTTTTTTTGTGTATTTTTGGTCGGCACGAGAGGATTTGAACCTCCGACCCCCGACACCCCATGACGGTGCGCTACCAGGCTGCGCTACGTGCCGACGCATAAAAGGAATACTACTCGATTCCTTTTTGATTGCAAGGGGAAAGCAGCGCTAACTGATTCATAAATAATCAGTTAGCGATAAAGCGCTTCTCGTCTGTCAGCACCTGCAACAGCAAGCTGAGCTGCGGTTTCTGATCTTTGAGTTTCTCACCTTCGAGATTATACGTCTGGTAATTTCCGTTGCTGTTCAGCACCAGGGACAGCGTCGGCGTGGTCACCACCAGCGTATTTCCGCCGGCAGCCGTGACCCAGTTATGACGGCGCGTGGCGCTAAAGAGGTCCTGTCCCTGCGAGTACTCATTCGCCGGCGTGCTGACGTGCAGCAGCCGTTGCATTAACGTGGTCATGACGTCTTTGTGGTCGGTCAGCATGTTGATGCGCTGCGCGGGCGTGCCCGGCCAGTGGATCACCAGGGGAACATGCAGGTTGGGACGCGACCATTCCATGCCCTTCGCCTCGTCGCCGAGCGGCACGCCGTGTCCCGCCGTAATAATGACGACCGTATTGTCCAGCTTGCCCGCGTCGCGCAGGGCGGTCAGTACGCGGCCGATCTGCGCATCGACGTCACCCGCCGCACGGCTATAGCGGCGCGCGAAGCCTTTCTGATTGCTGTCATCAAGCGTTGTGCCGTTAAACGCAACCCAGGAGAACCAGCGGTTATCTTCCTGCGCATAGCGCTTCAGCCAGTCTATCCACTGGTCAGCGGTCCGATCGTCAGACTGGCTCTGCGCGGCAGGCAGTGAGAAATCAGACAGCAGCGCCTGGCGGTACAGCGAGCTGTTGAAGCCATCAGAGGCGAACAGCCCCAGCTGGTAGCCCTGCTGATTAAGCCCGGTAATCAGCGCGGCCGGAATACGGGCAGACAGCACGCCGTCCATATAGCTCGGTGAAATGCCGTAGAACAGGCCGAAAATACCCGCGTCGGTCGAATTACCGGAGCTCATATGCTGAGTAAATGCGATGTTGTTCTGCGCGAATTCAGCCAGGGCAGGCATCTGCTTCTCATAGCGAGAATAATTCAGGCCATCAACGGTAATCAGCAGCACGTTCTGACCGCGGCCCATGTCGCGATATTTCAGATCGCTCAAAGGATACTGCACGCTAACCGCTTCCGGATTACCCTGTTCCACCAGACGACGCTGGTACTCCTGCGCATCCAGCAGGCCGTGTTTTTCCAGGAAACGACGCGCCGTCATCGGATAGGAGAGCGGCAGATTCGCGCGCTGCATGGTAATCGGGCGGTAGAAGTTCGCATCTGCCCAGATATACATCAGGTGCGAACCGATAAATGAGGCGAAAAAGAGCGCCGCGACGGGCTTCGCGTAATGGCGGCGTCGGGTCAGACTGCGGAGCTTTTGCCAGCTCCACGTGGCGAACAGCATTTCAATCAGCAGGATAATCGGCACGCTGATAAACATCAGCTGCCAGTCGCGCGCGGTCTCGTTCTGATCCGGGTTAATCACCAGCTCCCAGACGATAGGGTTCAGGTGCAGGTGGAACCGGGTGAAGACTTCGCTGTCGATAAGCAACAGGGTCATGCCCGCCGTCGCAAGGATAGCGGACAGGAAGCGCATCAGCCGCTGCGACATGACGATAAACGTCAGAGGGAACAGGATCAGCAGATAGGTGGCGAAAACCAGAAAGCTAAAGTGACCAACAAGGCTCATCCACGAGTAGACTCGCCCGGTTAATGTGGTTGGCCAGTCCGCCACAAACAGATAACGGCAGCCGAGCACCATCGCCAACAGAATGTTGAACAGGGCAAACCAGTGCCCCCAGCTGACCATCTGGGAGACTTTTTCACGGTAGCGCTGACGATTCGTCACCATAAACTGTTGTTCGTTTCCCTTAGTGTGCCTGG
>Ga0268257_1000351_pt1 | contig 61141 bp, 49 predicted proteins | sample AgamicAtPrz_FD_200249 | JGI IMG/M metagenome (GOLD analysis project Ga0268257, IMG submission 200249) | Agave microbial communities from Guanajuato, Mexico - At.P.rz (v2) (version 3) | ecosystem: Host-associated > Plants > Phyllosphere > Phylloplane/Leaf | place: Guanajuato, Mexico | collected... | reverse complement strand
GCGGGCTTGCCCACCAAGCCAATACCGCGCTGGATGGCACGGGCTTCGCCCGTGTTCGCGGGACAAGCCCGCTCCCACAGGTGACGCGCTAGATTTTAGAAATTGAGCAAGACAGTTGCTCCCACAACCAAACGATCAAGCCCTGTGCCTTGCATCCTAACCAAGCTCAGGTTGCAGTTCCGCGTCACGCACCAGCCGTTCCAGCGCAGCCAGGTCCGGCACCCGTGCCACCTGCTCACCCACCTGCACCGCCGCCAGCTCCAGGCGGCCCAGCGCCACGTCCACGTAGTTCAGCTGGCTGTCGAGCTTGCACGAGCGCGGTATGTCCTGCAGCAACAACGCCAGGTAACGAAGGCCGGTATCACCCAGAGCATTGAGCACCACCACGCGGGCCCGCTCGCCGCAGGGTGTCTCACCACCGCACGCGGCTTCGAAGCCGATCAGCGGCAGGCGCTGCTGGCGCCAGTCGATCCAGCCCAGGTGCCAGGCCGGCTCGCCGCGTTGGCACACCAGATTGCGCTGGCCACTCAGTTCGGCCACCGCCACGTTGGGCAACACCAGGGTACGGTCACCCAACGGCAGCAAAAGCCCGGTCAGGCTGCTGCGCTGGCCGGCGATCAGTTCAAGCATGGGGCTGGCTCCAGTGGGCAATGCTCTGCAACAGGACCGACTCCTGGTACGGCTTGCCCAGGTATTCGTTGACGCCGATGGCCATGGCACGGTCGCGGTGCTTCTGCCCGGTGCGCGAGGTGATCATGATGATCGGCAAGTCTTTCAGCCGCTCGTCACGGCGAATGCGTGTGGCCACCTCGAAGCCGTCCATGCGCGGCATCTCGATGTCCAGCAGCAACACATCGGGGCGGTGTTCTTCCAGCAGGGCCATGGCATCGACCCCGTCCTTGGCCGTCAGCACACTCATGCCGTGGCGCTCCAGCAGGCGGCTGGTGACCTTGCGCACGGTCACCGAATCGTCCACCACCATTACCAGCAACGCCCGCCGTGGCGCCGGGCCGAACACCTGGCGCCGGGCCGCACCGCCACCCGGCAGGCGCGCCAGGCGCCGCTGCTGGCCACGCAACTGGCCCAGCAGGTCGAGAATCAGTACCACCCGCCCATCGCCCAGCAGCGTTGCCCCCGACAACCCGGCAACCGCGGCAAACTGCGGCCCCAGGCTCTTCACCACGATCTCGCGGCTGGGCGACAGGCTGTCGGCCTGGATAGCGAACGACTGCTCCTGGGAATGCACCAGCAGCACCGGCAGCGGCACGCTCTGCCCGAGCAATGCCGGGCGTGGCATGCCCTGCAGCAACTCACCCAGGTAGCGCAGCTCGTATTCGTGGCCGGCGTAAACATAACGCGGTGCGTCCAGCTGGTAGCACGCCGCCAGTTCGGCCGGCGGCACGCGAACGATGCCCTCGATGGTGTTCAGCGGAATGGCGTACTGCTCTTCGCCCAGGTGCACCATCAGCGCACGGTTGACCGACACGGTGAACGGCAGGCGGATCAGGAAGCGCGCCCCCTTGCCTTGGGCTGACTCGATACTCATCGAGCCACCCAGTTGCTTGACCTCTTCGTGTACCACGTCCATGCCCAGGCCACGCCCGGAAATCTGGGTGATCTTCTCGGCAGTGGAAAAGCCCGGGCGCAGGATGAACTGGAGGATCTCGTGATCGCTCAATTGCGCCTGCGGGTCCAGCAGACCGCGCTTGATGGCCTTGCGGCGCACCGCTTCCAGTGGCACGCCGGCACCGTCGTCAGTCATTTCGATAACGATGTCCGCGCCTTCGTGCAGCAGATTCAGGTGAATGGTGCCCTGCTCCGGCTTGCCGGCGGCCAGGCGCATTTCGCGGCTTTCCAGGCCATGGTCGACGGCGTTGCGCAGCATGTGCTCCAGCGGCGCCACCATACGTTCGAGCACGCTGCGGTCCAGTTCACCCTCGGCATTGCCGACCACCAGCTCCACCTGCTTGCCCAGCTCGCTGGCCACCTGCCGTACCACACGCTGCAAGCGCGGCACCAGGCGCTCGAAGGGTACCATCAGGGTAGCGGTCAGGCCTTCCTGCAACTGGCTGTTCACCCGCGCCTGCTGCTGCAGCAGGCTGTAGGCCTCCTGGGCGCGCTGTGCCAGGGTTTCCTTGAGGTCGAGCAAGTCCGAGGCAGACTCGAACAGGGCCCGCGACAGCTGCTGCAGTTGCGAGTGGCGGTCCATTTCCAGCGGGTCGAAGTCGTCATAGGCATCGCCTTCGAACTGCTGTCGGCTGGACATCCGCCCTTGGGTCTCGATATCCAGGCGCAGCAACTGGTCGCGCATGCGTTCGAGGGTGGTTTCCATCTCGTTGAGGGTGAACTGCGCATCGTTGACCTGCTGCTCGATGCGCCCACGGATGATCGAGTGCTCACCGGCCAGGTTGCCCAGGTCGTCGAGCAGCTCGGCATCGACCTTGACCATGTCGCCCGGTGCCCGCTCCGGCGCCGCCGCCGGCGCCTCACTGGTCGCGGCCTCGACCGGCCCCTGGCCGGCGGCGCTGTCGGCCAGGGCCGAGAAGCTGAAGTTGCGGATGTAGTCGATCAGCGCAGTGGCGGCATGCAACGGCTGCCCCAGGCGCACGGCATCGAGCATGTGCGCCAGGCGGTCATGGCAGTTCTGTAGCAAGGCGAACAGTGGCGCGCTCGGCGGCATACGGCCAGCGGCCAGCAGCTCGTAGAGGAACTCCAGCTCGTGGGCCAGGTCGCCGATCGGCGCAATTTCGACCATGCGCGCCACACCCTTGAGGGTGTGCAGGTCGCGCATCAGGTTGTCCACCTCCACACTGTTGCGCGGGTCGGCCTGCCAGCGCGCCAGTGCTGCGGCGGCACTCTCGACGATGTCCGAGCTTTCTTCAAGGAAGACTTCCAGCAGCTCTTCGCCTGGGCTTTCCGGCTCTTCGACCAGCGGCTCGGCCACAGCCGGCAGCAGAGGGTTGTGCGCCGGCCCCAGGCCAAGGGTATCGGCCAGGTCCATGTCCGGGTGCAGCGGCGTGACCGTGTCGATGCCCACCAGGCCCGTGGCCTCCGGTGCCAGAGCCTGGCCCAGCAGGTTGCGCAGGCTGTCGACCAGCTCCGGCCTTGGCGGGATGTCCTGCCCGGCCGCCACTTCGTCGAGCATGTCCAGCAGGGCTTCATGGGCCCGCTGCACGTGGGCGAAGAAGCGCGCATCGGCGGGCAGGCTGCCCTCCTCCACGGCGCCGTACAGGTCGAGCAAGGCCTCGCACACGTCATCCATCTGCCACAGGTCGGCCAGATGCGCGGCGTGGCCCAGGGTGGTCAGTTCGTCGAGCAGGGTGTCCAGCGCATCGCGCTGGCCGGGCTGTTCCTGCCAGCGCGACAGCAACGACTCGGCATCCAGCAGGATATCCATGGCCTGGGCCAGGAAACTGGCGATCAACTGCGGGTCGCGCTTGCTGCGCCGCGCATGCTGCGGGTCGTCATGCAAGCTGGCCAGGTGCGCGTCCACAGCCTGGCCGACCTGCTCGATCAGCTCCGCGGCACCGGGGATGGCCGCCAGCGGCGTGCTGTCGAGTTGCGCCAGGCCCAGATGGAACAGCGAGCGAGCAGCTTCCAGCCATTCGATCTCGGCCATTTGCAGGGGCAGTTGGTGGCCCTTGTATTCACGAGCCAGGCGGTCGAAGGCGGTGGCCAGTTCGGCGACCGGCATCACCCCGGCCATGGCGGCACTGCCCTTGAGCGTATGCAGGGCGCGCTGCAGGCCATCGCTGACCTGCGTATCGTGGCCGTCGGCGCCCTGCAGGAAAGCATCCAGGCTGGCCAGGTGGCCCTGCGCCTCGCTGCGGAAGATATCGAGCAATTGCGGGTCGAGGCCGTCGATGTCGGTCGCCACCGGGGCATCGTTTTCGGCCAGGGCATGCAGGTGCCCGGCCAGTTGCTCGATTTCCGTCAGTTGTGGCAGCTGGCCGGCGGCAAAGTCGGCCAGCAGGTCGGGCAGGTAGACGAATGCCTGCTGCAGGGCCACCACGCCTTCCGGGCTGAGCACGCTGCGGCCTTCGAGTACCCGGTTCAGCAGGTGCTCGGCGCCCCAGGCCAGCTCGGCCACTGCCTCGGCATGCACCATGCGGCCGCTGCCCTTGAGCGTATGCAAGGCGCGGCGCACTTCTCCAAGTGCCTCGCGCTGCTGGTTGTCGGCACGCCAGCGCAGCCAGTGGCGCTCGATTTCGGGCAGCAGTTCACCGGCCTCGTCGAGAAACACTTCACGCAACTCGTCATCGATGCCATCAGCGCTGCCATCGTGGCCCGCGGTGGCCTCGACCAGCGCGCAGTGCACACCCAGCGTCGCCAGGCTGGCGCGCGCCATGTCGATGAAGGGCTGGCCATCCGCCAATGGGTCCGCCACCCGCCATTGCAGGTAGCATTCGGCAGCGCTCAGGGCCTCGGCCAGGTGCGTCAGCTCATCGGCTGGCGGCTCCACTTCCAGGTGCTGCAGCCAGCGCTGTACATAGCTGGCGCAACCGGCAAACAGCTCGGCCACGGCCGGCAGCATCAACATCGCCAGCGCACCGCGAATCTGCTGCAACAGCCCTGGCAAGGGTTGCAGGCGTTGCCGCGGCCAGCCTGACTCCAGGCAATCACCGATCAGGTCCTTGGCCTGCTGCAGCACATTCAGCGACTCGTTCAACACCAGTTGGCGGATCTCGGCCAGGTCCGAGCCCGGCAGGCCGCCCTGGCCGTTTTCCTCCAGCGGGCCGACCATGCCATTGAGCGTGGCCTCCACGTACAGCAGGGCCCCCGCTACATCCATCAACACCGCGTCGTCCACGGCCCGCTCGCCCTGGGCCAGGGCCTGCAACGCCAGCACCTGGTCGATGATCACCCGGCGTGGCTGCTGGAAGCCAAGCACCGCCAGGGTGTCGGCCACGTGGCGCAGCGGTGCCAGCAGGGCATCAAGCTGCTCGCTGTGCTGGCGGTCACTGCGTACGAACTGGTCCAGGCGCTCCTTGATGCGCATCAGGTCGTCGCACAGCGCGGTCACCACCGAGCGCAGGGCATCGCGGCCCGGCCCGGCCTGCAACTGCTCGCGCCAGTTGCCCAGCGACAGGTCAAGGTTGGCCAGGTCGTCGGCACCGGCAAAGCGTTGGGTGGCGCCGCTGATCAGGCTGGCCTGGGCCAACGGCTCCTCGCCACGGCAGGCACGCAGCTGGTTGAGCAGCGGCAGCATCACCAGTGGCAGGTCGTGGCGGGCGCCGCGCAGGCGCTCCAGATACGACGGCAATTGCTCCAGGCCGCGGAACAACGCGCCCAGGCAATCACCGCGGGGGCTGACCTGGCCATCGGCCAGGGCCCTGGCGAACAGCTCCAGTTCTTCAGCCAGGCGCGTGGCGCCGCGCAGTTCGAGCATGCGCAGGCAGCCGTGCACCTGGTGCAGGTTGTCGACCACGAATGCCAGCATCGACAGGTCGCCAGGCTCGCCGGCAAAGCGCTCCAGCGCCTGGCGCGCCTGGCCCAGGCAGTCGAGGATGGCGGCCTTGGTCCAGGCCAGCGCCACTGTGTCGTGGCGTTCGGGGCTTACAGCTGCTACAGCCATGGGCACTCCTCGGCGCGGCTTTTCAGTAGAGCTCATCAGTAGGGCTATTCACTTGGGCTCTGCTGGTGGCGGCAGGGTAAACCCGGATACCGAACGGCGCATCTCGCTGGCCATGCGTGCCAGGTGGCGGATGCTGTCGGCGGTGGCGCCGGAGCCGGCGGAGGTCTGCGCGGTAATCTGCTGGATGACTGCCATGGTGTGGGAGATCTGCCCGGCAGACGAAGTCTGCAGCTGGGCGGCATCGGAGATGCTGTGGATAAGGTCGGCGAGGTTCTGCGATACGCCTTCGATCTCGGCCAGCGCCACCCCGGCATCCTGGGCCAGGCGGGCACCGCGCACCACTTCGGCGGTGGTCTGCTCCATGGAGATGACCGCCTCGTTGGTGTCGGCCTGGATGGTGCGCACCAGCGCTTCGATCTGCCGGGTGGCCGACGACGAGCGCTCGGCCAGGCGCTGCACTTCGTCGGCGACCACGGCGAACCCACGGCCGGCCTCGCCGGCCAGCGAGGCCTGAATCGCCGCGTTGAGGGCGAGGATGTTGGTCTGGTCGGCAATGTCGTCGATCAGGCTGACGATGTCGCCAATTTCCTGGGAAGACTCACCGAGGCGCTTGATCCGTTTGGCGGTGTCCTGGATCTGCTCGCGAATGTTGTCCATGCCGTTGATGGTGTTGTGCACCACCTCGTTGCCCTTGTTGGCGATCGCCACCGAGCGCTCGGCAACCTTGGCCGACTCGTAGGCATGTGCCGAAACCCGGTCGATCGACTCGACCATGTCGCCGACCGCCTCGGATGCCTCGCTGATCTGCTCGGCCTGGTGTTCAGAGGCCTTGGCCAGCTGGCGTGCGGTGTTCTGTGTGTCCTGCACGGCGGCAGCGACCTGCACGGCGCTGTGGTTGATGGTGGCGACCAGGTCGCGCAATTGGTCCACGGAATAGTTGATCGAATCGGCAATGGCGCCGGTGAAGTCTTCAGTCACCGATACGGTCACGGTCAGGTCGCCGTCAGCCAGCTCTTCGATTTCGTCGAGCAGGCGCATGATCGCCTGCTGGTTGCGTTCGTTCTTTTCCGCCGTCTCGCGCAGCTGTCGGTTGGTGGTGCGCACCATGACCAGGCCGATGAGGATGATCGAAGCCAGCGCCAGCAGGCCCAGGACGTAGCCGCCGACCGTGTCGAGGGTGCGCCCGCCGGCCAGGTTCTCGAACCCGTTGGCCAGGTGCGAGGCCTCGTCGAGCAAGGTTTGCGACAGGCTGAAGATGTTGCCGGCAGCCTCGCGTACGCGGAACAGTTCTGGTGAGGTTTCGAGGATTTCATCCACCGAGCCGGCAACGAACTGGAACAGCTCGGCAATTTCAGCCAGGCGCGCACGGGCGTCGGCGTCCTCGACACGGGTCACATGGATCGCCGCGCTGCCACTGAGCATGCCCTCCAGCACCTGGCCGAAGCGCCCGGCATCACGGCCAAAGGCATCCGCCGCCTGGGCCGCGGTGTCGTCACCGGCCAGCACAGTGTTGACCGAGCCGAGGATGCGTTCGGCCAGCAGCAACTGGCGCTGGGCCACCGCCACCTGGCTGGCCGGGGCGCCGCTCTGCAGCAGGATCTCGACCACTTTCTCGTATTCCACCTGCAACTGCGGCACGGTCTCGGCCAGGGTCGCCGCCACCTGGTGCAGCGACAGCACGGTCTGCTCGCTTGCCAGGATGGTATCGGTGTTCTTGCGCAGGTTTTCCCAGTCGCGGCGTACCGCTTCCATCTCGTCACGCACCATGGGCGGCGCGGGTGGCAGGCCGGTGGACTTGTCACCTTCACGCAGGTAGCCCCAGCGCCGTTCGAAATCGTTGCGCGCGTCCGACAGCAGCTTGAAGGCCAGGGCCTTGCCGGTGGCGGCTTCGGTGGCGTTCTTGGCGATGCGCTGCGACAGCACCCGCAGTTCGCCGGCGTGGCCGATGTACTGCTTGTCGTAGTTCGACTGGGTGTTCAGGTAGGCAAAGTTGGCGAACAGCAGGATGATCGACAGGATCAGGATCAGGAACAGCACGGTGATCTGCGCGATGCTGCGGGTACGTGGGGTCACGGTGGTGACGGGGGTTGCAGGCTTGTTCACGTTCGCAGGTCCTATAACGCCACATCGAGAAAGCCCGGCGCCTGGGCCAGGGCGAAGGGGCTGAAGATCGCCCAGTTGCGTTCACGCGGGAAGTGCCCCTGCACGAAACGCGCAGCGGCTCGGATCAGGGGCTGTGGTGGCGACAGTTGCAGGCTGTCCAGGGCAAAGTGCTGCAGGCCCAGCACCTCGTCCACCAGCAGGCCGACGAACAGGTCCTCGTGGTCCAGCACCAGCACCCGCCGCTGCTTGCCCGGGGCGGCGTGGCCCAGGCCGAAGAAGCTGCTCAGGTCCATCACCGGCAACAGCCGGCCGCGCAGGTTGGCTACCCCGCACACCCACGGCTGCACACCGGGGACGCGGCTGCTGCGCGGTTCGCGCAGCACCTCGGCCACCTCGCCCATGGGCGCGACGAACCATTGCCCGGCAATACGAAAGCCGATACCGCTCCACTGTTGCAGGCGGTTGTCCTGCGGCGGCTGGTCGGCGACCAGCAGGCGGCAGCGCCGGTCGATGTCCAGCAACAACTCGAAGGCGGTCAGCGACGCGCCCTGCGGGCGGGTGGTCAAGCCCCCAGCACTTCTTTGAGCTTGGCGATCAGCGCGTCCTCTTCCACCGGTTTGGTCAGGAAGTCACGAGCGCCCTGACGCGTGGCCCAGATACGGTCGGTTTCCTGGTCCTTGGTGGTGACCACGATCACCGGGATGGCGCTGGTTTCCGGGTCCTTGCTGAGCTGGCGGGTGGCCTGGAAGCCGTTCATGCCGGGCATGACGATGTCCATCAGCACCGCGTCGGGCTTGTCCTGCCGGGCCAGGGCCACGCCATCGGCACCGTTGCTGGCCTTGAGCACCTGGTAGCCGTGCTTTTCCAGCCATTCGGTCAATCGGTACATCTCTGTCGGCGAGTCGTCGACAATCAGAACTCGGGCCATGCTGGTTCCCCATCAGGAAAGAAAGACCGTGCCATGGCGGGGCGCGGTCAGGGTGCGTGTTGTTGGGCTGCGGCAAAACCGGGCACGTGGGCGCGGATCGCGTCGAGCAGTTCTTCCTTGCTGAACGGTTTGGTCAGGAACTGGTCGGAACCGACCACCCGGCCGCGGGCCTTGTCGAACAGGCCGTCACGGGACGACAGCAGAATGACCGGGGTGTCCTTGAAGGCACTGTTGTGCTTGATCACCGCGCAGGTCTGGTAGCCGTCCAGGCGCGGCATCAGCACATCGACGAAGATGATGCTGGGCTGGTGGTCGACGATCTTGGCCAGGGCATCGAAGCCATCGCTGGCGGTGATCACCTCGCAGCCCGCTTCACCGAGCAACATCTGCGCGGTGCGGCGGATCGTGCGCGAATCGTCGATCACCATCACCTTCAGGGGTTGTTCCATCTGTTGGGCTACCATTTGCCGAAATCCTGGGGCCGTTGTGGGAGCGGCCTTGCGTCGCGAAAGGGCTGCGCAGCAGCCCCCATGGGCCTGTCATTCAGCACTATGACTGGCATTTTTAGCACACTCCGGGTGGCCGTTCCATCTGCGGCGCCCCTTGACCGGCGGCGTTCACGGCGCCACCCTGAGCCACTTTTCTTTCGATCCATCGCGGCCACGCGCCGCCAAGAGGAACCACCCCATGAGCGTTCGCCTCGGCATTGTCATGGACCCCATCGCGTCCATCTCCTACAAGAAGGACAGCTCGCTGGCCATGCTGCTGGCCGCCCAGGCACGCGGCTGGCGCCTGTTCTACATGGAACAGCGCGATATGTACCTGGGCGCCGGCCAGGCCCGTGCGCAGATGCGCCCGCTGAAAGTGTTCGCCGACCCGGCCCGCTGGTTCGAGCTGGGCGACGAGCAGGACAGCGCGCTGGCCGAGCTGGACGTGATCCTGATGCGCAAGGACCCACCCTTCGACATGGAGTTCGTCTACAGCACCTACCTGCTGGAGCAGGCCGAGCGCGAAGGTGTGCTGGTGGTCAACCGCCCGCAGAGCCTGCGCGACTGCAACGAAAAACTGTTCGCCACCCAGTTCCCGCAGTGCATGGCGCCGACCCTGGTCAGCCGCCGTGTCGACATCCTGCGCGAGTTCGCCAACAGCCGTGGTGACGTAATCCTCAAGCCGCTGGACGGCATGGGCGGCGCCTCGGTGTTCCGCCACCGCAAGGACGACCCGAACCTGTCGGTGATCCTGGAAACCCTGACCCAGCATGGCAACCAGCAGATCATGGCGCAGGAATACCTGCCGCAGATCGTCGACGGCGACAAGCGCATCCTGATGATCGACGGCGAACCGGTGGACTTTTGCCTGGCGCGTATCCCGGCCAGCGGCGAGACCCGTGGCAACCTGGCCGCCGGCGGCCGTGGCGAAGCACGCCCGCTGACCGACCGCGACCGCTGGATCGCCGCCCAGGTCGGCCCGACCCTGCGCGAGAAGGGCCTGATGTTCGTGGGTCTTGACGTGATCGGCGACTACCTCACCGAAATCAACGTCACCAGCCCCACCTGCATCCGCGAGATCGATGCCGCCTACAACACCGACATCGGCGGGCAATTGATGGATGCCATTGATCGCCAGCTGAAGGCGCGCTGACCGCCGACGCACGGCTACAACCCAGAGTGGGGTATGATGCGGGTCCTTTTAGCCTGGCCTGCTACCCCGCCCTGCGGTTGCTGGAAACCCGATGACGCTGCCCGCTGACATCCCCGCCGACCTGCTGCCTCCCCGTGTTCGCCCAGTGGACCGGCTCGGCTTTACCCTGTTCCTGGCTGCCCTGGTGCACCTGGCGCTGATCCTCGGTGTCGGCTTCAGCGTGGTCAAGCCTGCCGAAATCCGCCACACCATGGACATCACCCTGGCCACCTTCAAGAGCGAGAAAGCGCCGGAGAAGGCCGATTTCCAGGCCCAGGACAACCAGCAGGGCAGCGGCACCCTGGACAAGAAAGCGGTGCCCAAGACCACCGAACTGGCACCGTTCCAGGACAGCAAGATCAACAAGATCACCCCGCCACCCGCCGCGAAGCCCGAGGTGGTACCGCCCCCTGTCCCGCAGAAGTCGGCGGTAGTTACCACGGCGCCCAAGCCACAAAAGGTCGAGCCCAAGCCGAAGGAAAGCAAGCCGCAGCCCAAGCCGGCAGCCCCGGCACCGGACTTCGACAGCTCGCAGTTGTCCAGCCAGATCGCCAGCCTGGAGGCGGAGCTGTCCAACGAGCAGCAGATGTACGCCAAACGGCCGCGCATCCACCGGCTCAACGCCGCCTCGACCATGCGCGACAAGGGTGCCTGGTACAAGGAAGAATGGCGCAAGAAGGTCGAGCGGGTGGGCAACCTGAACTACCCCGACGAAGCGCGTCGGCAGCAGATCTACGGCAACTTGCGCATGATGGTGTCGATCAACCGCGATGGTTCGCTGTATGAGGTGCTGGTACTGGAGTCGTCCGGGCAGCCGGTGCTGGACCAGGCGGCGCAGCGCATCGTCCGGCTGGCGGCGCCGTTTGCGCCGTTTACCGGGGACTTGGCCGAGTTTGACCGGCTGGAGATCATCCGCACCTGGCGCTTTGCCCGTGGGGACCGTTTGTCCAGTAACTGACCTGCGGTAATACGCGGTCCCTGTGGGAGCGGGTTTACCCGCGAAAGCGTCCGACTGAGCGACATCATTGCCTGATCTGGCGCATTCGCGGGTAAACCCGCTCCCACAGGGAACGCGCAAGCCTCGTTACGCACCTTGTCAGCCTCGCCACCTGGCGCCACACTATCCCCCATGAAAACCCTCACGCCGAGCTACCTCAAGCATCAGTTCCTGATCGCCATGCCGCACATGGCCGATCCGAACTTCGCCCAGACCCTCACGTACATCGTCGAGCACAACGCCCATGGCGCCATGGGCCTGGTGGTAAACCGGCCGCAGGAGCTGAACCTGGCCGACATCCTCGAGCAGCTGCGCCCGGACGAAATGCCACCGGCCAGCACCTTGCAGGTGCCGATCTACCAAGGTGGCCCGGTACAGACCGACCGTGGCTTCGTGCTGCACAGCAGCGAATGCAGTTTCCAGGCCACCGTGGCGCTGGAAGGGCTGTCGCTGACCACCTCGCAGGATATATTGCTTGCCATCGCCGCCGGGGTAGGCCCGAAACAGAGCCTGATCACCCTGGGCTATGCCGGCTGGGAAGCGGGCCAACTGGAAGCGGAGCTTGCCGACAACGCCTGGCTCAACTGCCCGTTCGACCCGGAAATCATCTTCGGCCTGACCAGCGACCTGCGCCTGGAAGCCGCCGCCGCCAGCCTGGGGATCAACCTGAACCTGCTGACCAGCCAGGCGGGCCACGCCTGATGGCTGAACTGCACCCTGAACTGCGTCTGCTGCTGGGCTTCGACTACGGCAGCAAACAGATCGGCGTAGCCGTCGGCCAGGTGGTCACCGGCCAGGCCCGCGAGCTTTGCACCCTGAAGGCACAGAACGGCGTGCCGGACTGGGCCCAGGTGGAAAAGCTGATTGCCGAATGGAAGCCCGACGCCATCGTCGTCGGCCTGCCGCTGAACATGGACGGCACCCCCAGCGAAATGAGCGCCCGCGCAGAAAAGTTCGCCCGCCGCCTGAACGGCCGCTTCAACCTGCCCGTGCACACCCACGACGAACGCCTGACCACCTTCGAGGCCAAGGGCGAGCGCATGGCCCGTGGCGGCCAGCGCGGCAGCTACCGCGACAACCCGGTCGATGCCATCGCCGCCGCCCTGTTGCTGCAAGGCTGGCTGGAGGCCAATACCTGATCATCTTTGCCGCCGGGCCCGCCCGGCGCACCCTTCCGAGGAGCCTGCAATGAGCCTACCCGATCCAGCCGAACTGATTCGGCAGATGGCCGTCGACCTTCGCGCCCACCTGGCCCGCCGGGCAATTACCGAACCGCGCTACATCGGCATCCGCACCGGCGGCGTCTGGGTTGCCCAAGCCCTGCAGGAAGCCATGGGCGACACCAGCCCAATGGGCACTCTGGACGTGTCGTTCTATCGCGACGACTTCAGCCAGAACGGCCTGCACCCGCAAGTGCGCCCTTCCGAGCTGCCGTTCGAGGTCGAGGGCCAGCACCTGGTGCTGGTGGATGACGTGCTGATGAGCGGCCGCACGGTGCGCGCCGCACTCAACGAACTGTTCGATTATGGCCGCCCGGCCAGCGTCACCCTGGTCTGCCTGCTGGACCTGGATGCCGGCGAACTGCCAATCCGCCCGAATGTACTCGGCGCCACCCTGTCGCTGGCCGCCCATGAACGGGTAAAATTGACCGGACCCGCACCGCTCGCCCTCGAGCGCCAGGACCTCGCCTCCGCTTCCGCCCTTTAAGAGTCCCCCGCGATGACGCCAATCGACGCCAAGCGCCCGCTGCAGCTCAATGATCAGGGCCAGCTGCGCCACTTCCTCTCGCTCGACGGTTTGCCCCGCGAACTGCTCACCGAGATCCTCGACACCGCCGACTCCTTCCTGGAAGTCGGTGCCCGGGCCGTGAAGAAAGTCCCGTTGCTGCGCGGCAAGACCGTGTGCAACGTGTTCTTCGAGAACTCCACCCGTACCCGTACCACCTTCGAACTGGCGGCCCAGCGCCTGTCGGCCGACGTGATCAGCCTGAACGTGTCGACCTCCTCGACCAGCAAGGGCGAGACCCTGTTCGACACCCTGCGCAACCTCGAAGCCATGGCCGCCGACATGTTCGTGGTGCGCCACTCCGACTCCGGGGCCGCGCACTTCATCGCCGAACACGTGTGCCCGGAAGTTGCCGTGATCAACGGCGGTGACGGCCGCCATGCGCACCCGACCCAGGGCATGCTCGACATGCTCACCATCCGCCGCCACAAGGGCAGCTTCGAGAACCTGTCTGTGGCCATCGTCGGCGACATCCTGCACTCGCGCGTGGCCCGCTCCGACATGCTGGCGCTGAAAGCGCTGGGCTGCCCGGACATCCGCGTGATCGGCCCGAAAACCTTGATCCCGATCGGTATCGAGCAGTACGGCGTGAAGGTGTACACCGACCTCGCCGAAGGCCTGAAGGACGTCGACGTGGTGATCATGCTGCGCCTGCAGCGTGAGCGCATGGCCGGTGGCCTGCTGCCCAGCGAAGGCGAGTTCTACCGCCTGTTCGGCCTGACCACCGCGCGCCTGGCCGGGGCCAAGCCCGACGCCATCGTCATGCACCCGGGCCCGATCAACCGTGGCGTGGAAATCGAGTCGGCGGTGGCCGACGGCAAGCACTCGGTGATCCTCAACCAGGTCACCTACGGCATCGCCGTGCGCATGGCCGTGCTGTCCATGGCCATGAGCGGGCAGAACGCGCAACGTCAATTCGACCAGGAGAACGCCCAGTGACCATCAGTATTCTCGGCGCCCGGGTCATCGACCCCAACAGCGGCCTGGACCAGGTCACCGACCTGCACCTGGACGGCGGCCGCATCGCCGCCATCGGCGCCGCCCCGGCCGGGTTCAGCGCCAGCCGCACGATCCAGGCTGATGGCCTGGTCGCCGCGCCCGGCCTGGTAGACCTCGGCGTGTCCCTGCGCGAGCCGGGCTACAGCCGCAAAGGCAACATCGCCAGCGAAACCCGCGCCGCCGTCGCCGGCGGCGTCACCAGCCTGTGCTGCCCGCCGCAGACCAAGCCGGTGCTGGACACCTCGGCCGTGGCCGAACTGATCCTCGACCGCGCCCGCGAGGCGGCCAACAGCAAGGTCTACCCGATCGGCGCCCTGACCAAGGGCCTGGAAGGCGAGCAACTGGCCGAGCTGGTGGCCCTGCGCGACACCGGTTGCGTGGCCTTCGGCAATGGCCTGAAGGAAATCCCCAACAACCGTACCCTGGCCCGCGCCCTGGAATACGCCGCCACCTTCGACCTGACCGTGGTGTTCCACTCCCAGGACCGCGACCTGGCCCAAGGTGGCCTGGCCCATGAAGGTGCCATGGCCAGCTTCCTCGGCCTGCCGGGCATTCCGGAAACCGCCGAGACCGTGGCCCTGGCGCGCAACCTGCTGCTGGTGGAACAGACCGGCGTGCGCGCGCACTTCACCCAGATCACCAGCGCCCGTGGCGCGCGGTTGATCGCCCAGGCCCAGGCCTTGGGCCTGCCGGTAACCGCCGATGTAGCGCTGTACCAGCTGATTCTCACCGACGAATCGCTGCGCGAGTTCTCCAGCCTGTACCACGTGCAGCCGCCGCTGCGCACCGCCGCTGACCGCGACGGCCTGCGCGAGGCCGTGAAGTCGGGGGTGATCCAGGCGATTTCCAGCCACCACCAGCCGCACGAGCGCGACGCCAAGCTGGCCCCGTTCGGCGCCACCGAGCCGGGCATCAGCAGCGTCGAACTGCTGCTGCCGCTGGCCATGACCCTGGTGCAGGACGGCCTGCTCGACCTGCCAACCTTGCTGGCCCGCCTGAGCAGCGGCCCGGCGGCGGCCCTGCGCCTGCCGGCCGGCGAGCTGAAAGTGGGTGGCGCGGCCGACCTGGTGCTGTTCGACCCGCAAGCCTCGACCGTGGCCGGCGAGCAGTGGTTCTCGCGCGGCGAGAACTGCCCGTTCATCGGCCACTGCCTGCCGGGTGCGGTGCGTTATACCTTGGTCGATGGACATGTCTGCCACGAGGCCTGACAAAGCGCACACTCGCTTTGTGTAGGAGCGGCCTTGTGTCGCGATCGGGCCGCAAAGCGGCCCCAGCCAATCTTGCATGATGCCGAGATCCTGGGGCTGCCTTGCAGCCCTTTCGCGACACAAGGCCGCTCCTACATCGACCGAGTACGGTTAAGAGACCGAGCCGACCATTCATCCCCCACGGTTGAAATCCTTCCCCCCACCCCCATATGAGTCTGCATCAGGCACTTTCGCCCCGCTGCGTGGAGACTCTCCCCTTGACCACCATCGTTTCTGTCCGCCGTAACGGCAAAGTCGTCATGGGCGGCGACGGCCAGGTATCCCTCGGCAACACCGTGATGAAAGGCAACGCCAAGAAGGTGCGCCGCCTGTACCACGGCCAGGTCATCGCGGGCTTCGCCGGCGCCACCGCCGATGCGTTCACCCTGTTCGAGCGCTTTGAAGGCCAGCTCGAGAAACATCAGGGTCACCTGGTCCGTGCCGCCGTCGAGCTGGCCAAGGAATGGCGTACCGACCGTTCCCTGAGCCGCCTGGAGGCCATGCTGGCCGTGGCCAACAAGGACGCCTCCCTGATCATCACCGGCAACGGCGACGTGGTCGAACCCGAAGACGGCCTGATCGCCATGGGTTCCGGTGGCGCCTACGCCCAGGCCGCAGCCCGCGCCCTGCTGAACAAGACCGACCTCTCGGCCCGTGAAATCGCCGAAACCGCCTTGAACATCGCCGGCGACATCTGCGTGTTCACCAACCACAACCTGACCATCGAGGAGCAGGACCTGGCCGAGTGATTCAGCTGTTCTGGCGCCCCCGCCCGGTGCGGGGGCTTTTCCACGCTGACTCATCTGCCCCAGGACCCAATTGATCATGTCCATGACCCCCCGCGAGATCGTCCACGAACTCAACCGCCACATCATCGGCCAGGACGACGCCAAGCGCGCCGTGGCCATCGCCCTGCGCAACCGCTGGCGGCGCATGCAGCTCCCCGCCGAGCTGCGCGCCGAAGTGACCCCGAAGAACATCCTGATGATCGGCCCTACCGGCGTCGGCAAGACCGAAATCGCCCGCCGCCTGGCCAAGCTGGCCAACGCGCCTTTCCTCAAGGTTGAAGCCACCAAGTTCACCGAAGTGGGCTACGTGGGCCGCGACGTCGAGTCGATCATCCGCGACCTGGCCGATGCCGCGCTGAAGATGCTGCGTGAGCAAGAGATCATCCGCGTGCGCCACCGCGCCGAAGACGCCGCCGAAGACCGCATCCTCGACGCCCTGCTGCCACAGGCGCGGGTCAGCAGCTTCGCCGAGGAAGCCGCGCAGACCAGCACCGATTCCAACACCCGCCAGCTGTTCCGCAAGCGCCTGCGCGAAGGCCAGCTGGACGACAAGGAAATCGAGATCGAAGTGGCCGATGCCGTGGGCGTCGAAATTGCCGCGCCGCCCGGCATGGAAGAAATGACCAACCAGCTGCAGAGCCTGTTCGCCAACATGGGCAAAGGCAAGCGCAAGGCGCGCAAGCTGAAGGTCAAAGAAGCGCTGAAGATGGTTCGTGATGAAGAAGCGAGCCGCCTGGTCAACGAGGAAGAGCTCAAGGCCAAGGCCCTGGAAGCGGTCGAGCAGCACGGTATCGTGTTCATCGACGAAATCGACAAGGTTGCCAAGCGTGGCAATGTTGGCGGTGCCGATGTGTCCCGTGAAGGCGTGCAGCGCGACCTGCTGCCGCTGATCGAAGGCTGCACTGTCAACACCAAGCTGGGCATGGTCAAGACCGACCACATCCTGTTCATTGCCTCGGGCGCGTTCCACCTGAGCAAGCCGAGCGACCTGGTGCCCGAGCTGCAAGGCCGCCTGCCGATCCGCGTGGAGCTCAAGGCCCTGACTCCTGAAGACTTCGAGCGCATCCTGCAGGAGCCGCACGCGTCGTTGACCGAACAGTACCAGGCCCTGCTCAAGACCGAAGGCCTGAACATCGAGTTCCTCGCCGACGGTATCAAGCGCCTGGCCGAGATTGCCTACCAGGTCAACGAGAAGACCGAGAACATCGGTGCCCGCCGCCTGCACACCCTGCTCGAGCGTTTGCTCGAAGAGGTGTCGTTCAGCGCTGGCGACCTGGCCAGCACCCATGACGAAGCGCCGATCCAGATCGACGCGGCGTATGTGAACAGCCACCTGGGTGAGCTGGCGCAGAACGAAGACCTGTCGCGTTACATCCTGTAAGACCGCAGGGGGCCGCTTTGCGGCCCATCGCGACACAAGGCCGCTCCTACAGGGGAACGCGATCTCCTGTAGGAGCGGCCTTGTGTCGCGATGGGCTGCAAAGCAGCCCCCTTGCACAATCCCCCGAATCTCCTGAAGCTGTGCACCATCAGCTCCCGAGAGATTCCGCCCATGGCCCGCCTGCCCACCGCCATCAACCTGCACAAAGCCTCGAAAACCCTCAGCCTCACCTACGCCCCCGGCGAGGTCTACCACCTGCCCGCCGAATTCCTGCGCGTGCACTCCCCCTCCGCCGAGGTCCAGGGCCACGGCAACCCCATCCTGCAGTTCGGCAAGATCAACGTCGGCCTCAGCGGCCTGGAGCCAGCCGGGCAGTACGCACTGAAACTGACCTTCGACGACGGCCATGACAGCGGCCTGTTCACCTGGGAATACCTCGAGCAGCTGTGCCTGCGCCAGGAACAGCTGTGGGCCGAGTACCTCGACGAACTGCACAAGGCCGGGAAATCCCGCGACCCCGCCGAGTCGGTGGTCAAACTCATGCTCTAGCGCAAGGCCTGCAGGATTTAGAGCGCATTTTCTAAAATCATCTGTTTGAATGACTACAGACAGCCCAGTGACGGGCTGTCTTGCGCATTACATGAAAGTCGGGTAACCAATGGGGGGTGGCAAGTTCCCTGCATCAAATTGCAGGTAGTCAGAACCCTCGCAGCACCGCTGTTCCTTATCACTGGTCACCCGAGTAGCAGTACCGGGCTCAGAACTGTGCACCCGCCACAGCAACCGGTACTCGTCTCAGGACAACGGAGCGTCGTAGATGAGTAACAAGAACAACGATGAGCTGCAGCGGCAGGCCTCGGAAAACACCCTGGGTCTGAACCCGGTCATCGGTATCCGCCGCAAAGACCTGTTGAGCTCGGCACGCACCGTGCTGCGCCAGGCCGTGCGCCAACCGCTGCACAGCGCCAAGCATGTGGCCCACTTTGGCCTGGAGCTGAAGAACGTGCTGCTGGGCAAGTCCAGCCTTGCCCCGGAAAGCGACGACCGCCGCTTCAATGACCCGGCATGGAGCAACAACCCACTTTACCGTCGCTACCTGCAAACCTATCTGGCCTGGCGCAAGGAGCTGCAGGACTGGATCGGCAACAGCGACCTGTCGCCCCAGGACATCAGCCGCGGCCAGTTCGTCATCAACCTGATGACCGAAGCCATGGCTCCGACCAACACCCTGTCCAACCCGGCAGCGGTCAAACGCTTTTTCGAAACCGGCGGCAAGAGCCTGCTCGATGGCCTGTCCAACCTGGCCAAGGACCTGGTCAACAACGGTGGCATGCCCAGCCAGGTGAACATGGACGCCTTCGAGGTGGGCAAGAACCTGGGCACCAGTGAAGGCGCCGTGGTGTACCGCAACGATGTGCTGGAGCTGATCCAGTACAACCCCATCACCGAGCAGGTGCATGCCCGCCCGCTGCTGGTGGTGCCGCCGCAGATCAACAAGTTCTACGTATTCGACCTGAGCCCGGAAAAGAGCCTGGCGCGCTACTGCCTGCGCTCGCAGCAGCAGACCTTCATCATCAGCTGGCGCAACCCGACCAAAGCCCAGCGCGAATGGGGCCTGTCCACCTACATCGACGCGCTCAAGGAGGCGGTCGACGCGGTGCTGGCGATTACCGGCAGCAAGGACCTGAACATGCTCGGTGCCTGCTCCGGCGGCATCACCTGCACGGCATTGGTCGGCCACTATGCCGCCCTCGGCGAAAACAAGGTCAATGCCCTGACCCTGCTGGTCAGCGTGCTGGACACCACCATGGACAACCAGGTCGCCCTGTTCGTCGACGAGCAGACTTTGGAGGCCGCCAAGCGCCACTCCTACCAGGCCGGCGTGCTCGAAGGCAGCGAGATGGCCAAGGTGTTCGCCTGGATGCGCCCCAACGACCTGATCTGGAACTACTGGGTCAACAACTATCTGCTCGGCAACGAGCCGCCGGTGTTCGACATCCTGTTCTGGAACAACGACACCACGCGCCTGCCGGCCGCCTTCCACGGCGACCTGATCGAAATGTTCAAGAGCAACCCGCTGACCCGCCCGGACGCCCTGGAGGTTTGCGGCACCCCGATCGACCTGAAACAGGTCAAATGCGACATCTACAGCCTTGCCGGCACCAACGACCACATCACCCCGTGGCAGTCGTGCTACCGATCGGCGCACCTGTTCGGCGGCAAGATTGAGTTCGTGCTGTCCAACAGCGGCCACATCCAGAGCATCCTCAACCCGCCAGGCAACCCCAAGGCGCGCTTCATGACCGGTGCCGATCGCCCGGGTGACCCGGTGGCCTGGCAGGAAAACGCCACCAAGCATGCCGACTCCTGGTGGCTGCACTGGCAAAGCTGGCTGGGCGAGCGTGCCGGCGAGCTGAAAAAGGCGCCGACCCGCCTGGGCAACCGTGCCTATGCCGCTGGCGAGGCATCCCCGGGCACTTACGTTCACGAGCGTTGAGCTGCAGCGCCGTGGCCCCCTGCGGGGCGCCACGGTGTTCATTTCACCCCATGAGTCACGCGCATGCCGCAACCCTACATCTTCAGGACCGTCGAGCTGGACAACCAGTCCATCCGCACCGCCGTCCGCCCGGGCAAACCGCACCTGACGCCGTTGCTGATCTTCAACGGCATCGGTGCCAACCTGGAGCTGGTGTTTCCATTCATCGAAGCACTGGACCCGGACCTGGAAGTCATTGCCTTTGACGTACCCGGGGTCGGCGGCTCGTCCACGCCGCGCCACCCATACCGCTTCCCCGGGTTGGCCAAGCTGACGGCACGCATGCTCGACTACCTCGACTACGGCCAGGTCAATGTCATCGGTGTGTCTTGGGGCGGCGCCCTGGCCCAGCAGTTCGCCCACGATTACCCCGAACGCTGCAAGAAACTGGTGCTGGCCGCCACCGCAGCCGGTGCGGTGATGGTGCCAGGCAAGCCCAAGGTGTTGTGGATGATGGCCAGCCCACGGCGTTACGTGCAGCCGTCGCATGTCATCCGCATTGCGCCGACGATCTATGGCGGCGGCTTCCGGCGTGACCCCGAACTGGCCATGCAGCACGCCGCCAAGGTGCGCTCCGGCGGCAAGATGGGCTACTACTGGCAGCTGTTCGCCGGGCTCGGCTGGACCAGCATCCACTGGCTGCACAAGATCCAGCAACCGACCCTGGTGCTGGCCGGCGACGACGACCCGCTGATCCCGCTGATCAACATGCGCCTGCTGGCCTGGCGGATTCCCAATGCCCAGCTACACATTATCGACGACGGTCATTTGTTCCTGATCACCCGGGCCGAGGCCGTCGCCCCGATCATCATGAAGTTCCTTCAGCAAGAACGACAGCGCGCCGTCATGCACCCTCGCCCGGCTTCGGGTGTGTGAGGGCGATTTGGGGCCCTGTGGGAGCGGGTTCACCCGCGAAGAATCCAACTCGGTGTATGGCACCGGCTTCGCCGGTGTTCGCGGGTGAACCCGCTCCCACAGAGACCCTGCTAGATCAGTGAATATGTTTAGTCATGAGGCACCAGGTCAGGACGAGGGAGTGTTGCCATGAAAGACAAACCGGCCAAAGGAACGCCAACGCTTCCCGCCACCAGCATGAACGTGCAGAACGCCATCCTCGGCCTGCGCGGTCGTGACCTGATTTCCACGCTGCGCAATGTCAGCCGCCAAAGCCTGCGTCACCCGCTGCACACCGCACATCACCTGTTGGCCCTGGGTGGCCAGCTGGGCCGGGTGATGCTGGGCGACACACCGCTTCAGCCGAACCCGCGCGATACGCGCTTCAATGACCCGACATGGAGCCAGAACCCGTTCTACCGTCGCGGTCTGCAGGCCTACCTGGCCTGGCAGAAGCAGACCCGCCTGTGGATCGAGGAAAGCCACCTGGACGACGATGACCGGGCCCGTGCGCACTTCCTGTTCAACCTGATCAACGATGCCCTGGCGCCGAGCAACTCGCTGCTCAACCCGCTGGCGGTCAAGGAACTGTTCAACAGCGGTGGCCAGAGCCTGGTGCGCGGCGTGGCCCACCTGCTCGATGACCTGCGCCACAATGACGGCCTGCCACGCCAGGTCGACGAGCGCGCCTTCGAAGTGGGCGGCAACCTGGCCGCAACCGCCGGCGCCGTGGTGTTTCGCAACGAGCTGCTGGAGCTGATCCAGTACAAGCCGATGAGCGAAAAGCAGCACGCCCGGCCACTGCTGGTGGTGCCGCCACAGATCAACAAGTTCTACATCTTCGACCTCAGCTCGACCAACAGCTTCGTCCAGTACATGCTCAAGAATGGCCTGCAGGTGTTCATGGTCAGCTGGCGCAACCCCGACCCGCGCCACCGCGAATGGGGCCTGTCCAGCTACGTTCAGGCCCTGGAAGAAGCGCTCAACGCTTGCCGCAGCATCAGCGGCAACCGCGACCCCAACCTGATGGGCGCCTGTGCCGGCGGCCTGACCATGGCCGCGCTGCAGGGCCACCTGCAGGCCAAGCACCAGCTGCGCCGGGTGCGCAGCGCCACCTACCTGGTCAGCTTGCTGGACAGCAAGTTCGAAAGCCCCGCCAGCCTGTTCGCCGACGAGCAGACCATCGAGGCCGCCAAGCGCCGCTCCTACCAGCGCGGCGTGCTGGATGGCGCCGAGGTGGCGCGGATCTTCGCCTGGATGCGGCCCAACGACCTGATCTGGAACTACTGGGTCAACAACTACCTGCTCGGCAAGACACCACCAGCCTTCGACATCCTGTACTGGAACGCCGACAGCACGCGCCTGCCCGCCGCGCTGCATGGCGACTTGCTGGACTTCTTCAAGCTCAACCCGCTGACCCACCCCGCCGGCCTGGAGGTATGCGGCACACCCATCGACCTGCAGAAGGTCGAGCTGGACAGTTTCACCGTGGCCGGCAGCAACGACCACATCACCCCGTGGGATGCGGTGTACCGCTCGGCCTTGCTGCTGGGTGGCGACCGACGCTTCGTGCTGGCCAACAGCGGGCATATCCAGAGCATCATCAACCCGCCCGGCAACCCCAAGGCCTACTACCTGGCCAACCCCAAGCTGTCCAGCGACCCCCGCGCCTGGTTCCACGATGCCAAGCGCAGCGAAGGCAGCTGGTGGCCGTTGTGGCTGGAGTGGATCACCCCGCGCTCCGGCCCGCTCAAGGCACCGCGCAGCGAACTGGGCAATGCCACCTACCCACCACTGGGCCCCGCGCCGGGCACCTACGTGCTGACCCGATGAGCATGCCGACTGGATGAAGACTCGCGACCGTATCCTCGAATGTGCCCTGCAGCTGTTCAACCAGCAGGGCGAGCCGAACGTATCCACCCTGGAAATTGCCAACGAACTGGGCATCAGCCCTGGCAACCTCTACTACCACTTCCACGGCAAGGAGCCGTTGGTGCTGGGGCTGTTCGAGCGCTTTGAAGAAGCGCTGATGCCCTTGCTCGACCCGCCGCTGGAGGTACGCCTTGACGCCGAAGATTACTGGCTGTTCCTGCACCTGATCGTCGAACGCATGGCGCAGTACCGCTTCCTGTTCCAGGACCTGTCGAACCTGACCGGACGCCTGCCCAAACTGGCCCGCGGCATGCGCAACCTGATCAACGCGCTCAAGCGCACGCTGGCGGCGTTGCTGGCCAGCCTCAAGGGCCAAGGGTTGGTAGAGAGCGAGACCCAGGCGCTGGGGCAACTGGTGGAGCAGATCACCCTGACACTGATGTTCTCGCTGGATTATCAGCGGGTACTGGGGCGCGAGGGGGATGTGGGGATTGTGGTGTACCAGGTGATGATGCTGGTGGCGCCGCATCTGCAGGCCCAGGCGCGGGGGGCGGCGGAGCAGTTGGCGGTGCGGTATCTGGAGGGGTAAGCCTGACTGGGATGTATTGCAGCAGTCGACGCATTCGCGGGTGAACCCGCTCCCACAGGTACGGTGCAGAGCTTACAAGCGGCGCAGTACCTGTGGGAGCGGGTTTACCCGCGAAGAAGGCGACGCGGTATCAGATCAGGGTACCGGTGCCTGTCTGTGCCGAAGGCGGGTTGCTGGCCGGAGCCGCAGTGGGCGCCGAAGCTGCGCTAGCGGCCGGAGTGGCGCTGGCCGCTGGAGCTGCCGGCTTGGCGGCTGCCGGCTTGGCCGGTGCTTTCTTCACTGCAGGCTTCTTCGCCACAGCTGGTTTGGCCGCTGCCGGTTTCGCCGCAGGCTTGGCCGCCGCAGTCTTCGCAGCAGGTTTAGCCGCTGCGGCCTTGGCTGCCGGCTTGGCTGCCGCGGTTTTTGCCGCAGGCTTGGCCGCTGCCGTCTTGGCCAGTGGCTTGGCCGCCGCCTTGCTCGCAGCCGGTTTGGCTGCAGTGCGCGACGAAATCGGGGTAACCGAAGCGCCGGTGAGTTTCTCGATCTGCTTGGTCAGGCTGTCCACCTGCTGGTGCAGGGCCTTGATCTCGTTGCGGCTCGGCACGCCAAGGCGCGAGATGGCACTGTTCAGGCGCTTGTCGAAGGCCTCTTCGAGTTCGCTCCACTTGCCCAGCGCACGGTCCTTCACGCCCGACACACGCGAAGTGGTCGACGACTTGGCAGTTTCAGCAACATCTTCTGCGGTCTTCTTCGCCTGCTTCTCGGCCTTCTCGCCATCCTTCACCAGCGAATCGAACAGCTTCGGGCCGTCCTGGTCGATCTTCGAATAGATACCAAGCCCCGCCAGCCAGATCTTGCGGGAGTACTTCTCGATCCCGCCGACCCAGGAGCTGCCTTCTTTCTCGGAATTCTTCTTGCCAGCCATCCTGCTCTCCTTATGGTTTGTGCGCGACGCGCTCGAGCAGCTCGTGCAGCTGTTCAAGCTTGATGGACAACGCCTCAACGTCATGTTTAGACGGAATGCCAAGGCGATTCAAGGCGCGACCTACCCGCGCGTCGAAAGCTTTTTCGATCTTGTCCAGTTGAACTTCGACCTTGCCGCGTACGCGACTGACTTCCTGGGTCGCTTCGTCGATCTGGTTGTTGGCAGCATCGAGCTCCTTGTCGATGCGCTTCTTGCCACGCTTCTCGACGCCTTCGCCGGCCTTGACCAGCTCATTGAAGTAGTCGGAGCCTTCCTGGCCCACACGCGCATAGGCGCCGATGCCCGCCAGCCAGATCTTGCGCGCGTAGCCGCGCACCTCGCCCAGCGTACCCGGGGCGTCGTCCTTTTTCTTCACAGTCACTTTGGCCATGCTCTGTACCTCATGCTCATGAGTGGAGGAGGAACCGCCCATGGAGGTTGGGCTTGAGCACAAGGTAGAGAGGGAAATTAGAATCTTCACCCTAAGGTGAACGAGCATGGCCCCGGGAAGGGGTGTCAGGCCAGGGCTTTGTCCAGCGCCCGCTCGATCTCGCCCTTGATGGTGCCGCTCATCATCGACAGCATCATGCCCAGCTTCAATTCGACGCGGATGCGGTCATCGAAGATGTGCACGCTGCCGTTGGCACCGCTGCGCGCCACGTCGACCCGGTCACCGTTCCAGGTGGCCTTGAGGTCGTACTCGCGGGTCAGTTTGTCGACCAGCGCTTCAGCCTTGGCACGGGCGGCATCACGGCCGAGGGAATGTTTGCGTTCGACGCTGATCTGGGTCATGCGGGTGTTCCTGAAGATGAAGACATAATGGGCATTATGCCCGCCCCTGCCCACTGGCACACCCCGCCAAGACAAATCCGCCCGTTCGCCCTAGAATGGCGGTAATTTTTTCCGGTGAAGCGATATGAACGACCAGCGCAAAGGCGACCACGCCGAACCCACCACCCATTTCGGTTACCAGGATGTCCCTGAAAGCCAGAAGGCGAAGAAAGTCGCCGAGGTGTTCCACTCGGTAGCGGCCAAGTACGACCTGATGAACGACGTGCTTTCCGGCGGCATGCACCGCCTGTGGAAGCGCTTCACCATCGAGCTGTCGGGCGTACGCGCCGGCAACCGTGTACTGGACATCGCCGGCGGTACCGGCGACCTGGCCGCCAAGTTCTCGCGGCTGGTCGGCCCGACCGGCCAGGTAGTGCTGGCCGACATCAACGAGTCGATGCTCAAGGTCGGCCGTGACCGCCTGCTCGACCGTGGCGTGGCCGGCAACATCGAGTTCGTCCAGGCCGACGCCGAGAAGCTGCCATTCCCGGACAACCACTTCGACTGCGTGACCATCGCCTTCGGCCTGCGCAACGTCACCCACAAGGACGAAGCCATCCGCTCGATGCTGCGCGTGCTCAAGCCGGGCGGTCGCCTGCTGGTGCTGGAGTTCTCCAAGCCGACCAACAAGCTGATGTCCAAGGCCTACGACGCCTACTCGTTCGCCTTCATGCCGCTGGCCGGCAAGCTGATCACCAACGACTCGGAGAGCTACCGTTACCTCGCCGAGTCGATCCGCATGCACCCCGATCAGGAAACCCTGAAGGCCATGATGGTCGAGGCCGGTTTCGACCGCGTCACCTACCACAACATGACCAGCGGCATCGTTGCCGTGCACCGGGGGATCAAGCCCTGATGCTGCTGGCCGGGCTGCTCGCCAGCGCCGAACATGGCCTGAACCGCGTCCTGCGCATGGACAGCACGGCCCTGCCGCGGCTGGCCGCGCTGGAGGGCAAGGTCATCGAGATCGACTGCCGCCAGCCGGCCTTGCAGGTGTTCATCCTGCCCGATGAAGAGGGCCTGATGCTCGCCGCCCACTGGCAAGGCGAGGTCGACTGCAGCCTGCGCGCCCCGGCCGGCAGCCTGGCGCAGCTGGCCCTGGCCAGGGACAAGACCGCCGTGCTGCACAGCCCGCAAGTCGAACTGCATGGCGACAGCGCCGTGCTGCTCGACCTGTTCGGTGTGCTGCAGGACCTGGAGCTGGACTGGGAGCACGAGCTGCAACGCTGGCTCGGCCCGGTCGCCACGGCGCTGCTGGCGGGCCACATCCGCCTGCGTGCACGCTGGACCCGCCAGGGCCTGGCGCGCTTCAGCCAGAACCTTTCCGAGTACCTGGCCGAAGAATCCCGTACCCTGGTCGGCAAGCGCGAAGCCGAAGCCGCCTTCAGCGAGCTCGATGCCCTGAAGCTCGATACAGAACGCCTCGAGGCGCGCCTCAAGCGCCTTTCCCGAACCCTTGATACCAGCGATAACGCATGAAGCTGCTCGCCGTCCGCCGTCTATTTCGCATCCAGCGTGTGGTGATCCGCTACCGTCTCGATGACCTGCTGTTCGACCTGCCGCTGCCCTGGTGGCTGATGAGCCTGCGCCTGCTGATGCCATGGCGCTGGCTGCCGCGCAAGCCGTCCGAGCTCAGCCGTGGCGCGCGCCTGCGCCTGGCCCTGCAGGACCTGGGGCCGATTTTCATCAAGTTCGGCCAGTTGTTGTCCACCCGCCGCGACCTGCTGCCCAACGACATTGCCGATGAGCTGATGCTGCTGCAGGACCGCGTGCCGCCGTTCGACCCCAAGCAGGCCGTGGCACTGATCGAGGCGCAGTTGGGCGCCCCGGTAACGCAACTGTTCAGCCGCTTCGACGTCGAGCCACTGGCCTCGGCCTCGGTGGCCCAGGTGCACGCTGCGCGCCTGAAAAGTGGCGAGGAAGTGGTGGTCAAGGTGGTGCGCCCGGGCCTGAAGCCGGTGATCGCCCAGGACCTGGCCTGGCTGTTCCTGATCGCCAAGGCCGCCGAGCGCGCTTCGGCCGACGCCCGTCGCCTGCACCCGGTGGAAATCGTCGGCGACTACGAAAAAACCATCTACGACGAGCTCGACCTGCTGCGCGAAGCGGCCAACGCCAGCCAGCTGCGGCGCAACTTCGAAGGCTCCGAGCTGATGTACGTACCCCAGGTGTACTGGGACCTGTGCCGCCCCAAGGTGCTGGTGATGGAGCGCATCTACGGCGTGCCGGTGACCGACATGGCCACCTTGGCCGACCAGCGCACCGACATGAAGCTGCTGGCCGAACGGGGTGTGGAGGTGTTCTTCACCCAGGTGTTCCGCGACAGCTTCTTCCACGCCGACATGCACCCCGGCAACATCTTCGTCAGCACGGTCAAACCATGGAGCCCGCAGTACATCGCCATCGACTGCGGCATCGTCGGCAGCCTGACCGCCGAGGACCAGGACTACCTGGCGCGCAACCTGATCGCTTTCTTCAAGCGTGACTACCGCCGCGTCGCCCAGTTGCACATCGACTCGGGCTGGGTGCCGGCGCACACCAAGGTGAACGAGTTCGAAGCGGCGATCCGCACCGTGTGCGAGCCGATCTTCGAAAAACCGTTAAAGGATATTTCCTTCGGCCAGGTGCTGATGCGCCTGTTCCAGACCGCCCGGCGCTTCAACATGGAAGTGCAGCCGCAGCTGGTGTTGCTGCAGAAGACCCTGCTCAACATCGAGGGCCTGGGCCGCCAGCTGTACCCCGAGCTGGACCTGTGGAGCACCGCCAAGCCATTCCTCGAGCGCTGGATGCGAGACCGCATGAGCCCCAAGGCCGTGCTCGGCAACATTCACAGCCAGGTCGAGCAACTGCCGCACCTGGCCGACATGACCCGCGACCTGCTCGAGCGCCTGTCGCAACCGCACCTGCACGATCCGCAACTGCCGGAGCGGCGCCGCCAGGGCGACCGCTGGGCGCTGCGCCTGCTCGGCGCCGGCCTGCTCGGCGGTGGTGCGGTACTGGCCGCTGGTGCCGCCGCGGCCACCAGCCTGGCCGCCCCTGCCGCCTGGCCGGCCTGGCTGATGCTGGCCGCCGGCCTTTACCTGATCGTGCGCCAATAGCCAGCCGCGCCCATGGCTGGCACACTAGCGCAAAGGGCCCGGCACAGGAGCGGGCCCGCTTTGGAGTCGACGATGAAAGACTGGCTGGACGAGATCAAGTGGAACAGCGAGGGCCTGGTACCGGCGATCGCCCAGGACCACAAGACCGGACGCGTGCTGATGATGGCCTGGATGAACCGCGAATCGCTGGCCCTGACCGCCGCCGAGCAACGCGCCATCTACTGGTCGCGTTCGCGTGGCAAGCTGTGGCGCAAGGGCGAGGAATCCGGGCATGTGCAGAAGCTGCATGAAATGCGCCTGGACTGCGATGCCGACGTGATCATCCTGATGGTCGAGCAATTGGGCCATATCGCCTGCCATACCGGCCGTGAAAGCTGCTTCTACCGCGTCTTCGAAGACGGCCAGTGGAAAATCGTCGACCCGGTCCTGAAAGACCCGCATGCCATCTACAGCGCAGGACACTGACATGAGCGACACCCTCAACCGCCTGGCCGAAGTGCTTGAAGAACGCAAGCAAGCGGCGCCCGACAGCTCCTACGTGGCCAGCCTGTACCACAAGGGCCTGAACAAGATCCTCGAAAAGCTCGGCGAAGAGTCGGTCGAGACGATCATTGCCGCCAAGGATGCCGCGGTCAGCAAGGATTACAGCGATGTCATCTACGAAACCGCCGACCTGTGGTTTCATAGCCTGGTAATGCTCAGCGCGCTGGGCCAGCATCCGCAAGCCGTGCTCGATGAGCTGGAACGCCGCTTCGGGCTTTCCGGGCATGATGAGAAGGCGGCTCGACAGCCGTCTGCCTGATGTAATTCAGGTGTGCGGGGCCCCTCTCTTTTTTGTGGGAGCGGGTTCACCCGCGAAGAATGCGACGCGGTGTATGGCACCGGCTAAGCCGGTGTTCGCGGGTGAACCCGCTCCCACAGGGGCCGCGTTGCCAGAACAATTCGCTTTACCTGTAAATTTCAGGAGTACGAAATGGGTATCTTTGACTGGAAACACTGGATCGTCCTGCTGGTGGTCGTGGTCCTGGTGTTTGGCACCAAGAAGCTGAAGAACTTCGGCAGTGACCTGGGTGAGTCGATCAAGGGCTTCCGCAAGGCCATGAGCGACGAAGAGAACAAGCCGGCCGAGCAGACCCCGCCGCCTGCCCAACCCGTTCCACCGGTGCAGAACACTGCCCAGCAGAACCAGGGCCACACCATCGAAGGCCAGGCCCAGCCGGCTCAAGAGCCGCAGCGGAAAGACTGACCCATGTTCGGCATCAGTTTCAGCGAGCTGCTGCTCGTCGGCCTGGTCGCCCTGCTGGTGCTCGGCCCCGAGCGCCTGCCCGGTGCCGCGCGCACGGCAGGCCTGTGGATCGGCCGGCTCAAGCGCAGTTTCAACAGCATCAAGATGGAAGTGGAGCGCGAAATCGGCGCCGACGAAATCCGCCGCCAGCTGCACAACGAGCACATCCTGCAGATGGAAGAGGAAGCCAAGCGCATCCTCAACCCGATGACGCCACCGGCGCAGCCGCCTGTCACCACCGCAACCGTTCAGCCCCCCGCCGGGCTCGAAGCCAGGCCGGTCGAGACCGCTGCCACCCCGGCCACGCCTTCTGAACCGCCTCAACCGCCGCGAGCCCCATGAGCGAAAATCCGGAACACGACCAGCCAATGCCGCTGGTTTCGCACCTGACCGAACTGCGCACCCGCCTGCTGCGCTGCGTTGCCGTCATTTTCCTGATCTTTGCCGGGCTGTTCTCCTTCGCCCAGCAGATCTACACCTTGGTCTCCGCGCCGCTGCGCGAGCACCTGCCGGCCAATGCGACGATGATCGCCACCGACGTGGCCTCGCCGTTCCTCACGCCGTTCAAGCTGACCATGATCGTCTCGCTGTTCCTGGCGATACCGTTCATCCTCCAACAGATCTGGGGCTTCATCGCACCCGGGCTGTACCGCCATGAAAAGCGCATCGCCATTCCGCTGTTGGTGTCGAGCATCTTCCTGTTCTACGCCGGCATGGCCTTCGCCTATTTCCTGGTGTTCCCGCTGATCTTCGGCTTCTTCGCCAGCGCCACGCCGGAAGGCGTGTCGATGATGACCGACATCGCCAGCTACCTCGACTTCGTGATGACGCTGTTCTTCGCCTTTGGCGTGGCCTTCGAAATCCCGGTGGCGGTGGTGCTGCTGGTATGGATCGGCGTGGTCGATGTGAAGTACCTGAAGAAGATTCGCCCCTACGTGATCATCGGCTGCTTCGTGGTCGGCATGGTCCTCACCCCGCCGGACATCTTCTCCCAGACCCTGCTGGCCGTACCCATGTGGCTGCTGTTCGAGATCGGCGTGCTGTGCGGCAGCCTGATCCGCAAGCGCAGCGCCCACGACGAAACCGCCAACGACCACAACGACCAGCCACCAGCGACCCAACCGTGAACCTGTTGCTCCTTGAAGAGGCCGACTTCGTCTCGGCCGACCGCGTCGTTCTCGCAGACCGGCGCTTCACCCACATGCAGGACATCCACCGTGTGGCGGTGGGCGACAACCTGCGCGTGGGCCGCATCAACGGCCTGATGGGCAAGGCCACGGTGCTGCGCCTGGAAAAGCACGAAGCCGAACTGGAAGTCGCCTTTGACCAGCAGCCACCGGCCAAGCTGCCGCTGACCCTGGTGCTGGCCGTACCTCGGCCGAAAATGCTGCGCCGGCTGTTCCAGACCGTGGCCACCCTTGGCGTGCCGCGGCTGATCCTGCTGAACAGCTACAAGGTCGAGAAAAGCTTCTGGCAAACACCGTTCCTGCACCCGGACAGCATTCGCGAGAACCTCATCCTGGGCCTGGAACAAGCCCGCGACACCGTGCTACCCGAAGTGATCATCGAGAAGCGCTTCAAACCGTTCGTCGAAGACCGCCTGCCGGCCATCGCCGCAGGCACCCTGGGCCTGGTCGGCCACCCCGGCCCCTACCCCGCCTGCCCGCGCGCCGTGGAGCAGCCCGTGACCCTGGCAATCGGCCCGGAGGGCGGCTGGATCCCCTACGAGGTGGACCTGCTGGGCAAGGCAGGCCTGGCTCCGGTCCAGCTGGGCGACCGCATCCTGCGGGTAGAGACCGCGGTGACAGCGATGCTTTCACGAATTTTCTGACACTCAAGTCAACTTTCACCCATAAAGTTTCCCCTCCCCAGGCCGATTGTCTTGGCAACACAACAATTAATCGTGCTGCCAAGGCGCCGGGGAGTCGTACATGTATCAATGGTTCGCCCAATCATTGGGCAATGTGAGCGTCAATCGCAAACTGGGGCTGGGCTTCGGCCTGGTGCTGCTGTTGACCCTGGCCATTACCCTGGCTGGCTGGCACGGCATGGACAGCATCATCAACCGTGGCGACAAGCTGGGAAACATCTCGGTCATCCAGCAGTACACCCAGGAACTGCGCATCGCCCGCCAGCATTACCAGCGCCAGCCTGACGAAGCCTCGGTGGCAGAGCTGGAAAAAGCCCTGGGCAATCTCGAGCGCCAGGTGCAGCTTATGCTCGGGCAGATCGAGCAGCCCGCTGACATCCAGCGCCTTGAGCAGCAGCGCGAGGCCGTGCGCGGCTACCAGCAGGCGTTCAACGAGCTGAAACAGGCCGGCCAACGCCGCGAGGCCAGCCGCGCCGTGCTAGGCGACACTGCCGACAAGGCCGCGGAGCTGATTGGCCGGGTGCAACGCGGCCTGCTGCAGGGTGGCGATATCAGCCAGTACCAGCACGCGGTGGAAGTCAGCGCCCTGTTGCAACAGGCGCGGTTCCAGGTACGCGGTTACACCTACAGCGGCAACGCCGACTACCAGCAAACGGCGCTGAAGGCCATCGACCAGGCCTTGGCCGAGCTACGCGCGCTACCGGCCAAAGTGCCGGCGGAGCACGCTGCCAGCCTGGACGATGCCACCACCGCCCTGGCAGGCTACCGCGACGCGGTCACCCAGTTCGGCAATGCTCAGGTCGCCAGTGAGCATGCCCTGCAGAGCATGGTCGAGCACGGCTCGGTACTGCTGCAGACCAGCCAGGCGATGACCACCTCGCAAACCGCTGTGCGCGACGCCGGGGCGGCCCAGGCCAAGACCGTGCTCGCCGTGGCCACCGTGCTGGCCCTGACCCTCGGCCTGCTGGCGGCCTGGGCCATCACCCGGCAGATCATCGTCCCGCTGCGCCAGACCTTGCACGCCGCCGAACGCGTGGCCAGTGGCGACCTGACCCTGAACCTGCAGGCACAACGCCGCGACGAACTGGGCCAGTTGCAAGCCAGCATGCATCGCATGACCCAGGGCCTGCGCGAACTGATCAGCGGCATCGGTGATGGCGTCACGCAGATCGCCAGTGCTGCCGAGGAGCTGTCGGCGGTGACCGAGCAGACCAGTGCCGGGGTCAACAACCAGAAGGTCGAGACCGATCAGGTGGCGACCGCCATGAATCAGATGACCGCCACCGTGCATGAGGTGGCACGCAATGCCGAGCAAGCCTCGGAAGCTGCGTTGATGGCCGACCAGCAGGCCCGCGAGGGTGATCGTGTAGTGGGCGAGGCGGTGGCGCAGATCGAGCGCCTGGCCGGCGAAGTGGTCAACTCCAGCGAAGCGATGAACCAGCTCAAGGCCGAAAGCGACAAGATCGGCAGCGTGCTCGACGTGATCAAGTCGGTGGCCCAGCAGACCAACCTGCTGGCCCTCAACGCGGCGATCGAGGCGGCCCGGGCCGGCGAGGCCGGGCGTGGCTTTGCCGTGGTGGCCGATGAGGTGCGCAGCCTGGCGCAGCGCACCCAGCAATCGACCGAAGAGATCGAAGAACTGATTGCCGGCCTGCAGAGCGGCACCCAGCGCGTGGCCAGCGTGATGGACAGCAGCCGCCAGTTGACCGACAGCAGTGTCGAACTGACCCGCCGTGCCGGCAGCTCGCTGGAGACCATCACCCGGACCGTATCGTCGATCCAGGCCATGAACCAGCAGATTGCCACGGCAGCTGAAGAACAGACGGCCGTGGCAGAAGAGATCAACCGCAGCGTGATGAACGTGCGGGATATTTCTGACCAGACCTCGGCGGCCAGTGAAGAGACGGCCAGCTCCAGCGTGGAGCTGGCGCGGTTGGGTACCCACCTGCAAGGGTTGGTGGGGCGGTTCAGGCTCTAGGCTGATGTGTAGGTCGCCTGTACTGGCCTCTTCGCGGGTAAACCCGCTCCCACAGGTACCGCACAGTTCTCAAAATCTGTGCAGTACCTGTGGGAGCGGGTTTACCCGCGAAGAGGCCGGCGCAGGTGGAGTGTTCCTACCTGTTGAAGTGAAATTTCCTACCTAATTATCAGGTCAAGTCCTACAGCTCCGCTGCCGATTGGCAAAGGTGTGATGCCAGCAATGCGCCTGCATCCTCGCCCCCAATCGCACGGAGATTCCTCATGCTCGGCTACCTCAACCGCAAGCTCGGCAACATCAGTGTCGCAGCCAAGCTCGCCCTCGGCTTTGCCGTAGTCCTGCTGCTTACCCTGGCCACCACCGTCAGTGGCTGGCGTGCACTGGATGACGCCATTGTGCGTTCGCAGCAACTCAGCGAAATCGGCCTGATCAACGACCTGACCAAAGACTTGCGCGCAGAGCGCATCACTTACCGCGTACTCAACGACAACGCCAGCAGAACGCGGATAGCCAACATTCTCGACCAGCTCAACAGCATGCTGAGCACCTTGCAACAACGTAGCAGCGTGGATGAATCCCGGCAGATGCTGACCGAAAAGCTCGCGTTGCTGCAGCGCCTGCGCGACGATTTCAGCGAGCTGGAGAATACTGTCGCCAAGCGTATCGCCCTGCGCCAGGCCATGCAGGCCCATGAGCAGAAGCTCACCGAAGTGATCGACGATCTCCAGACCCAGGCCTTGCTGAGGATGCCTGCCGACAGCCAGCAAGGCGGTGTGCTGGGGCTGATGGACACGCTTGGCCGACATGTCGACGGTGCCAACCAGCAGAGCCTGGTGCCGGCCTATACCTTCTCCCCTGTGGAAAGCTTCGCCAAGGTCGGCGACACCTCCTTGGATGCCGCCGCCAGCAGCCTTGCACAACTACTCAAAGGCCTTGCTCCACTTGGCTTGCCCCGTGCGCTCACCCAGCAGCCCGGCGAGCAGCTGGCCAAGTACCGCGCCAGCCTGGATGAGTATCGTCGGGCTGCGGTGCGTGTCGAACAGCTGCAAAACAATATGGAGAACATGGGCAACGAGCTGCGCGCGGTAAGCCTGGAACTTGGCAAACGCAAGATCGAGCAGCGCGACAGGGAAGCCCTTGAGGCCCGCTCGCTGCTGACCACTGTAGCCCTGCTGGCGTTGGTCGTAGGCGTCGTGGCCGGCTGGCTGATCACCCTGCAGATCACCCAGCCTTTGCGCCAGACCCTGGCCGTGGCCGGGCGCATCGCCAAGGGCGACCTGAGCCAGGTCGAACCTGTGCAACGCCGCGACGAGATGGGCCAGTTGCAAACCAGCATGCGCGAAATGACCTTGAGCCTGCGCGAGCTGATCGGTGGCATCGACCAGGGCGTCGGCCACCTGTCACAGGCCGCCACACAGCTGGCGGCCAGCAGCGAAGACACCAAGCTGCGCATCAACCAGCAACGCGAGGAAACCGACCAGGTGGCCACAGCCATGAACCAGATGAGCGCCACCGTGCAGGAAGTGGCGCAGAACGCTGAACAGGCCTCGCTGGCGGCGACCAACGCCGACCAGCAGGCGCAGGTCGGCGACCAGGTGGTGGCCGAAGCTATTGGCCGTATTGAACAGCTGGCCGGGCAGATGGACCATTGCCTGGCGGCCATGCAGCACCTGGCGGGCGAGAGCCAGCGCATCGGCAGCATCCTCGATGTGATCAAGTCAGTGTCCGAGCAGACCAACCTGCTGGCCCTGAACGCGGCGATCGAAGCAGCACGGGCGGGTGAAGCCGGGCGTGGTTTTGCCGTGGTGGCCGATGAAGTGCGCGGTCTGGCCCAGCGCACCTCGACGGCGACCGAGGAAATCGGCCAACTGATCGACAGCCTGCACAACGGCACCGACGAAGTGACCCGCCTGCTGGACAACAGCAAGAACCTGACCGAGCAGAGTGTGGAGCTGAGCCGCAAGGCGGGGCATGCGTTGAGCCAGATCACCGACACGGTGTCCAGCATCCAGGGCATGAACCAGCAGATTGCCACGGCCAGCGAAGAGCAGAGCGTGGTCGCCGAGCAGATCAACCGCAGTGTGCTGAATGTGCGCGATGTGTCGGATCAGACCAGTGCGGCCAGTGAGCAGACGGCGGCGTCGAGTGGGGAGCTGGAGCAGTTGGGGCAGCAGTTGCGGGGAATGGTGGGGCGATTCAACATCTGAAACCGAGTCGTCCTCTTCGCGGGCACGCCCGCTCCCACAGGTATATCACCCCCCTTCAAGGCGGTGGTGGACCTGTGGGAGCGGGCGTGCCCGCGAAGAGGCCGGTGCGGGTTAAAGCACCTGACGCAGGAACGCCTGCGCGCGCGGGTCTTTCGGCGAGGCGAAGAACGCGGCCGGGGCCGAGTCTTCGAGCAGCTTGCCATGATCGAAGAACAGCACCCGGTCCGCCACTTCACGGGCAAAGCCCATTTCGTGGGTAACGCAGACCATGGTCATGCCTTCCTGGGCCAGGGTCTTCATCACGTCCAGCACCTCGCCGACCATTTCCGGGTCAAGCGCCGAGGTTGGCTCGTCGAACAGCATCACTTTCGGGTCCATGGCCAGGGCACGGGCGATAGCCACCCGCTGCTGCTGGCCACCGGACAGGCGCGACGGGTATTCGTTGGCTTTCTGCGCAATGCCCACCTTCTCCAGCAGCGCCCGGGCCTTGGCCTCGCGGTCGGCCTTGTTGCGCTTGCGCACCACCTTCTGTGCCAGGCACAGGTTCTCCAGCACGGTCATGTGCGGGAACAGGTTGAAGTGCTGGAACACCATGCCGACTTCGCGGCGGTAGGCGTTGATGTCGGTCTTCGGGTCGGCCAGCTGCAGGCCGTCGATGGCCACATGGCCTTCGTCGAAATGCTCCAGGCCGTTGAGGCAGCGCAGGAAGGTAGACTTGCCCGAACCCGACGGGCCGAGCACCACCACCACTTCGCCCTTGGCGACCTGGGTGGTGACGTTATCCACGGCCCGTACCACGTGGCCACGGGTGTCGAAGACTTTCAGCAGGTCACGGACTTCAATCACTTTGCGCAAGCCTCCGCTCGAGCCGGCTGGCCAGGTGCGACAGCGGCAGGTTGATCAGCAGGTACAGGCCTGCCACGCAGAACCAGATCTCGAAGGTCGAGAACGATGTGGTAATGGCCTCGCGGCCGCTCTTGGTCAGTTCGGTGATGGCGATCACCGAGACCAGCGAGGTGTCCTTGACCAGGCTGATGAACTGGCCGGCCAAAGGCGGCAGCACACGCTTGAAGGCCTGCGGCAGGATCACGTGGCGCATCGACTGGCCCGCGTTCAAGCCAAGCGAGCGGGCCGCTTCGTTCTGGCCCTTGGCGATGGATTGCACGCCGGCACGAACGATTTCGGCCACGTAGGCACCGGTGAACAGCGCCAGTGCAGCCACCCCGGCAAACTCGCGGGACAGGTTGAGCACGGTACCGATGAAGAAGTAGAAGATGAATATCTGCACCAGCAGCGGTGTACCGCGCACCAGTTCGACATACACCGTCGACAGGTCATGCAGCGTAGGGTTGCTGGAGAGTCGGCAGAGACCGGCGAACAGGCCGATCAACAGGCCCAGGGCACCGGATACCACCGAAATCCAAAGCGTTGTCCACAGGCCCCAGGCCAGCGGGCCGGCCGCCCAGTGGCGGGTGACGCCAATCTGGTCGCCTTCGGACACATCATCGCCACGGGACAGCTGCAGGCTGTCCTTGGCCACATCGAGCACCTGCTCGGCACCATTTTCATCTTTCAGCGTGACACGGGCATTGTCGCCAGAGATGACGATCTCCTGCACGGTGCCGTAACCGGCTGCGCGTTGTGCTTCCTCGGCCTTGTAGGCGAAGTACTGCGGTACGCGGTTCCAGCGCCACTCGTAGGAAATCATCGAGGTGGCCATGTACAGGCTGAACGCCAGGCCCACCAGGACCAGGGCAGTCAAACCGTGCCAGGGCCACTGGGCTTTCTTGTGTTTGATCACGTGGGGTACTTCCGTAAATGCGAACGCGCAGGGTTTGCCTGCGCGTCGAGGTCATAAAGCCGGGCTTGTGGCCTGGGCCTTATTCCATTTCCTTCAGCCAGTCCTTGTTCTTGAACCACTTGTCGTGAATACGATCGTAGGTCCCGTCATGCTTGATCTGGTGCAGGAAGTTGTTGATGAAGTTGATGCTGTCGTAGTCGCCTTTCTTCAGGCCGAAGGCCAGCGGCTCGTAGGTGAAGGGTTCTTCGAGGAACAGCAGCTTGCCGGCACCGGCCTTGTCCACTGCCACCACGTTGTACGGCGCGTCGTAGACGAAGGCGTCAGCCTTGCCGTTGACCACGTCCATCACCGCTTCCTGCTCGTTGTCGTAGCCGTGGTACTTGGCCTTGGCGATCAGCTTCTTGGAAACCATTTCGCCGGTGGTGCCGAGCTTGGAGGTGATGCGGTACTTCTCGTTGTTCAGGTCCTTGTACGACTTGATCTCGCCCGCCAGTTCCTTGCGGATCAGCAGGGTCTGGCCAACCACGATGAAGGGTTCGCTGAAGTTCAGGCGCAGGTTGCGTTCCTGGGTGAGGGTCATGCCGCTGCCGATCATGTCGAACTTGTCGGTCAGCAGGGCCGGGATGATGCCGTCATAGGCCGTGGATACCGGCTCGAACTTGACGCCCATGGACTTGGCCATGGCTTTGAGGATATCGACTTCGAAGCCGATGATCTCGCCACGCTTGTTGGTCATCTGGAACGGCATGTAGGTCGGGTCCATGCCCACCCGCAGGGTGCCGCGCTTGACCGCGTCATCGATCGCGCCCGCCTGGGCTGCCGTCACGGCGACCAGGGCGGTGACACCGACCAGCAGTCGCGAAAGGTATTTCTTGATCATCACCAAGTCCCCTAGCAAGAAAAGTAGCGAATCTTATTGTTGGCATGGCCGTGGCGGCCGATGCGTCATATCGGAGAGGGATGCTAACGCATGGCGGCTCGGGGACCTAGAGCCGGGGGGGACTTTGTTGGCCAAAATCGAGGGAGGGCCCTAAAAGCTTCGCGGGTGAACCCGCTCCCACAGGTACGGCGCACACCTTGAAGGCTGTGCTGTACCTGTGGGAGCGGGTTCACCCGCGAATAGGCCCGATCAGGCGCCGACGAGTGCCGGTTGGCCTTCATTCTCCGGATGCAGCGGCAACAGCGGCGAATGCGGGTCGTTCTTGATCGATGCACGCCACACGTTGATCCACGCCGCATTGTGCTCGGCCCAGACCTGCTCATGCAGGCGGGTCAGCGCCACCGGGTCGCTGAGCAGGGCCAGGCGGGTATTGAGGTCCAGCCCTTGCGGCCCGACCTCCATCGCCTTGGCCACGCGCTCGACGCGCAGTGCCTCGATCGGCGCCGCCTGACCATGACGGGCAGTGGCCATGGCGCAGGCCAGGGCGTTCTGCCGCGGGTCGACCACAGCCCGCACGAAGCCGTCATGCAGGGCATGCCAGCGGTTTTCGTGGGTGTACTGGTCGGTGGCCAGCAGCTCTTGCGGAGTGGCGTATTCCTCGGGGATGAGGAACAGCTTCTCGTCCTTGGCCGCCAGGCCCAGGCGGGTGCGGCTGGAGATCACCGAAACCGGGATCGACAGCACCAGCGAACCAACGATTGGCGCCAGCCACCACAGGAAGCTCGGGTTCAGCCAGGCCACCAGCGCCGCCCAGGCAATGCCCAACAGGGTCTGCGGGCCGTGGCGGCGCACCGCTTCGCTCCACGGCGTGGAGTCGTCGTCACGCTGCGGCGAGTTCCAGGTCGCGGCCCAGCCGAGGAACGCGGCCAGCACGAAGCGGGTGTGGAAGATCATGCGCACCGGTGCCAGCAGCATGGAGAACAGCATCTCCATCAGCATCGACAGGGTGACCTTGATACGCCCGCCAAACTCTGTCGCGCCCTTGGCCCAGATCAGGATGACGCTGAGCAGCTTGGGCAGGAACAGCAGCACGATGGTGGTGGAGAACAGCGCCACGGCCTTCTCCGGGTGCCACTGCGGCCACAGCGGGTAGAGTTGGTACGGCTCGATGAAGTACTGCGGCTCCATCAGCGTGTTGGTCGCCAGCAGCGCGGTCGACAGCACCAGGAACAGGAACCACAGCGGTGCCGACAGGTACGACATCACCCCGGTGAGGAACACCGCCCGGTGCACCGGGTGCATGCCCTTGACCAGGAACAGGCGGAAGTTCATCAGGTTGCCGTGGCACCAGCGGCGGTCGCGCTTGAGCTCGTCGAGCAGGTTCGGCGGCAGTTCTTCGTAGCTGCCCGGCAGGTCGTAGGCAATCCACACGCCCCAGCCGGCACGGCGCATCAGCGCGGCTTCGACGAAGTCGTGGGAGAGGATTGCACCGGCGAACGCACCCTTGCCCGGCAACGGCGCCAGGGCGCAGTGCTCGATGAACGGCTTCATGCGGATGATCGCGTTGTGGCCCCAGTAGTGCGACTCGCCCAGCTGCCAGAAGTGCAGGCCGGCGGTGAACAGCGGGCCGTACACGCGGGTGGCGAACTGCTGCAGGCGCGCATACAGGGTGTCCATGCCCGAGGCCTTCGGCCCGGTCTGGATGATGCCGGCGTCCGGGTTGGCCTCCATCAGGCGCACCAGGCTGCTCAAGCACTCGCCGCTCATGACGCTGTCGGCGTCGAGTACGACCATGTACTTGTATTCGCCGCCCCAACGACGGCAGAAGTCGTCGAGGTTGCCGCTCTTGCGCTTCACCCGGCGCCGACGGCGGCGGTAGAAAATGCGGCCGAAGCCTTTGGTTTCGCGACACACGTCCAGCCAGGCCTGTTGCTCGGCCACGGCGATGTCGGTGTCGTTGGTGTCGCTGAGCACGAAGAAGTCGAAGCGATCGAGGTTGCCGCTGGCGGCCACCGACTCGAACGTTGCGCGCAGGCCGGCGAACACGCGCGGCACGTCTTCGTTGCAGATCGGCATCACCAGCGCGGTACGCGCCTCGGGCGCGATCGGCTCGTTGCCTGCGCTGCTACCCGAAATCTTGTACTTGTCACGCCCGGTGAGCAGCTCGAGGAAGCCCATCAGCGCGGTCCAGAAGCCCGCCGATACCCAGCAGAACAGGATGCCGAAGAGAACCAGGATGGACGTCTGCAAGGCATACGGCCAAACCTGCACCACGGTGTCCCACAGCGGCTGGTTGACGACTTCGTCAAAGTCCACGAACGACCAGCCCTGGTACGGCAGGATGCCCTTCATGTACCAGCCGGCAACGATGGTCTGGCCGATCATCAGCGCCAGCAGGATGTAACGGCGGATCGAGCCGACCGTACGCCAGCGAGCTGGCGGCAGCTCGCGCTTGGGCGGCTGCGGGGCGTTGGTGCGGCCAGTCATGCGCCGCCACATGCGGATCAGCACGTTGGTACGCCATGGCTCGGGCACGACCTTGGTGCGCTTGATCGGCGGAGCGATCTTCAGGCACAGGCGGCCGCTGCCGTCGACGCCAAGCATCTCGGCGTCTTCCAGCTCGGCGGCGCTGCCTACAGTCAGGCGCGGGCCCACCGAGGCCTGCACGGCCTCGGCAGAGCTGGCGGCCGGGTTGGCCGCCAGGCGTTGGTGCAGCTCACTGAATGACGTGCAGCTGGCGAGTTCCGCCCGTTGCTCGTCGCTCAGTGGTAGGTGGGCCAGGTACTCGCGAAGCGATTCCGGCCTTGCGCTTGAGTTACTCATCGGCAGGCAACTGATAGCTCCAGGTCTCGGTCAGCACCTTCTCGGTGGTGGCCGGGGTCCCGTTGGTGGGCGCCGCATCGGCGGCAGGTTGTTCGGCCTTGGCGGCTTTCTCGGCCTTGGCTTGCTTGGCAGCAGCCTTGTCCTGCTTGGCGTCCTTGGCAGGCTTGGCGGCTTCGACCGGCACGTCACGCACCAGCGCGGCACGCATTTCGGTCGATTTGTTGGCTTCCTTGACCTTCAAACGCAGGGTCAGGCGCCAGCCCTTGGTCTCAGGGTTATAGCGCAGGTTGTTCTCGACCACCTCGGCGTTGTCGCCCACGCTGATCTGGCTGCGCACGGCGGTGTCTTCCGGCAGGGCGGCCAGCGCCGGGCCGGCGAAGTCGACCAGGAAGGCCACGCTGCCGTCTGGCTGGCGGATCAGGTTGGACTGCTTGACGTCGCCGGTGGAACGCAGGGTCTGCTTGACCCAGCCCAGCTCGGAAGCCTGGAACTTCGGCTCGTCGATGGTCCAGTGCAGGCGGTAGGCGTACTCGAATGGCTTGCCTGGCTCAGGCAGCTTCTCCGGGCTCCAGAAGGCCACGATGTTGTCGTTGGTCTCGTCGGCAGTCGGGATTTCGACCAGATCGACGGTGCCCTTGCCCCAGTCACCCTTCGGCTCGATCCAGGCGCTCGGGCGCTTCTGGTAGTTGTCGTCGAGGTCTTCGTAGTCGCTGAAGGCGCGCTGGCGCTGCATCAGGCCGAAACCACGCGGGTTCTCGACGCTGAAGTTGCTCACGGCCAGGTGTTTCGGGTTGTTCAGCGGGCGCCACAGCCATTCACCGTTGCCGGCATGGATCGACAGGCCTTCGGAATCGTGCAGGGCCGGGCGGTAGTTGAGGACCTTGGACGGCTGGTTGGGGCCGAACAGGTACATGCTGGTCAGCGGGGCAATGCCCAGGCGGCTGACATGGTCACGCAGGAACACGCGGGACTGCACGTCGACCACGGTGTCGTTGCCTGGACGCAGGATCAGCTTGTAGGCACCGGTGGAGCGTGGCGAGTCCAGCAGGGCGTAGATGACCAGGTGCTTGTCGGCCGGCTTGGGCTTCTCGACCCAGAACTCGGTGAAGCGCGGGAACTCCTCGCCCGACGGCAGTGCGGTGTCGATGGCCAGGCCACGGGCCGAAAGGCCGTACACGTGGCCCTTGCCGACCACGCGGAAGTAGCTGGCGCCAAGCAGGGTCATGATCTCGTCCTGCTTGTCGGCCTTGTTGATCGGGTACAACACGCGGAAACCGGCGTAACCCAGGTTCTTGGTGGTTTCCGGGTCGTGTGGCACGTCACCGAACTCGAAACGGCTCGGGTCGTACTTGATTTCCTCGACCTTGGTGGCGGTGACCTGGTTGATCTTCACCGGGGTGTCGAAGTGCATGCCCTGGTGATAGAACGACAGCTTGAACGGGGTCTTGTCCTTGGCCCACTCGGCCTTTTCCTGCAGGAAGTGAATCTTCTGGTAGTCCGCGAACTTCATGTCGCGGAATACGGCCGGCAGGTTGCTTTTCGGTGCTTCGTACTTCTGGCCGGCCAGATCCTTTGCCTTGGCTGCAACATCGTCAAGATTGAATGCCCACAGCTGGCCCGCGCTCATCAGGCCGACCAGTGCCACACTGGCCATCAGGGCCTTGCGCAGCCCGGTACCGGGGATTCTTGATGCTTTTTGGGGACTAACAATCACGAGCAACCCTCGCCGAAAACAGATCATGAAACCAACGGCCAGCGACAAATGCCGGGTTGGCGAGCACTGTTCGGACCCCGTGAGGGCGTAATGATTCCCCAAACGGATCCAGACAATGCTCGAGTCAGAGTGAAACGAACCTGCGAACGCAGGTCCATGCAGCGCGCGATTATCCAGCAGGTCGCGTGACAACGCATCAGGCTGGAACAACTATTTATCGTACAAAACCCCTTGTTTTCCTGTGAACAAGGGGTTTTTTACACTCACATTTGTAACATAAATGTTACGGGGCCATCATTGACCAGGTGCACCTGCATGTCTGCACCGAATTGCCCGCTTGCCACATCGGCGTGCTGGGCCTTCGCCTGCTGCAAAAGATAGTCGAACAACTCGGCGCCGAGGGCCGGTGGCGCTGCCGTCGAGAAGCTCGGGCGCATGCCGTTGCGGGTGTCTGCCGCCAGGGTGAACTGCGACACCAGCAACAAACCTCCCCCCACATCCTTGAGCGACAGGTTCATCTTGCCCTGCTCGTCGCTGAACACCCGGTAGTTCAACAGCTTGTGCAACAACTTGTCGGCCTGCTGACGGGAATCTTCAGGCTCGACGGCCACCAGCACCAGCAAACCCTGGTCGATGGCACCTACCACCTCCCCCGCTACTTCCACCCGCGCACCACGCACGCGCTGCAGCAGGCCCCTCATGCTTCTTCCAGGGGCAGGTCGAGCAGGCGCCGGGCCATCTGGTCGGCGGCACGCACCAGGGCATCGGTGATGCCCGGCTCGGAAGCCGCGTGGCCAGCGTCACGGATCACCTTCAGTTCGCTGTTCGGCCAGGCCTGGTGCAGCGCCCAGGCGTTGTCCAAAGGGCAGATCACATCATAGCGGCCATGCACGATCACGGCCGGCAGGTGTGCGATCTTCGGCAGATCGCGGATCAGCTGGTCCGGCTCGAGGAAGGCGTTGTTCATGAAGTAGTGGCATTCGATACGGGCGATCGACAGTGCACGCTGCGGCTCGGAGAAGCGGTCGACCACCAGCGGGTTGGGACGCAGGGTGGCGGTACGGCCTTCCCAGGTGGACCAGGCCTTGGCCGCGTGCATCTGGGCGATCTGGTCGTTGCCGGTCAGGCGCTTGTGGAAGGCCGTGACCAGGTCACCGCGCTCCTCCGGCGGGATCGGCGCGATGTAGTCCTGCCAGTAATCGGGGAACAGGCGGCTGGCGCCTTCCTGGTAGAACCATTGGATTTCCTGGGGCCTGCACAGGAAGATGCCGCGCAGGATCAGGCCATGCACCCGCTCGGGGTGGGTCTGGGCGTAGGCCAGGGCCAGGGTAGAGCCCCACGAGCCGCCGAACAGCACCCACTTGTCGATGCCAAGGTGCTCGCGGATGCGCTCGAGGTCTTCGACCAGGTGCCAGGTGGTGTTGTTTTCCAGGCTCGCGTGCGGCGTGGAGCGGCCACAGCCGCGCTGGTCGAAGGTGATGATGCGGTACAGGGTCGGGTCGAAGTAGCAGCGGCTCTGGGCGTCACAACCGGCGCCCGGGCCGCCGTGGATGAATACCACCGGCAGACCTTCTGGCGAGCCGCTTTCGTCGACATACAGCACATGCGGCGCTTCCACGGCCAGATCGTGCCGGGCGTAGGGTTTGATCTGCGGGTACAGGGTCTGCATTGCGCACTCCGTGTGAGGATTATTCGGCCGTGGGCCATCATAAACCTGAATTGCGCTTTGAGCACTGCCCGCGCTGATGCCGCCGCACCTCAAGGGCACATATATCTACCTCCAGCAGTTCAGGCAGGCCCGCGATAGTCCCTCGCCCCAAATCAAGCAAGGGCCTCGCCATGCCAACTGCAGTCACTTCCGTGCCTAGTGTTCATTACGCCACCATCGAGCGCAGAATCCCCACCTGGCTCAAGCAGGCTCCATCAGAAACCCGACTTGCGATGCGCAACTGGCATCAACCCCCTGCCTGGCTGGTGACGGCACTCCAGCAACAACCGGAAGTCGCAAAGGCATGGCAGGAAGAGCACGCACGCCACCGCGAGCACCAGATGCAGGTGCACAAGCTGTTCGAACAGCTTCCAACCCTGGAAACCTACGCCACCAAGGCACTCACCGAAGCCATCAAGCAGCGATTCAGGCTTGACCTGGATGTGCGCAACACCTACCTCGTCGATGCCCGCCTGATCGAAACGACCGACGCCATCGACAGCCGCCAGGCCGTCGACCGGGCTACACGCTCGCTGCTGCACTGCGCCTTGCACAACTTCGACCAGGCCGCCGCTGCCGAACATGGCATGGACGCGCCCGCCTCCCTGCTCAAGAGTTCGGTCATCGTCGATCACCGGCGCTTCATGGGCACCGTGCCGATCACCAATGCACTGGATATCGCCGCCGAAGACTTCGCCGACTTGTGTCGCACGCTGGATATCGGCGGCAAGTATCACGAACAGGTACATGCCATCTACTACCCGGCGGCCACGCCGTCACTCGGCGCCGATGAAGCCGCACTGGCCGTTTATGAAACCCTGGGGCGCGCCGAGGTATCGGCATTCCGGCAATCCCTGCATTTCGCGCGCCTCAAGGGCGATATCAGCGAAGCGCTATATTCCGCCGCTCTCGCCACACCACTTGACCAGGCGCCATCGCCCTCTTCGCCGGTGACATTCAGCTTGCTCGAGTTGTGGGAAGCCGAGCTGACCGGCGTTGTGCTCATTACCCTGCAAGCTGAAGGGCATCAGGCCGTGGCGCTGTACATCCCTGAAGACAGCACCACGCCCCTCAAGGAGTTCACCAGCCAGCAAGCCATGCACGACGAATTGCGCGACAGGCTCCAGGCCGATATCGGCTACCTGGACAGCCACCTCGCCGACCGCGACAAGGCGCCGATAACCACCCGCCTGAAGGACCGGCTCATGCCTCTCGCCTGGAGTGCCCGCGGCTTGCATGAACGTGTTCCGGACCCGCACGCCACCCTGTATCCGGTCATGAAGCCCTTCAGCCACGCCTTCCAAGGCGTGATGGCTTTCCAGAAGGCCCAGCGTCATGAAAAGGATGTGCTGTTCCATGCCACTCCCACCGAAATCGTCGACCGACGCACCGCGCAAGCCCATCGGGAACTGATCGCCGGCCGTGTGCTTACGGCCTTGAACATCGCCGGCTTCTTCGTGCCGGGGCTTGGCGAGGCAATGCTTGCCGTTTGCCTGGCCCAGCTGGCCCATGAGGTGTATGAAGGGATCGACGCCTGGGAAAACGACGAGCGTGATACTGCCTATGGCTATCTGCTCAATGTGATCGAAAACGTGGCCGTCATGGCCGCCCTCAGCGCAGCAGCCAAAGCATTGAGAGGCTCGCAGGGCAGCGAAACCGGCATGGCTTCGGAAGGGCCGGAGATTGAAGAACCAGAGGATGAGGAGCCAGGGATAGCCCGTATTCCTGTAGAAACGCCTTCATTCATCGAAGAACTGGAAGACGTGGAAACATCCGATGGTCAGATGAGGCTGTGGAAACCCGACCTCACGCCTTACCAGAGCTTCGAGACACTGCCCCATGACCTGGTACCGGACGAACTGGGCCTACGGCATCACCAAGGCAAGCGCTGGCTGATACTGCAGGGCAATCAGTACATCGTCAGCCAAACGCCAACGACTGGTGAATATCGTTTGCAACACCCTGCAAGTCCCCGCCGTTACCAGCCGCCAGTGCGGCACAACGGTGCCGGAGCATGGTTGCACGTTACCGATAAGCCACTGAGTTGGTCGGGCATGACACTCCTGCGCCGCATCGGCCACTTGAGTGGGCACTTCGACGAGCCGACGCTGCAACGGATTATCGCCGTCAGCGGCGTACACGAAGACGAGCTGCGCCGGGCCCTGGCCGAAAGCCAGCGGCTGCCGGCCTTGCTGGAAGACACCCTGCAACGCTTCAAGCTGGACGAAACGGTCCGCCAGCTGGCGGACGAGAGCACTCGGCCCGCTGAGTTTGCCAGGGCCTACGCCGGCCTTTCGCGTGACCTGGCGCCGGGCGCCGAGGCCCTCCAGAGGGCGTATCCGAAATTGCCGTCAGCAGTCGCCAATGAGCTGGCGCGCGAGGCCAGTGCCAACGAACTGCAGATACTCGACAACGGCAAGGTACCACTGCGCCTTGCCGAAGAGGCCCGCATCTACCAGCAACAAATTCGCCTTGCCCGCGCCTGCGAAGGGCTGTACCTGTCCAGCGTGCCGAACTGGGATAGCGACCTGTTGATCATGCATACGCTCGAACGCTTGCCAGGCTGGCCTGCACAGGCCAGGCTCCGGCTGCTCCAGCGCATGTCCTGGCCGACCCAGGATCATGCCATAGGCACACTGGACACCCGCCCATTCAAGACCATCACCCATGCCCAGGCAGGGTACATCGTCCACGACGAACGCCTGCCCAGTGCGGCGGTCAAGGTGTATTCAAGCCTTTACGCTGCATTGTACGAGGCACTGCCAGCGGCCATGGCAAACATGGACGTCGCCGATCAGCAAGCGCTGCAGCGCCTTGTACAGGAAAGCCCGTTGCTGCCCCGCCCGGCCTTGAGGGTGCTGCTGGGCATGCAGCCCGTACGCCCAGGCTACCGTTCTCCCATGCGCCTGGCCGATGGCCGCCTGGGCTACCCACTCAGTGGCGGCGGCCCGGCCACCCATGGCATCACCCGCCAGCAGCTGTTCGAAGCTATCGAAGCCACAGGGCTCGCCGCACGCACCGGCCGCTCGGCGGATCAGATTCTGCTGGCACTTGCCAGCCGCGGCCGTACACAGCTGCAGATATTCGAACATTTGCAGACGCTGCTGGAGCAACGCAACGAGCTGCAAAGCAGCCTGGACGATTGGAGCGAAGCCATTTCGCCGGCAAGCGACCAGGCAGCACAGGACTACGACAGCCTGCGTGACTCGATCATGCAACATTGGTACGACACTGCGCTGGACGAAAGCACCGGGCCCACCACAGAACTGCGTATCGCCCGCGTCCCCCTTGCCGACGTGCCCCTCACCTTGCCCGCTTTTTTCAACGCACGCGTGCGCAGCCTGAGCCTGATCGACCTACCGTCAGGGTCCTTGGCGGGCTGGGCGCAAAACGAGCGCCTGCTGCAACGCCTGCTCAGGCAGATGCCGCAGATCGAGTCGCTGGAAATCAGCCGTCCGTTTGACCCCAGGGCAACGCCCTCGCCCTTCCTGTTCAGCGTGCCCACCATCACCGAGTGCCTGCCAGGGTTGCAACGATTGGTGCTCACCAACCAGAACATGACGCTTTCCGAAAGCGACCTGAACCTGCTGTCAGGGCTTCGCCAATTGAGATACCTGGACCTGAGTGGTAACCGGCTGGCGCAGAGCAACAGGCCAAGCTTCCATGAATTGACCCTGGATTACCTGGGCCTGGACCAGATGCAATTGGCCCAATGGCCGGTCGGGATTGGCAGCGACGCCCTGGCGCGCATTGCCCACCTGTCATTGCGCCACAACAATCTCAGGTCGTTGCCCACGTTCCTGCTTCATGAAGCGGACATGCTGACCACGCCACCGGTGATCTCGCTGGAAGGCAACAGCATCAATGAATCCCATCTGCAGCGCTTGTTGCTGAACGAACACGTCGACACCTCGGGTATCACCACGGACCAGCCAGCAGCACTTTCCGAACAGCTAGCACGCATTCGCGATGAGCGACGGCAGATGCGCGATGCGATCGATGGCTGGGCCCAGGCATCCAGTTCGAGCAACCCATTGACCCAAGCCGCACTGGCGGACAGGCAACGTATCGCGTCAGCGATCGATCAATTCTGGGAACAGCAGGAGCAGAGCCAGTCATACCTGCGCCTGCAACTAGAGGACGTGGCCATCGAGCATTTCCCCAGGCGGCTTCCAGCGTTCTTCGGCGCCCGCGTACGTGCACTCAGCCTGACGCGGTTGCGAGGCAGCACCTCACAGCTCGATGAACTACTCAGCCGGTTCCCTAACATCAGCCGGCTGACCATCGATGCACACCAGGCCGCCATGCCCTCGCTGGCATCCGCCCTGGCCCGCCTTCCCCAACTCACCTACCTGGAGTTTCGCAACATGGGGCTGGAGGTCGACCAGGCCATGATGGACATTTTCGCAGGGCTGCGAAACCTGACCTCGCTGGACCTGTCGGGCAACCGTGCAGGCAGCATCGACCATGTGCCCGCATCGCTGGCCAGCAACCTGCAGTCACTCGCATTGACCAACATGAACCTGCAAGCCTGGCCCAGCTGGTGTGACAGTTTGCTGCCACTGGAACTTCTGGACCTGAGCTCGAACAACATCACCCAGTTGCCCGAGCACATCCTGACGAACCTGAACAATCCCATGCCAATCTCGTCGATCGCCTTGTTCGACAACCCACTGCCTCTTGAAACCATCCTGCGGGTACGCACCTTCTCGGACAGCCAGCACAGCTATTCCTTTGCCCTGGATATCCCCGACGACCTGATGTTCTTCGATTCTTCCAGCGAAGGGTCTCTCGACCACCCTCACTTCCCACTGCTGGGCGATGATACGCCCAGGCTGGAAGACTGGATGCTGGGTAGCGAAGCACAGAATGCCGCATTGCAGGACTGCTGGGAGCGGCTCGAAGGCAGTGATCTGTTGCGTCTGGCGGGCCGTTTGCACAATGCCGCCCCATACGTTGACCCGAATACGCGAGCCACCTTCTGCGAACGGGTGCGCTTGATGCTGGTGGTGGCTGCAAGCAACGAAACCGAACGCCCGATCATGGAGAGCATCGCCGCAGCGGCATTGCCAGACCCGGTAACCGGCTCGCAGACCTGCCATGACGGAGCGCTGCAGGAGTTCAACAATATTGAACTGTACCTGATGAGCCAACGCCTGTTGGTCGACGCCGGCGATTCCCTGCAAGCACTGCGTCGTCGCCTGTTGCAGCTTTTCCGGATCGAACAGCTGGAGCTGCTGGCCAACCAACGGACTGGCTCGGGTGACCTGGTCTCGGTACGCCTGGCCTACCGCCGGGAACTGGCCAGGGAACTGGACCTGCCGATCGCCGACAGCATGCGTTTTCGAGGTGCTGCGAACCTGGCGCGCGATGAGCTATCCAGTGTGCTGGAAAAGGTCCGGAAAAGTGAACTGAGCGATGCACTGGTCGACTACATGCTGGCGAATACGGACTGGACCACGCGCCTGCGCGCCGAGTGTGCCGACCGCTTCGCCGAAATAGACGCACGTTTCCGCCTGCGGGTGCTCGAGTTGGCCAGCAAGGACCACTCGCTTGAGGAGGAGTTGAACTTGCAGCAAGGCCTGCAAGATGACAAGGATCAGGAAGAGAAGGAGCTACTGCGCGAGCTTACCATCAAGCAGATCAACAACAACTGACCCATAGTGACTGGCGACGCGCATGACCTGCATCGCGTCGCCATTCTTACTGGCGAACTTCACCGCCCGTAATGTGCCTTGCTCCAGTCCAGCACTGCCTGCAGAAGCTGCTTCAACACCTCCTGTGTCGGCCGTGCCAGGTCTTCGCGGAAATTGAACGGCTCGGTCTCTTCCATATAGGTGCTCTGCGCCAGCTCCAGCTGCACCGCATGAATGTGGTTGGCCGGGTCGCCGTAATGCCGTGTGATATGCCCGCCCTTGAAGCGGCCATTGAGCACATGGCTGTAGCCCTGGGCCTGGGCGCATACCTTTTTCAGCCGTTCGGCCAGAGCCGGGTCGCAGCTGGCGCCGTTGAAGGTACCCAGGTTGAAATCCGGCAGCTTGCCGTCGAACAGGTGCGGGATCAGCGAACGGATCGAATGGGCGTCCCACAGCAGGGCGTAGCCGAACTGCTCGCGCAGCCGCGCCAGCTCGCGACGAATCGTGTCGTGGTAGGGGCGCCAGATCTGCTCCAGATACTGCTTGCGCTCCTCGCCTGTCGGCACCAGCCCGTCCTTGAACAATGGCTCGCCATCGAACAGAGTGGCCGGGTACAGGCCGGTGGTGGCACCGACGTACAGCGGCTTGTCGTCATCCGGCCGGTTCAGGTCGATGACGAAGCGCGAATACTCCGCCGCCACCACGCTGGCGCCCATGTCGCGGGCAAAGTCATACAGCCGTGGAATATGCCAGTCGGTGTCCGGCAGGCTGCGCGCCTGGTCGACCAGGCCGTCTCGTACCGCCGGCGACAGTTGCAGGCCGGCATGGGGCATGCTGATCAGCAGCGGCAGGCGCCCCTGGTGAAAACTCAGTACCTTGTCCATCGTGCCTCACTCAGTTGGAAATCTCGTGGCCCTTGCGCACCACGCGCTTGGGCAGGTCGCCGCCCAGCCAGTAGGCCAGGTCGGCGGGGCGTTCGATCTGCCAGGCGACGAAGTCGGCGACCTTGCCCACTTCCAGCGAGCCGTGGCTGTCGCCCAGGCCCAGCGCCGTGGCGGCGTGCACGGTGACACCGGCCAGGGCTTCTTCCGGGGTCATGCGGAAGCAGGTGCAGCCCATGTTCAGCATCAGCCGCAGCGACAACCCTGGCGAGGTGCCGGGGTTGAGGTCGCTGGCCAGGGCAATCTTCACGCCGTGGCGGCGCAAGGCGTCCATCGGCGGCAGCTGGGTTTCGCGCAGGAAGTAGAACGCGCCCGGCAGCAGCACGGCGACCGTGCCGGCTTTTGCCATGGCAATGGCGTCTTCCTCGGTCATGAATTCCAGATGGTCAGCCGACAGCGCCTGGTAGCGCGCCGCCAGGCTGGAGCCGTGCAGCGACGACAACTGTTCGGCGTGCAGCTTGACCGGCAGGCCCAGCTCGCGCGCCTTTATGAATAGCCGCTCGACCTGGGCCGGGGAGAACGCCAGGTGTTCGCAGAAGGCATCCACTGCGTCCACCAGGCCTTCGGCGGCCAGGGCCGGCAGCATTTCATCGCAGATGTGCGCGATGTAGTCGTCAGCCCGGCCGACGTATTCCGGCGGCAAGGCATGGGCTGCCAGGCAGGTGGCGCGCACCGCCAGCGGCAACTCGTCGGCCAGGCGCCGAGCCACGCGCAGCATCTTGCGCTCGTTGGCCAGGTCCAGGCCGTAGCCGGACTTGACCTCGATGGTGGTCACGCCATCGCGCATCAGCGCCTGGACCCGCTGGCGAGCACTGGCGAACAGCTCGTCTTCGCTGGCCGCGCGGGTGGCCCGCACGGTGCTGGCGATGCCACCGCCCTGTGCGGCGATTTCGGCATAGCTAACACCCTGCAGGCGCTGCTCGAACTCACCGCTGCGGTTGCCACCGAACACCGCGTGGGTGTGGCAGTCGATCAGCCCCGGGGTGACCCAGGCGCCGCCCAGGTCCACCGTATGCTCGGCATCGACCGACGCCAGCTCGACGCGTGGGCCGATCCACTCGATCAGCCCGGCGTTGGTAACGATGGCCGCGTCCTCGATGGCCGAGTAACGGCCCTCGGCCATGGTTGCCACATGGCAGTGCTGCCAGACGGTTCTCATACATTGACTCCTGTACTTAGCGGTGCAGCTCGGCCGGTTCCGCTACTGGCTTGCCCTGCCCTGCGCGCGGCTTGCACCACAGCAGGTAGGACGCCACCAGGAACACCACCCAGACCACGCCGACGAGCAGTGCCGCCTGGGTATCCGGGAAGTAACCGAGCACGCCAAAGATGAACACCATGAACGCAATGGCCATGGCCGGGCCGTAAGGCCAGAACGGTACCGGGAACTGTAGCTGGGCCACTTGCTCACGGCTCATGCTGCGGCGCATGGCCACTTGGGTGAGCAGGATCATCAGCCACACCCACACGGTGGCGAAGGTAGCGATCGAGGCGATCAGCAGGAACACGTTCTCCGGGATCAGGTAGTTGAGCAGCACGCCGACCAGCAGCGCAGCACCCATCACCACCACGGTCATCCATGGCACGCCGTGCTTCGACAGCTTGCTGAAGCCGCGCGGCGCATGGCCTTGCTGGGCGAGGCCGTACATCATGCGGCCGGCGCCGAAGATGTCGCTGTTGATGGCCGAGATCGCGGCGGAAATCACCACGATGTTCAGCACCGCGGCGGCAGAGCCGATGCCCAGGTTACTGAAGATCTGCACGAACGGGCTGCCCTGGCTGCCGATTTGCGGCCATGGGAACAGGCACATCAGCACGAACAGGGTGAGCACGTAGAACAGCAGGATGCGCAACGGCACGGCGTTGATAGCCTTGGGGATGACCCGCTGCGGGTCCTTGGCCTCACCGGCGGTGACGCCGATGATCTCGATGCCGCCGAACGCGAACATCACCACGGCAAAGGAGGCGATCAGGCCACCCACGCCATTGGGCATGAAGCCGCCGTGGTCGAACAGGTTGCTGACACCCACGGCCTGCCCGGTGCTAACCTGGCTGAAGCCGAAGGCCATGATGCCGAGGCCGGCCAGGATCATCGCCACGATGGCGCCGACCTTGAGCAGCGACAGCCAGAATTCCATTTCGCCAAAGACCTTGACGTTGCACAGGTTGAGGCCGCCGATCAGGAAGACGATGCCCAGCACCCAGATCCAGCGGGCCACTTCCGGGAACCAGAAGCCCATGTAGATACCGAAGGCGGTGACGTCGGCGATGGCTACGATGACCATCTCGAAGGCGTAGGTCCAGCCGAGGATGAAGCCGGCCATGGGGCCGAGGTAGGTGCTGGCGTAGTGGCCGAACGAGCCGGCGACCGGGTTGTGCACAGCCATTTCGCCGAGGGCGCGCATGACCATGAATACGGCGGCGCCGCCGATCAGGTAGGCCAGCAGCACGGCCGGGCCGGCCATCTGGATGGCCGAGGCGGAACCGTAGAACAGCCCGGTGCCGATGGCGGAACCGAGGGCCATGAAACGGATGTGGCGGGCACTTAGCCCGCGCTTTAGACCTTGAGCTTGTTGCATGTCACGTCCTTAAATTGTTTTTGTGGTCGTGAGATCGAAGGGGGCTGCCTTGCAGCCCAATCGCCGGCAAGCCAGCCCCCACAGAGATGGTGTGTCGCATCTCCATCTGTGGGAGCCGGCTTGCCGGCGATGGGCCGCACAGCGGCCCCTGGGGGCATTACAGGCTTGGCAGCACACCAGCCGGCAGCAGGCCGGTCAGGCGACCCTTGGCCAACAGTTCCACGGCCTTTTCGATGTCGGGCGCGAAGAAACGGTCACGGTCGTAGTGCGGCACTTCGCTGCGCAGCGCCTGGCGCGCCTGCTCCAGCTTGGCCGAGGTCTTCAGGCCCTTGCGCAGGTCCAGGCCCTGGCAGGCGCCCAGCCATTCGATGGCCAGCACGCCACGGGTGTTTTCGGCCATTTCCCACAGGCGCTTGCCAGCAGCCGGGGCCATCGACACATGGTCTTCCTGGTTGGCCGAGGTCGGCAGGCTGTCGACGCTGTGCGGGTGCGACAGGGCCTTGTTCTCGCTGGCCAGGGCAGCAGCGGTGACCTGGGCGATCATGAAGCCCGAGTTGACACCACCGTTTTCCACCAGGAACGGCGGCAGCTGGGACATGTGCTTGTCCATCATCAGCGAGATACGGCGCTCGCTGAGCGAACCGATTTCGGCAATGGCCAGGGCGATGTTGTCGGCGGCCATGGCCACCGGCTCGGCGTGGAAGTTACCGCCGGAAATCACGTCACCTTCGGCAGCGAACACCAGCGGGTTGTCCGACACGGCGTTGGCTTCGATGCCCAGTACCTCGGCGGCCTGGCGCAGCTGGGTCAGGCAGGCGCCCATGACCTGCGGCTGGCAGCGCAGCGAGTACGGGTCCTGGACCTTGTCGCAGTTCTTGTGCGACAGCGACACTTCGCTGGAGTCGCCCAGCAGGTCACGGAAGCAGGCAGCAGTGTCGATCTGGCCGCGCTGGCCACGCACTTCGTGGATACGCGCATCGAACGGCGAGCGCGAGCCCAGTGCGGCTTCGACGCTCAGGCCGCCGCAGGCGATGGCAGCGGCGTACAGGTCTTCGCCCTGGAACAGGCCACGCAGGGCATAGGCGGTGGACGCCTGGGTGCCGTTGAGCAGGGCCAGGCCCTCCTTGGCGGCCAGGGTCAGCGGCTCGAGGCCGGCCACGGCCAGGGCTTCGGTAGCTGGCAGCCACTGGCCCTTGTAACGGGCCTTGCCTTCACCCAGCAGCACCAGCGACATGTGCGCCAGCGGGGCGAGGTCGCCGGAGGCGCCCACCGAACCCTTCAGCGGGATGTGCGGGTAGACTTCGGCGTTGACCAGGGCGATCAGCGCGTCGATGACCTTGCGACGGATGCCGGAGAAGCCACGGCTGAGGCTGTTGATCTTCAGCACCATGATCAGCCGCACCAGGTCGTCATCCAGCGGCGCGCCGACACCGGCGGCGTGGGACAGCACCAGCGAGCGCTGCAGGTTTTCCAGGTCGTGGCTGGCGATGCGGGTCGAGGCCAGCAGGCCGAAACCGGTGTTGATGCCGTAGGCGGTACGGTCTTCGGCAATGATCTGCTCGACGCAGGCAACGCTGGCGTCGATGGCCGGCGCGGCGCTGGCGTCCAGTTGCAGGCGCACGGGCGCGGCATGGATGGCGCGCAGCTGGGCCAGGGTCAGGGTGCCGGGCTTGAGGGTCAATTCGGTCACTTCACTACTCCAATCGCGTGGAGCCGCAGGCCCGTTTGTGAGTGCCTGCGTGCTCCTTCTTGTTGTTCAGTATCACCCCTTGTGGGGTGCGATCCAAAGCGTGGCGATCAGCCAGTGATCATCGGCAGGTCCAGACCCTGCTCCTTGGCGCACTCGATGGCGATGTCGTAACCGGCATCGGCATGACGCATCACACCGGTCCCTGGGTCGTTGGTCAGCACGCGAGCGATACGCTCGGCGGCTTCATCGGTACCGTCGCAGACGATGACCATGCCAGAGTGCTGGGAGAAGCCCATGCCCACGCCACCACCGTGGTGCAGCGAAACCCAGGTAGCACCGCCGGCGGTGTTCAGCAGGGCGTTGAGCAGCGGCCAGTCGGAGACAGCGTCGGAACCGTCGCGCATGGCTTCGGTTTCACGGTTGGGGCTGGACACCGAACCGGAGTCCAGGTGGTCACGGCCGATCACGATCGGTGCCGACAGCTCGCCGCTGCGTACCATTTCGTTGAACGCCAGGCCCAGCTTGGCGCGCAGGCCCAGGCCAACCCAGCAGATACGTGCCGGCAGGCCCTGGAAGCTGATGCGCTCGCGAGCCATGTCCAGCCAGCGGTGCAGGTGGGCGTCGTCGGGGATCAGTTCCTTGACCTTGGCGTCGGTCTTGTAGATGTCTTCGGCATCACCGGACAGCGCCGCCCAGCGGAACGGGCCGATGCCACGGCAGAACAGCGGGCGGATGTAGGCCGGCACGAAGCCCGGGAAGTCGAAGGCATTGGCCACGCCTTCTTCCTTGGCCATCTGGCGGATGTTGTTGCCATAGTCGAAAGTCGGAACACCCTGCTTCTGGAAGTCGAGCATGGCTTGCACGTGCACGGCCATCGACTGCTTGGCGGCCTTGACCACTGCAGCCGGCTCGGTCTGCGCGCGGTCGCGGTACTGTTCCCAGGTCCAGCCGGCTGGCAGGTAACCGTTCAGCGGGTCGTGGGCGCTGGTCTGGTCGGTGACCATGTCCGGGCGCACGCCACGCTTGACCAGCTCTGGCAGGATTTCGGCAGCGTTGCCGTGCAGGGCGATGGAGATGGCCTTGCCTTCGGCGGTGTACTTGGCAATGCGTGCCAGGGCGTCGTCGAGGTCGGTTGCCTGTTCATCGACGTAACGGGTTTCCAGGCGGAAGTCGATGCGGCTCTGCTGGCATTCGATGTTCAGCGAGCAGGCACCGGCCAGGGTGGCGGCCAGTGGCTGGGCGCCGCCCATGCCGCCCAGGCCGGCGGTGAGCACCCACTTGCCTTTCAGGCTGCCGCCGTAATGCTGGCGACCGGCTTCGACGAAGGTTTCGTAGGTGCCCTGGACGATGCCCTGGCTGCCGATGTAGATCCAGCTGCCGGCGGTCATCTGGCCGTACATGGCCAGGCCCTTGGCGTCCAGCTCGTTGAAGTGTTCCCAGTTGGCCCAGTGCGGCACCAGGTTGGAGTTGGCGATCAGCACGCGCGGGGCGTTGCTGTGGGTCTTGAACACGCCGACCGGCTTGCCCGACTGCACCAGCAGGGTTTCGTCGTCTTCCAGGCGGGTCAGGGTTTCGACGATCTTGTCGTAGCACGCCCAGTTACGGGCAGCGCGGCCGATACCGCCGTACACCACCAGTTCTTTCGGGTTTTCCGCGACCTGTGGATCGAGGTTGTTCATCAGCATGCGCAGTGGCGCTTCGGTCAGCCAGCTTTTGGCGGTCAGCTTGTTGCCACGTGGGGCACGGATTTCAACGTCACGGTATTTGTTGTTGTCGGTCACGGGAAAGGTCCTCTGCGGTCGTCCGCGGGCGGGTATGTCGTGGTAGATATACAAACACACCTTTACTTGTATGTACAAGCATGGACAACCAAAATAATCGGACCTTTCCGCTGAATGGTTGGGAAAACAAAGGGGCCGCTGCGCGGCCCATTCGCAGCACAAGGCTGCTCCTACAAGGGTTTTGAGTTCCCCTGTAGGAGCAGCCTTGTGCTGCGAATGGGCTGCGCAGCAGCCCCTGGCTATCTCAACGTGAAACGAGTTCGATCAGGCAGAACCGCCCTTGCACATCCAACCCCAGCAACTGATCATTACCCTCCAGCCGCAGGCAGTCATACAACCCCAACCGCTGCGTCTCGCGCCCGGCAATACCCACCTCGACCTGGCTGCTGGCAGCAAACAGCAACAGCGTCGTCGCCGAACTGTACAAGCGGCTGGTGCCATCGAACCACTGCAACCGCGCCCGGTAGCGCTGCGGCGCATAGATCAGGTTGAAATCGCGGATCGCGCCGCCCAGCAACTTGCAGCTGACCTGGCTCTCGCCGCTGAAGGCAAACGCATCGAACGGAAGCAACGGCCGGCTGACCTGGCCGTCGACCAGCAGGCGCATGCCGTCGCCCTGCAACACGGTGATGATCCGCTGATAGCCGGCGAAGGTGGAAAACCCACCGGACTCCTCGATATCGGCAATCGACAAGCGCCAGCCAAAGCCGTCCAGGCCCTCGCCATTGTCGCGGGTAATCTCTTCGGTGAAACCGCCACCGTTCTTCCACGGCATGCGCGGGTAGCCCTGCGCACGCAACAACTGCAGCTGACTCATTTGCTGAAACGTCCTTCCAGGCGATGACGGGAACCGGGGTGGATCAGCCGCGCGGCGGTCACCGGCTGGCGGCCGGACCAGGTGCGACGGCGGATCAGCAGGCAGGGCTCGCCCCGCTCGATCTGCAACAGGCGGCATTCTTCCGGCTCGGCGAGGATTGCCTCGACCACGTGTTCACCCTCGGTCAGCGGCGCCACCTGCGACAGGTAGGCGTAAGGCGTCTGCCGGGTGAAGTCCTGCTTGAGGTAGTCGGGGGCAATCGCAGCATTGACGTAGCGGTCCTCGATCTGCACCGGCACGCCGTTCTCGAAATGCACGATCAGCGAGTGGAACACCCGCTGGCCTTCGCGCATGTCCAGGGCCAGGGCCCGCTCGGAACCGGCCGTTTCCTCGGTGAGGGTGATCACCTGGCAGCTATGCTGGTGGCCACGAGCGGCAATTTCATCGGCGATGTTGTTGACCTCGAACAGCGCCGAACGCCCCTTGGGCTCGGCCACGAAGGTACCGACCCCTTGCATGCGCACCAGAAGGCCTTCGGCGGTAAGTTCGCGCAGGGCGCGGTTGATGGTCATACGGCTGAAGCCCAGCTCGCTGACCAGTTCGCTCTCCGAGGGTACTCGGTGATGCGGTGGCCAGCTGCCGTTGTCGATCTGCTGGATGATCATCTGTTTGACCCGGGCGTACAGCGGCGCCGGGCCCTCGCCCATCTGGGCAACCAGCGCGGAGACAGGAGGTGTCGGCACGGCGTTGGATCCTTGTGCAAATGGAATGAGCGGTAGCTTGCCGCAGTTTACCCGGCAGGCAAACGCCTGTATATGTATATACAAGTTAACAATAACAGGATTTTCACCGATGTCCGCCTACTTCGCCGAACGCGCCCTGCTACCCACGGGCTGGGCCAGCCATGTCCGCATCGAGGTCACCTGCGATGGCCACGTGGCCCGCATCGAACCGGATGCTTCGGCCGAAGGCGCCGAGCGGCTGGCCGGCCCGCTGCTGCCCGGCATGCCCAACCTGCACTCGCATGCCTTCCAGCGCGCCATGGCAGGGCTGGCGGAAGTCGCCGGCAACCCCAACGACAGTTTCTGGACCTGGCGCGACCTGATGTACCGCCTGGTCGGGCAGATCAGTCCGGAGCAGCTGCAGGTCATCGCCCGCCAGCTCTATATCGAAATGCTCAAGGCCGGCTATACCTCGGTGGCCGAATTCCACTACGTGCACCACGACCAGGCCGGCAAGGCCTATGCCGATCCGGCCGAACTGTCCCGCCGCATCAGCGCGGCTGCAGCCGACAGCGGCATTGGTCTGACCTTGCTGCCGGTGCTGTACAGCCACGCAGGCTTCGGCGGCCAGGCCTCGAATGAAGGGCAACGCCGCTTCATCAACTCCACCGAGCAGTACCTGCAACTGCAAGCGCAGCTGGCCCCGCTGCTGGCGGCACAGCCAGCGCAGCAACTGGGCTTGTGCTTCCATTCACTGCGCGCGGTAACGCCTGGGCAGATCGCCGAAGTACTGGCAGCCAGCAACAAGCAGTGCCCGGTGCATATCCATATCGCCGAGCAGCAGAAGGAGGTCGACGACTGCCTGGCCTGGAGTGGCCTGCGACCATTGCAGTGGCTGTACGAGCATGTGGACGTGGACCCGCGCTGGTGCCTGGTGCACGCCACCCATGCCGAGCGGGATGAAGTCACCGCCATGGCCCGCAGCGGCGCAGTAGCCGGGCTGTGCCTGACCACCGAGGCCAACCTGGGCGACGGGATTTTCCCGGCAGTAGACTACCTGGCACAGGGCGGGCGCATGGGCATTGGTTCGGACAGCCATGTGTCGTTGAGTGTGGTGGAGGAACTGCGCTGGCTGGAATACGGCCAGCGGCTGCGCGACCAGCGGCGTAACCGCCTGTATCGCGGCGACCAGCCGATGGTCGGGCGCACCCTGTATGACGCTGCGCTGGCGGGTGGCGCGCAGGCGCTGGGGCAGGCGGTCGGGGAACTGGCCGTGGGCAAGCGCGCCGACTGGCTGGTGCTCGATGGGCAGGACCCTTACATCGCCATGGCCGATGGGGATGCGATTCTCAACCGCTGGCTGTTTGCCGGGGGCGATCGCCAGGTGCGGGATGTGATGGTGAATGGGCAGTGGGTGGTGCGCCAGGGGCAACATGCACAGCAAGAGGAAAGCGGGCGCGCGTTTGCCGAGGTGTTGCGCCAGCTTTTGGGCTGAGTTTTTGGGGCCGCTTTGCGGCCCATCGCGACACAAGGCCGCTCCTACAGGGATATGCGTTCCCCTGTAGGAGCGGCCTTGTGTCGCGATGGGTTGCAAAGCAACCCCCAGAAATTCAGTGCCTCTTGACGATCTGCTGGTCCGACGCACGCCAGATCAGCCGACTGGTGTCATACCCCTGCTGCCGGGCCCTGGACATCAGGTTCTCACGCTCCCAGGCCGGTAGCGTCGGCGTACGCGACAGGATCCACAAGTGCTTGCGGTCCGGGCTGCCGACCACCGCCGTGCGGTAGCGATCATCCACATACAGAATCCAGTACTCGCCCCTCGCCACGCCTGGCACCAGCTTGGTGAACCAGTTGTCGAACTCGACCCACAACTTGTCGGTGTGCCCCGGCTCCTGGATGTTCGCATGCCCTTCGGCGCGCAGCCATTCGTCACCCATGGTGCGGCAGCGGTTGAGCACGCCGAGGCTACCATCGAGCCTGAGGTTGTAGTGCGCTTCGGACTGCTCGCAGCCGGTCTGGTAGCGCATCGGCAGGCGCGCCAGCTCGTACCACTTGCCCTGGTAGCGCTTGAGGTCGATGTTGCCTGCGGTTTTCGGTGCCAGCGGGTCATGCACGGAGCCGGCGCAACCGCCCAGCAGCAACGCCAGGCACACCCCCATCAGCAGATACAGGTGCCTCATTTGAGACCCTGCCCTGAATACATGAGCACCTTGTCAGCCGCATACTGGACACTGATGAAGCTCTTCTCGTCCCCCCAGGTGCAGCTGCTCATCCCCAGCGCGCCAGAACATTCGGTCGGCGTGCCGAGCAACTGCTCGACCTCGGCCTTGTTCATTCCGGCCTTGATCTTGGAATAGTTTTCCTGATTGATCTTGCTGCAGGCAGTCAGAACGACGCACAGCGACAACAGGGCGAGGGAACGCAACGACATGAAGGACACTCCTGGACAGGGGATACAGGCGA